>JGI12270J11330_10001008_pt1 | contig 21325 bp, 17 predicted proteins | sample PeaSoiMetSII2010_FD_11330 | JGI IMG/M metagenome (IMG submission 11330)
CTCATGCCCAGCCGGTCAATCCGGTCGTTTCCGAGGAAACGATCATTTGCGCTCCGCCGCTCGCGCCCGCGGGCCGCGGGACGCAGGATCCAACGTCGGGACCCGCAGCGGCGCGTAGTGCAGCGCTGCCCGCTATGGGCCTAACCGGCAAGGAGTCAGCGGCTCCCACCGGGTCCAGCGCGACCCTGATTGCAGCCGGATGGGACATCGATGAACTGCGCCGTGTCGAGCAGCACTTGGCGCATTTCATAGGGCCGGTTGCAAAGGCCATGGTGCGCCGCGCCGCAGGCAAATCGAAAGACTACGCTGCGCTGGTGCATCGGCTTGCTGAGCAGCTGGGCACGGCAACGGAGCGTTCGGAGTTCCTGCAGCGCAATGCCCATCTGCTGGTGCCGGCTCCCGCGCCCGCAGTGCCATCCGGGGCCGACCAGGCGACGGTGGTGGTCGCCCGCTCGGGCGGCGGCCCCCTTACCCAGCATACAAGGGCTCCGACACCCCAGGAGGTTGCGCGCGCCGCGCAACTGCTCGCGGTTCACATGGGGCCGATCGCTCAGGTACTGGCTAAGAGGGCCGCGCAACCGGGCGTCAGCCGCGAGAACTTTCTCGCCGGCCTCGCGGCACACCTGATCGACGCTGGGGACCGGGCTCGCTTCCTGCGCGAGTTTGGCTAGGCCGTTCACGCCACGGCGTCGGCCATCTGGGCGAGCCGAACCCCGGGGGCCAGCCCGTGCCGGACGGCGGTCCCGGCGGTTAGCTCGAGCACGGCGCGAGCGTCAGGGACGAAGCGGATGTGCCCGGCCCGTACCTGGGGAAACACGCGAACGATTCGGGCCTCCCGATCGACGAACACGACGTCGATCGGGTAGCACATGCCGATGGTGTGGATGATGGAACACGGCGTGACGATGTCCAGGAAAAACGACGTCCCCTTGAGTATGCGCATGTTGCGCGACTTGGCCATGTCGCGCAGCCACATTTCAGGCCAGTAAAATCCGAACGTCGTACCGGCCAGTCCGAACGTCCAGGGGTTCTGGCCGATCCAGGCCATCATCGAGCCCAGTACCAGCGCGACCAGAGCCGCCGCCAGCGGTTTGCCGGCGAAGAATTGCGCAGGAGTCAGCGTGTAGTCCTGGCCCGCACGGCGCAGCGACTCTCGTATGCGCACGCTTGAGGCCTCGCGCAGCATCCAGCCGAAGTGGTGGGCTGCAAGCAACACCAAGGGCCAAGTCATCCGGTAAAACCGGGGCGGCGGGTCCATGTACTGTCAGTCATCGCCCGGAACCTCGGCAACGATGCGACGCGTTGAAACGAGACCATTGTCACGGTCACCGCGAACAGTCCTGCGATCACAAGTTCGAGCATGATGAAACGTCCTTCAGGTTCCGTGTACAGCACGCATCAAATGCGACCTTACTGTCAACTCAATTCTGTCGGCGCCCAATCTGACGGTCGATTGCTTCAGCCCGCCGGAGTCGGCATTCAATGACTTCGGCGTCAACGTCGCCGACGGGAGTGCGAACAATCATCTCGCGATCCCCAATGACAACCTCGAGCACCGCTACTACGGTGCCAACAACGAGGGGCACTCGTCGGGCCTGACAATCCAGGATGCCAATGAACTCAGGATGAAGGTCGTGTATGCCTACGAGTTGAAGTTCCCCCTCATGAAGACGGTCTTCGGCAGCGTCCTGTGCGGCATCGACAGCGGCGTCAACGCGTTCGGGCGCGGGGATGGGGGTGGCGTTGCAAGCGAGAAGGACAACTGCAGCAACTATTACAGCAAGGGCCGTCTGCCGATCACTACTTACGCCACTGTGCAGATGCAAAGCGACGCCTGGCAAGACGACGATTGGAAAAGCAGCTGAGCCATTCGCCGGGTCGATGACTGCATGGCGCGCCGACGCGAAAACGGCTGGACGCGTTCGGGGGTGGAGGTTAGGCTCAAGCAGTGGCGGCACAAACGTCGCGCAAGCGGTGGCCGGTCGTTCGGAATCCGGCGGCGCCGTCGTAAACTGGGGACTGGGAGAAGTCCTGACGCGGGGCGCCGGCGCGCACCGTGCGGCTCAAGGAGGGCGTCGATGGAAACGCAAAAGAAGGTCCTTCTGGTCGAGGATCACGATCTGATCCGATTGGGGACGGGCATGTTGCTGGAGTCGCTGGGCGAGGTGCGGTGCGAGATCAAGCCGTGTCGTTCGCTCGATGAGGCGCGCACGGCCTGCCGAAGTGACGGACCCTTCGATCTGGTGCTGCTCGATCTGAACCTGGCCGATTCGAAGGGACTGCAAGGATTGCGCGTCTTGCGCGATGAATTTCCCAACTTGCCGATTGCGATGCTCACGGGAACCCAAGACGAGTTCGTGATCCGCCAGGCGCAGGCGATGGGTGCGATCGGCTACCTGCTCAAATCATGGACCCCGGATCAGGTCAAGGCTGCGCTGCTGTCGCTGCTGCGGCCCCCAGGCGGGCCGGCCCGCGCGACGATCTCCGAGCGCTTTCCGAAGCTGGCCGGGACAGCCCACTACGACCGTGTCGCGGAACTGGGGCCGCGGCATTTGCAGATCCTCGAACTGATCCTCGAGGGTTGCAGCAACCAAGAAATCAGCAAGGCGACTGAGCTCTCGCTCGGTACCGTGAAAAACTATGTGTCCGCCATCTTGCTTGCACTCGACGTCGAATCCCGCGCGCACCTGATCAGTCTGTTCCATTGATCGATTGGGTTGCGTCTGCGGCGCGCGTGAAACGCCCTGCCCGATCATTCGAGATGACGGGACTCGCGCAATGACTCCCGAGCTTGCCAACGTCGCGCCTGCTGCGGTTGGGGCCGTCGAAGATCGCCGCGTCACGGAAGAGCTATACCGGACCGCGTACGTCGGCGATCGACGCGCGGCAATTGCGGCCGTGCTGGCCAGCCTGTTCGTTGCCTCGGCGCTCGACCGGCAGGGAGCGTCGAAGTCGGTGTGGCTCTGGTGCGGCGTTTGTGTTCTGCTCGCGGTGTTACGGCTGCTGCTGATTTGGCGGGTCAGTGGCGCGCGGCAATCGCAGGACGCACTTGCCTTGCGCGGGCCTTGGCTTGCCCTCTTGACCGTGGCGACTTGCACCTGGGGGGCGGGGCCGCCGCTGTTTCTATCGCAAACTCCGGCCGCGGATACTTTGCTCACCGGGATCTGGCTCGCTTCCGCCGGCCTGACGGCACCGCTACTGGCTGCGTCGCGACCGGCCGTGTATTTGTCGCTATTGCTTGCGCTCGGTCCCTTGCTGGCGACGCTGGCGCTCAACGGATCGGGCGATTCGTTGTTTTTGACGGTGCTCGCGGCTTTTTTTCTGTTGGTACTGATGCGCCTGGCACTGGATCAGAACGATTCGCTGGCCCTCGGCCTGGCGGCGCGGTTCCACAACGAAGATCTGGTCGAGCAACTGCGGGCACAGGTCGAAGTCGTGGCTCGCGCGAACCGGGAAAAGACGCGCTTCCTGGCGTCAGCGGCCCACGACCTGAGGCAGCCCTTGCATGCGCTCGGAATGTTTTGCGCGGCGCTGGACCAGCGCCTGAAAGATATCCCGGAGAAGCCGCTGGTTCGCAACATGATGGACGCAATCGAGGCGCTCGAAAGCTCCTTCGGCGCGATGTTGGACATCTCCCGGCTCGATGCCGGTGTGATACAGAAGGCGCCCCAGACGTTTCCGATCCGCGATCTGTTTCGCCGGCTCTACCAGCAGTTCGGTGGCGACGCGGAGGCGCGCGACTTATCCTTACGGTTCCGGGCCGCACGTCGCAAGGTTCTGAGCGATCCCCAGCTTCTGGAGCGAGTGCTCGCCAACCTGGTCCAGAATGCGCTGCGTTATACGCGCCGCGGCGGGGTGTTGGTTGCCGCGCGCCGTCACCCGGACGGCGTTGCGCTGGAGGTATGGGACACCGGCGTGGGCATCGGCAGCGACAAGATCGAGATGATCTTTCAGGAGTTTTACCAGGTCGACAACCCGGAGCGGGACCGCAACCGCGGTCTTGGAATGGGGCTTGCCATCGTCCAGCGCCTGTGCAATCTGCTCGAGCATCCGTTGCAGGTACGTTCGACGCCGGGGCGTGGCAGCGTCTTTCGCGTCATCGTGCCAGCCGGTGACCTTGGAACAATCGAGGCTCCGCCGCTTGAGGCCGATACCTTGCCGCCGCGCACGGTGGCGCGCGTCACCGTCCTGTTGATCGACGACGAGCGTGCGATCCGGGAGGCAACCCGTGAGCTGTTGCGGCCGATGCTGGTCGACGTCATCGTTGCGGCGACCATTGCCGAGGCGGTTGATCTGGCAAAGCAGTCCAGCGCCCAGATCGACCTGATCCTGTCGGACTGGCGCTTGCGCGGACAGGAAAACGGCCTGGACGCAGTGCGCGCTGTACGGGCGGTGTGCGGTGACTCGACTCCGGCCGTACTGATCACCGGTGACACCTCGCCTGAACTGCTGAAGCTGGCGCATGAGAGAGGCCTGGTGATCCTGCACAAACCTCTGCAGCCGCGCGAATTGATGCGTCTGGTCGAGCGGCTGGCACGATGAGATCATGGCTCGGTGGCTGCGCTTGTTCGGGCCGATATTGCGCCGCACCACAAAGGCGTTTTGCTATGACCGGTCAATCCGGTCAATATGACTTTAGTGACTTGCGTGGCGGCGCCAAGCCACGGTCTACTGGTACGCGAGGGCAACGACGCAGCTGCCAGCCCAGAACCAATCCGATCAAAACGGTGACCAAGCCATGAGCCTCGTTCTTCGTGCCCTATCACTGAACGAGGAGCCAATGAGCCGGCCGCTCATTGGCCGCTTCGATGAGCGCGGCGGGCAAATTGGCCGTTCGGACAACGCCACGTTCACGCTGCCTGATCCGGAGCGGATGATTTCGCGCGTACAGGCGCAGATTTCCCACGGGGACGACGGCTACTGGATCGAAAACGTCAGCGCGGCGAACCCGATCCTGCACAACGGGCGGCCGCTGAGTTCCGGAATGCGGGTTGCGCTGGATGAAAACGACGAGCTCCGGATCGGTGGCTACAAGCTGGTGGTCGATTTCGAAAGTGACGAGACCAGCGCGACCATCTTGCGCGGACGCACCGGGTCGCCGCCGGTTGGACGCGCACCGGCCGGCGCGCCGCCACCCGTGGCTGCTTCCGCGCCAGCGCCGCCGGCCGAGGCCGAGCTAGCCCCGGCGGCGCTGCGCAAGGATGCGCCGCGGCCGCGGCAATCCGGCTCCGGTGGCGATGCGCCAGTCAGCGGCGAGGCCTTGTGGCGGGGCTTTGTCGAAGGCGCTGGGGTCGAGCTGCCGTTGCCCAACGGTCCTTCACCGGAATTGCTCAGCGCCATAGGCGCGATGATGAAGATCGCCGTCGAAGGGATCCATCGCCTGGTGTCCATGCGCGCGGTCGCCAAGAACAAGATGCAGGCGGAAATGACCATGATCCAGGTTCGCGGCAACAATCCGCTGAAGTTCTCGCCGGACGCGACCGTGGCGCTGCAATTGCTGCTGCAGCCGCCGGCACGCGGGTTCCTGGCCGGGCCTTCGGCCCTGCGCGACGCGCTGATCGATCTGCAGTCGCACCAGATCGGGGTGATGGCCGGAATGGGAGCGGCGTTGGTTGCCGTGCTGGACCGTTTCGATCCCATGCAGCTTGAAAAGCAGCTCAGCACCAAATCGGTGCTCGACTCGCTGCTCCCTGCGCACCGCAGGGCCCGCCTCTGGGAACTGTACCTCGAGCATTATCGTTCGCTGCGCGAGGAGGCTCAGGAGGATTTTGAACGGCTGTTCGGCGAGGCCTTTCGCGACGCGTACGAGGCGCAGATCCGCCGTCTGGAGGCTGCCGTGCAGGAGGGCAGGGCCCAGGCGCGACCTACCGGGGAGCCACCCAAGTGAGTTCGCTCGCGGTGCGGGTCTCCCATCGGTCGTGCATCGGTGCGCGCACCCGCAACGAAGACTGCGTGGGTGTGGAGCAGGTTCGAGGGCATTGGTGCCTGGTTCTGTCCGATGGTGCCGGTGGTCACAGCGACGGCGCGCTGGCCTCGCGCCTGGTCGTGGACCGTGTCCTGGCTGGTTTTCGGAGCCGTCCCCCGGTCGACGCCAGTGATCTGTCGGAGTTGCTGCTGGACGCGCACGATGCGGTCGTCGCGGCACAGCGCAGCCGAGGCGCTACCGATCCAGCGTCGGCAATGCACGCCACGGTGGTGGTGCTGATGATCGACACCAAGACGGGCCGCGCGCTATGGGGTCATGTCGGGGATTCGAGGCTTTACCATTGGCGTGACGGGCGCGTGGTCGCGATGACCCGCGATGACAGCGTTCTGCAATGGATGCTCGACGCGGGCGTGGTCGATCCCGCACGGATGCAAGACGTCGTGCACCGCGGTTTGCTGTTGGCAGCGCTCGGTTCGGAAGGGGACGTCGAGCCGCACGTCTCGGAGCCGCTCGAGCTGCGTGAGTCCGACGTGTTCTTGCTGTGCAGCGACGGTTGGTGGAGCGGGTTCGAAGAGGCGAAGATCGAGGCCTTGCTCGCACAGGCCTCGACGCCCGAGGATTGGCTCGAATCGATGGCCGCCGCAACGCTATCGCGCGCGGAGCCCAAGCAGGACAACTTTTCGGCAATTGGCTGCTGGATCGGCGAGCGGACCGACCGGACGGTCCGATGAAGCGATGGCACCGACGATCGCCGAGATGTGCCGTCCCCGAACTCGAGACGAAGGAAGGTGTCCTTGCCCGTCTCGACCAGATCGTTCGGCTGGATGCGGACCCCTTCAGACGCGCCCAGCTTCGAGGTACCTCCAAAGACGACCGCGCTGCCCTCGAGGATCATCACCACGGCCGGGCCGTCCGATCCAACGGCGGCCAGCGGCACCGCAAACACCGCCCCCGCGACAACCAACCCGAGGATGGATGAACTCAGCGTGGACCCCCCTGGATCCCACGTCGCAACAGTCTGCCGGTACTTCACCGTCACTATACGAGGATATTGCGCAACCCAAGGCCACGTCAGCCCCTGCGCCCCGTCAACCTATGACCGAAGTCACGTCCGCGAACGCAGGCCCCGTCGTGCGGTGTCGCCCTCGCGGCGCAGCGCCGAGACGTGCATTTGCGTGGTGCGCGATCCGATGAAGCGCATGACCTGTGTCACTTGTGCCGGCCCGAGTCCTTGCCTACAGTTCGTCCAACGCTTCTGACTCACTCGAACCGCTCCATGTCGGGACCATTCCCGAGATGGGAATCCTGGTCCAGAATCTCCGGTCGGAGGCTCCGATCCTTGAACAGGGGACGCAATGAAGCAAACCTTTCTTCTCGCCGGCCTCTTTGCGGGGCTGCTGTGCGCTTGTGCGGACGTCCGCGTTCCCGAGTACCAACGCCCCGAGGCCCCGGCGAAGGCGACATGGTCACGGCCGGCGGTGTTCAACGTTTCGGCCGCCGAGGCCATCTCGCCCCAGTGGTGGACGCAGTTCCGCGATCCTTACCTGGATACGCTGGTGACCAAGGCGATCGCGGGCAACTTCGACTTGAAGATCATGGCCGCGCGGATCGAGGTCGCCAGCGCGCAGATTGCCGAAGCGGGCGCGGGCGCGTTGCCGACCGTGGATATCGCCGCCGGCAGCAGCCTGCAGAAGACCGCCGGCCAAACGTTCAGCAAGCAATTCGATCTGGGCACCCGGGTCAGCTGGGACATCGATGTCTGGGGCAAGGTCGAAAAGGGCGTCCAGGCACAGACTGCCGAGTTCCGTGCGACGGAGGCTGACTGGCGCGCCGGATATCTGCAGATCGTTTCCGACGTCGCGGCGACCTACTTCCAGATCCTGCAGTTCGACGAGCAGATCGAACAGCAACAACGCGCGCTGGCAAAAAACGAGCAGATCCTGGGCATCTACGAGTCGATGCGCAGCAACGGCCTGATCCCCGATACCCAGGTACTGCGCCAGCGCGCGGAGAACAACGGCCTGACCAAGGATCTGCTGGAGCTGCGCCGATGCCGTGACGTGGCGCAGAACGCCCTCGCCACCCTGATCGGCGTGCCCGCCGGGGAGTTCAAGGTCCCGTCCGGGCGGCTGCAGGACCGTGTGCAGGTCCCGGCAGTGCCCGCCGGGCTGCCGCTCGAGCTGCTCGCCCGCCGGCCCGACGTCGTTGCGGCCGAATTCCGCGTGCTGGAGGCCCATGACCTGATGGGGCAGGCGCGGCTGGCGCAGCTGCCGTCGGTGAGCTTGACCGGCCAGGGAGGCACTGGCAGCTTCAATCTCACTGACTTGTTCAGGTCGTTCACCTTTGGGCTGCTTCCGAGCATCAATATCCCGGCGCTCAATCCGGGCATCAAGGCGCATGTCAAGACCACCGAGGCCCAGATCAAGGTCGCCGAAGAAGACTATCGTCGCACGGTGATTGCCGCGTACGAAGAAGTCGAGAACGCGCTCATCAACCTCGACGCTCACCGGCAGCAGAGGGAGGAGTTGCGCAAGCAGGTCGATCAGCTGAGGCTAGTGTCGGACCAGACCGAGGCGCAGCTCGCGATCGGCGTCGTGTCGCAGCTCGACGTGTTCGAAAACGAGCGTTCGCTGCTTACCGCACAGCTTGAGTTGCTGGCTAGTCACCAGCAGGTGCTATCCAACACGGTCACGCTGTACAAGGCGCTCGGTGGCGGTTGGGCCCCTCTGGAGGTCGCGAATGTACGCAATTGACGGGTTGGCGTATGGGCTGCAGAGTGACGAAACGAAGCGGAGAGGCGCAATGAAGGCGCAGCCCGATCCGCAGCTCGACGTGGTCCTGAAGCCCTTGTCCCGGCCAGGGCTCGGCGAGATATGCATCGACGACGCCGTGTTTGCCGTTGGTCGGGCCGAGTGGCCCTTTGCGTCCTACGGCAGCGACATACTCTCGATGCTGTCGCGGCGGCACGCGCGCATCTTCCGCGAGGGTGGTGTCGTCTACCTGGCGGACCTGGAGAGTCGGAACGGGACGAAGGTCAACCGGGTTGCAGTCGGGCAGACGCCGTGCCAGTTGCGCAATGGCGACGAGATCTGCTTCGGTGGCGTGCTCTCGTACCGCGCGCAGATCACGCCGCGCGCGATGAAGTCCCGCGCCGAAGGGGGACTGACGCTGACACTGACCCCCGAATCGGTCGGCTCGGGTCTCGACGTGATCGTCGTCACGGGATTCCCGTTCCTCGTCAGCAAGAGTGATGCGACGTTCTCCCGCTACAAGAACAAGAACGAGCATGGCCGGGAGCGGAGCTACCTGTCACGGCGCCACGCGTACATCTATCAGAAGGGCGGCCAGGCCTATATCGAGGACCTCGCCAGCGGCAACGGAACCTACGTCGACGGCCTGCGTCTGCAGGAGCACGCGGTGCCTCTGCACGATGGTGTCCTGGTCGCCTTCGGCGGCGATCATTTCGTTTACCGCGTGGGCATCACGCGGGAGTCCGGTGTCGAACCGGCCCCGAGCGTCCCGCACGCCCCGATGGCCGAAGGCGTGCCCGCCGAGCCAGCCCCGAGCGTCCCAGGCGCCCCGATGGCCGAAGGCGTGCCCGCCGAGCCAGCCCCGAGCGTCCCACGCGCCCCGATGGCCGAAGGCGTGCCCGCCGAGCCGGCCCCGAGCGTCCCACGTGCCCCGATGGCCGAAGGCGTGCCCGCCGAGCCGGCCCCGAGCGTCCCACGTGCCCCGATGGCCGAAGGCGTGCTCGCCGAGCCGCCACTGGATCCGAGTGACAAGACCCAGTTCGTGGCCGCCCCGACGTCGTTCCTCCACATCTTCTGCGTCGCAGACGAGCCGCGAGACGGCGACGCGGCGAGCTGCTCGACAGCGCCTGCGACTGCCGACAAGGAAGTGCCGGTCAAGCGCCGGCCCCGCGGACGAGTCATGGTGCTGTTGTCGGAAATCACTTCGGTTCTTGCCGGCGGCGAGCCCGACGGCACGAAGCGACGCTGGTGGAAGGTTGCAGCGGTTGCGGCCGCGCTCGGCGCGCTCGCCGCGACGCTGTATCTGTGGGGCGCCTCCGAGCGCGAACTCAAGGACGCGGTCGCGCGCGGCGAGTACGCGCAGGCCGCCGCGCTGGCCAGTCGCCTCCTTGAGAAACACCCGGACGATGTCGATCTGAAGGCACAGGCCACCGAGGCGACCCTGAAGGCGAATGTCCCGGCGTGGCTGGCGAAGCTGCAGGCCGGGGACTTCGACGGCGCCAAGGGCGTTCTCGCCGGCATGTCCGAGTTCGGCATCCGCAATTCCGATCTGCGCCCGCTGATCGACGAGCTGGATTGGCTGGGCAATCTCGAACGGTTGGTCGGCGGTCGCGGCGGCCCGGAGGCTCCGATCCGGATCTACGCCGACGAGGACAGCATCGAGTCGCTCATCGGGCGCTGGAATGACAACACGAGCGAGCACCAGCGCGCCTTGGCCCGGATCGCGTCGCACGTGCCGCAGTTCAGCGATAGGTATAGTGAAGCGCTCACCCATCTGCGTAAGTTGCAAAGCGAAGCCACCGTGTACCTGGCGGTCATCGAACGCGTGAAGGCGACCATCGCGACCGAACTGAACCGGGACAATCCGGAAGCGTTGGAGCCTGTGCTGAAGGAGTCTGCGGAGAAGTATCCCCGTCTCGGCAGGCTGGACATTGTGCGCCAGGATCTGGCGCGCTACATCGAGATCAGACGGGAAGCACGCACTGGAGAATCCGGACGGCTGTTCGCTCTGCTGCGCAAGGCGCGCTTCATGACCCCGCCGTTCCAGCAGAGTTTTCGCGCGCTGGCCGCGAGCGGGCAGATCCCTCCCGCGGACGTCCTCCAGCAGTACGACGCCGCCACGCAAGCCTGGAAGGACGGCAACGCAAGCCAGGCACTTGACGTCCTGCAGAAGATGGCGGCGGGTCGCTGGGCGGCAGCTGCCACCCACGAACTGGAGCGCCGGCAAGGCGTCACGGCCCGGTTCGCAGCACTGCAGCAGTCGCGTCCCGCAAGCGGCTACTTCGAGCAACTGCTGGCGTTCCGCGGGTCGCTCGATCCCGACGAAGACGTCTACTACGTGCGCGCCACCGCGGCCGACCTGGATCTGCAAAAGGACAAGGTGATCGCGCGGGCACAGGAAACCATGAATCGGGCGCGCGCGCTGTGGCAGGAATACCGGAACGACGGCGCGATCGAAGCCTCGCAGCGGATCGAGACCACGATATCCGATCAGTTCCGGACCCGCGCTCGCTTGCTGGCCGACGCGAGCCGGTATGCGCAGCAGGGCATGCAGATCTATTCGCAGGTGGACGCCGCCGGAGCCGGACAGTGGGCCGCGATCCGCGACGAGATCCAGACGGAAGCGCGTCAGCAGCGCAGCGCGCTGCAAGAACTGCGCAACGTCCTCGAGCCGGAGCTGCTGAGGACCAAACTTGCGCTGCTGGGAGAGGCGGGCGAATGACGCACGGCAATCGCCTCGTACCGTTGGCCGATGCGCTCGGTGACCACAGCTCCGAGGGCATCGCGATCCTGACCGCGGAGCCCTGGCGCGTGCTGCACGCCCTCGTCTACACGATGATCGCGCTGGTGTTGACCGCACTGGCCTGGTCGTTCATCGGGCGGGCCGACGTAATCGTGACCGCGCAGGGCACGCTGATGCCTGCCTCGGAACTCAGGCGCTTCTACGCGCCCGTCGATGGCGAACTGGCCAATCTCTACGTGGCCGAGGGCCAGCCGGTATCCAAGGGCGACGTGCTGGCCCGGCTCAACGCCAGGGGTGCCATCGAAGCTGCGAGCAGCGCGATGCAAGCGCAGTTGAAGCTCGAGAACGCGGAACGGGACTGGCGGCAGTTCCCGGAGAGGAAGGCGCTGCTGGAGCGCAAGGCTGCAACGCTGCGGCAGGCGATGGAGCTCGAAGAGCAGCAACACCAGAAGCGGATCGCCCACGGCACCAGCAAGCTGGTGGAAGCGCAGAAAGCGCAGTTGGCCGAGGCGCGCATGAATGTCCAGGAAGCCAGCCGAGCGCGCGATGCGGCCGCGCTCGAGGCGGAGAAATTCGAGCGCGTGTTCGCGAGTCCCGGCGGCGGCGGCGTGTCGCAGCTGCAGGTCGAAAGCAAGAAGAACGCACTGCTCGCGGCCGAGAATGCCTACCGTGTGGCGCAATCGAGGGTCAGCGAATTGACCGCACGGCAAAGCCAGGAATTCGAACAGGCTCAGGCCCAGGTCGAATCGAGCGGCGAGCAACTCAAGAAGCTGCGGCTGGACTACGAGACAGCTGCGAACGAACTCGCCAACGCGGAAGAAAAACTTCGGCTGCAGCTTGAAACCGCGCGCGTCGAGGCCGATGCGGCGGCTCGTATCCGCTTCGAAAACATCGACAAGGACAATTTCCTCCAGATCGTCGCCCCCGTCTCCGGCGTCATCACCGATCTGACGTCAACGCAGCCGGGTGACAAGGTCCAGGCCAACACCCCGCTGGGCGGCATCGCGCCAAGCAACTCCCGCTCCGTCGTCAAGGTCGAGATCGCCGAGAACGACCGCGCCTTCCTGCGAGAAGGCCTGCCGGTCAAGCTGAAGTTCAGCGCATTCCCGTACCAGCGGTACGGGGTCATTAACGGCACGCTCGAATACGTCTCGCCGGCCACCAAGCCGGCGCAGCAGACCAAGCAGCCGGTGTACGAGGCACGGGTGTCACTGGAGCGCGATCACTACCTGGTGGCGGACACCAAGTACCCGCTGCGATACGGAATGACCGCCACGGTCGAGATTGTCGTACGTGCCCGGCGGGTGATCGATCTGGCACTGGACCCATTCCGGCAAATCGGCGGATGAACCACTCGCCCCGGCGACCGATTTCTTTCGACTTCGAAGGAGAGAATCAGATGACGACAGTTGTGAAGATCGATGGCAATGCGATCGACGTCGCCGAGTTCTTGCGGACCTTGAAGCTGACGGGGCAGTTCGAGGCACTCCTCGAGCAGTTCGTCCGGGACCGCCTCACGGTGCTCGGCGCCAGGAAGCAAGGCATCCGGGTGCCGGAGGCAGAGATCCAGGAACGCGCCGACCAGTTTCGCCGGGTACGCGGCTTGCACCGCGCGTCCGACACGAACAAGTACCTCGATGCGATGCGGATCAGTCTAGACGAGTTCGAGTCCTTCATCACCGACAGCCTGTATCAAGAAAAGATGATGCACAAGGTCTGCAGCGACCAGGCCGTGCAGGGGTACTTCAAGTTGAACTCGCCCAAGTTCGACAGCATCGAGGTGAGCCATATGGTTCTCGATTCTGAGGGCAAGTCCAAGGAAATGATCTCTGTGCTGCGCGAGGATCCCGACAGCTTCGACGAGATGGCACGCGAGCATTCAATCGCCGACACGCGGGACCATGGCGGCATGATCGGCAAGGTGCTCCGAGGCTCGCTTCGGACCGATGTCGAGGCCAAGGTGTTCAATGCCGCCGTCGGTGATTTGCTCGGGCCGTTTGCGTCGGCGGATCGATCGGCCTTCGAGATCTTCCGGGTGAACGCAAAGCATCCGGCCCAACTCGACGACGACACGGCCACCGAGGTGCGTCGCTTGTTGCGCGAAGAGTGGCTGCGGGCCAGAGCTCAGGAACACGTCATCGAAGCCGGCTAGCTGGGACCGCTACCCCCATGACTACGCAAGAGACGAAGTCGCGCGCCGAGTTCCTGTCGTCTGTCGACTTGTTTTCCACGCTGACGCGCAACGACATCGACCGCCTGGCCGCAAGCGCGCAGTCGCGGATGCTGGCGTTCGGTGATGCCGTCTGCAGCGCCGGCGAAGTGGCCGAAGGCCTGTTCGTCGTCAAGTCCGGCTCGATCCGCCTATTCGTCGTGGGAGCGGATAAGGAGACCAGCCTGGGCCTACGCAAGGCGGGCGACGTTTTCGGCGAAATGGTCATGCTGCGCGACTACCGCCACGAGTCGTCGGCACGCGCATCCGGCAAGACCGAGTTGCTGTTCATCCCGCGCAGTGTCATTGCCCCGATCGTCGCAGGCAACCCCGCAGCCCGCGCGTTCGTCGCCAGTCGCGTCGCAATCAGTTCGGCGGGCGGGCTGATCAGCCAATTGTTCGACCTCAAGGGCAAGGTTGACAAAGATGAACTGGAAGAACTGATCCGCAGCGTCGGCGTGAAGCAGGTCGGCGCTGGCAAGGAAATCCTCAAGCAGGGCGCGCGGGAAGATCGCCGGCTGTACGTCGTGCGCCACGGGGAGGTCCGCGTCGTGTGCCACGACGAAGATATGGACTATCCGCTGGCCACTCTGCGCCAGGGTGAAACCTTCGGCGAAAAGGCCTGCCTGATGCGCCAGGAGCAAGCCGCGTCGGTGATCGCGAGCGCGGATGCCGCACTGCTCGTGATACCCGAAAAGACCATCCACTTCATCCTCGAACGCAACCCGAAGCTGCGCGAGGCGCTGGAGGAGCGGGTTCGGGTCATGGACAGGGAGTTGCAGCGGCAGAAGAAGGTTGCCGAGCGGCGCAAGCTCCCGCTGATGCTCGATCTGAAATCCAAGCCGGAGCTTGGCGAGAAGGTCATCCGACGCTTCGCCTGGGTCCAGCAAGCCGAAGAGATGGACTGCGGGGCGGCGTGCCTGGCGATGATCTGCAAGCACTACGGCATCGACATGAGCTTGGGCAAGTTGCGCGAACTGGCGAACGTCACGACGCAGGGAGCGACGCTGGAAAGTCTAGCGCGCACCGGCGAATCGCTCGGCTTCACCACGCGGGGGGTGCAGTGCACCTTCGATACGCTGCGCTCGTTCGACCTCCCGTTCATCGTGCACTGGGAGGGTTATCACTACGTGGTGGTGTACGGGGTCTCCAGCGGGCAGGTGTGGCTGGCCGATCCGGCGGTCGGTTTCAGGAAGTTGAGCGTCGATGAGTTCGAGCGCGGCTGGAGCGGCACCTGCCTGAGCTTCACGCCGGGCCAGGATGTGGCCACGATCGGCGCATCACGCTCGCCGTGGGTGCGTTTCGCCAGCTACCTGATCCCCCACAAGAAGATCCTGCTGCATCTGTTCATGGCGACCTTTGTGATCCAGGTGCTGGGCATCGTGCCACCGATGATCATCCAGAACATCCTGGACGGTGTGATCGTTCACCAAAATGTGAATTTGCTGCACCTGCTGATTGCCGGCCTGATCGTCTCGAACCTTTTCACGCAGCTGACCGCCACGATCCGGGCGGCGCTGGCGAACTTTATGGTCCGCAAGCTCGACTTCACGATGATGTCGCAGTTCTTCAGGCACACGCTGTCGCTGCCGTACTCATTCTTTGCCAAACGCAAGACGGGCGACATTTTCGCGCGCTTCCAGGAAAACCAGACGATCCGGGCCTTCCTGACCGAATCCACCATTACCACCGTGCTCAACCTGCTCATGATCTTCATCTACTTCACGGTGATGTTCCTCTATAATGTAAAGTTAACGTTGCTGCTCATCACATTCGTCATCCCCATCTTGGGGTTGACCGTGCTCGTGACGCCGAAGGTCAAGAGCTATGCGCGCGAGGTGTTTAGCACCTCCACCGACGCGAAGTCGTACCTGATGGAAGCGCTCGGCGGGGCCGAAACCATCAAGGGCATGGGCATCGAGCGCCCGGTGCGGCTGAAGTGGGAGAAGAAGTACGCGAAGGCGCTCGAAGTGCAGTACCGCGCACAGTCGTTCAACATCGGGGTCGGGTTGGCTGGACAGCTGCTAAGCGCCGCCACCACGATTGCCATTCTCTGGGCAGGCGCCGACCTGGTGCTGACGCGTGAACTGACCATCGGTCAGCTGATCGCTTTCAATGCCTTGATGGGCAGCGTGCTGGCACCGTTGATGGGCTTGGTAGGACTATGGAGCCTCCTGAACGACGCCTCCGTGGCGATGGAGCGCCTCGGCGACGTTCTCGACCTCGAGCCCGAGCAAAGGCCCGAAGAACTAGCCTCGCGCGTTGCGATCCCCGACCTGCAGGGCGACATTCGTCTCGATGGCGTCTACTTCCGCTACGGCGGCAATGAGACGCCCTATGTTCTGGAAAACATCAGCCTCGACGTCAAGCCTGGCGAGCTGGTTGCGATCGTCGGCCGCAGCGGGTCGGGAAAGACGACGCTTGCGAAGCTCCTCGTCGGCTTCTATCCGCCCACCGACGGCAAGCTGATGGTCGACGGCTACGACATGAGCGTGATTGACAAGGAGTACTACCGGGCGCAAGTCGGCTACGTGATGCAGACCAACCTGCTGTTCTCGGGGACCATTGCCGAGAACATCGCCAGCGGCAGTGACGGCCCCGACCGCCGCCGCATCGAGGAAGTTGCGAAGAGGGCCGATGCCCACGGGTTCATCAGCAAGATGCCACTGGGCTACGAGCAGGTGGTGGGCGAGCGCGGCATGGGCCTTTCAGGCGGGCAGATCCAGCGCCTGTGCATTGCCCGAGCGCTGTACCGCGATCCGCGCCTGCTGGTGTTCGACGAAGCGACCTCCGCGCTCGACACGCAGTCCGAGAGCAATATCCTCGCCAACATGAGCGACATCCTGAAGGGCCGCACCGCGGTGGTCATTGCGCACCGCTTGAGCACTATCATGCGAGCCGACAAGATTCTGGTGCTCTACGAGGGCAAGATCGTCGAACAGGGGCGGCACGAAGAACTGGTTGAGTGCCGCGGCATGTACTACGAGTTGGTGCAGAAGCAGTTGAGCGCTGCATGAAAATACTCGACCAGGAACCCGGCGGCAGCTCGACGATCTCCTATGCAGGGTTGCTCGAAAAGATCGAGATACTGCGCTCGGCGCTGCGTTGGGCTTCCAGACTCGATCGGCCGGATATCGAGAAGCTGCTGCGGCAGGCCAGCGCGCTGCGTGACGAGGTGATGCAGCTTTCGCACAAAGAGCGGTTCGTCAATGCCGCCGCTGCCGAGCCGACTCGAAGCGATCTGTCGCGGCGGCAGCGGCGCAAAGCGCTGATCGAGCGCAGCTTCATCTTCGAGGGCGCGTTCGGCGACAACCCCAAGCTGCTTGAGGCGCTGGAGATTGCCGAGAAGGCCGCGCCCACGGGGCTGCCCGTGTTGATCGACGGCGAGAGCGGCACCGGCAAGGAGCTTATGGCCAAGGTGATCCACGCCAACGGCGACCGGGCCGACCGGCCGTTCATTTCGGTCAACTGCGGCGCAATTCCCGACAACCTGCTCGAGTCTGAACTGTTCGGCCATTGCAAGGGCGCGTTCACCGGTGCCGTCGGCGATCGCAAAGGCAAGTTCGAGAGCGCCCACACTGGCACGATCTTTCTGGACGAAATCGGCGAGCTGCCACTGCCGGGCCAGGTGAAGCTGCTGCGCGTGCTGGAAGCGCACGAGATCCAGCGGGTAGGTTCGGACCAACTGATCCGCGTTGATACGCGCGTCGTTGCGGCCACCAACCGCAATTTGCGCAAACTAAGCGATGAAGGCCGATTCCGCGAGGATCTTTTCTATCGGCTCGGCGTCATTCACGTCACGTTGCCGCCGCTACGCGAACGCAAGGACGAAATTCCGCTGTTGTTCGAGTTCTTCGGCGACGAAGCGGCCGAAGCGCTCAAGCGCCGCCCGGTCGAGATGACCCGGCGGTTGCGGGCATTTCTGCTCGACTACGCCTATCCGGGCAACATCCGCGAGCTGCGCAACATCGTCTACCGACTCTCGTGCCTTGCGGGGCAGACGGCCGATCTGGAGCACCTGCCCGCCGATATCCGGCCGGCGTCGCAGGCGCGGGCCGCAGCGGGTCCGGAATCGGGCGGCGATGGGCAATCGCTGAGCGCCGATGCGCTCAGCGAGGCCAAGCGTATCGCAAGCGACTTGGCCGAGCGCGAGTTTCTCGAGCGAGGACTGCAGGAAGTCGGCGGCATCGTGATCGAGCTGGCCAAGCGTTGCAACATGAACCGATCGCACGTTCAGGTGCTGCTGAAGAAGCACGGCATTCAGTCGAAGGAATTTCGCGCGGCGGCGCGCGCCGACAAGGCGATTTGAGCGGTCCTACGGCGCCGGACGCAGCACGGTCCGGTCCGGGCTGCTCAAGTCTTCGGCGTCCACCACGACGGCGGTGATGTTGTCGCTGGCGTCGCGCTGCAGCGCCATTTCGAGCAGCGCGTCGCACGCCAGAGTGCAAATGCGCGGCAGCAAAGCCTGCTCGATCGACAGCTCGCTGACCTCGTTGCTGAGCCCGTCGCTGCACAGCAGGAAGATGTCGCCGTCGAGCAATTCGATCGTGACCTCATCGAGCTCCAGCGTGTCGTCGCACCCGAGCCCGCGCGTGATCAGGTTCGCCCGCGGGCGCACCGGCGTGTCGTCCGAGCTCGAAACGTGTCGCGAGCGCGCGGCTTCGACGTGGCTGTGGTCGCGCGTTAACTGGCTCAGGCGCCCGGCCCGGTACAGGTAGATGCGGCTGTCGCCGGCCCACAGGCAGGCGCAACGACGCCCGGCGGCGAGCAGCACCGCGATGGTGGTGCCGATGATCGGCGTTTTGCGCCGCAGCGCCTCGGCACGAAGGTGGCGATTGGCTTCCTGCAGCCGCTCCCTTGCAGCGTTGACCCGCTGCTCGAGGCTTGCCGGCGTCGGCAGGTCCATTAGGCTGTGCACCGCCAGGCGACTTGCAAACTCACCCATCGAATGTCCGCCCATGCCGTCGGCGACGGCCCAAAGTTCGTGCTCGGGCTGGTCGAGACAGGCATCCTCGTTGACCTGGCGGACCCGGCCTGGGTGGGAGCGGGAGGCCGATGTCCACCGAAACGAGCTGGTAGTTTGTAAGTCCTCGATTCTTAAGGTGCTGTTTTGTAAGTCCTTGATTTTCAACTTGCTGTTGTCCCGGTCTTTGGATTCGATGCTCACGGGATCGCCTTCGGGGCTGGCTACTATACGGACGCAGTGGGATGCGAGCGAGGTCGAGGGTCAGCGCATTCTGAGCCGGGCGGGCCGTGATTCTAACGCCGGAGGCCGACTTCTGGACGTTGAAGTTCTCAATCTGGAGCGTCAGTTGTCGGCCATGTCGTCGGCGGTGGCCAGGCGGGTCGCGAACTCGCCCAGCGCATGGCCACCCATTGCGTCGGCGATCGCCCTGCGTCCGCGCTCGGGCTGATCGACGCAGGCATCCTCGTTGATCTCGCGGATCAGGCCAGCTTCGCTCAGCGGCCCGTGTTGCCGAGGGAGGTCAGCAGCACCGCCGTGTTGGTCGAATTGGCGCCCGAATTGCTGATTGCCACGTTGGTGGTCTGATTGACCATCTGTCCGATGTACGTGTAGTTGTTAAAGTTGAACACCTCGACACCCCCGGGCATGGGGGCCGGGGCGACCCAAGCCGGGAAAGCGTTGATGACCCAGTCCCCGGCACCTGCGCCGCTGATGGCCAACCTGGCCTTGTAGTCCAGGGCACGGCTGCTGGGTAGATCGATGATTTTCGTGATGGCCATGATTTTCTCCATAAGGGTTGAAATTAATAAAAGTCGTTGGTTGGACTGAGTGTTGAGCACATACACTGCAAGCGCCGTGCCAACCGTTGTCGCGACCGCGCGGAGTTGCGGGAACATATTGAAAAAGAAGGAGAAATGGCTTTCGCTTCGAGTTCTCCGAGGATTGCTGGTGGCTCGTGATTGATGGGTGTCAGGCAACAGTTCGCGAGGAATTTGTTGGTCTGCTCGCGACTGTCACCACCGACGCAGAACTGACCGACCGCGCCGAAGTAAAACTGACCCACCTGGGTGACGATGGCGGCTTTTTGGCCACCCATGTTGACCTAGGAGCAAGCAGGACGTTCGGATATTGACCCGGCACGCGGGTTGGGGATCGGGAGATAGCCCCGCAGATGGGCAAGTAAACACGGTGCGGCGGTACGTGCCGGAATCGACGATCCGTGGATACGGGCCTCGGGCGCCGCGTCGCCAAGGTCGGCGCTGCCCCGGGGGGACAAGGCCGCAGCGGCGCTGGCCGATCAACGCCCGTGCCTTGGCATGGCCGCCATCTTCCTTGGCAAGGATGTGGCCAACGCGCTGGTCGATTGGACTTGACGCGTTTTATTATGGCGAACAGTTGGCCTGAATTGTGTTTTCTGGCGCCAAACATCTCTTTGCAATGCAGATTGAGAAATGCTCGGCTCACTGCAAATCATTGTTATATTTTTCAGGCGCTTATTGTTGTTCTCGGCGCTCCTATCGTGGGTTGGCACACCCCTTGCGTTAGTTCCTGTGAGCGTAACGAAGATGCTCACACCCCAACCCAACCTTTAAGGAGTATTACCATGATGATCAAAGATCTCTCCCTGTCCAAGGAAATCGATGGCCAAACCGTGCGCGGCGGCTTCCAGGACACCACTCAGCAGAACAATTCCGGCAGCGCCTACGCGTTGAGCGCCAACAGCGGCATCGGCAGCACCGCGGTCGCCTTGGTTGCGCCGAACCAGCTCAACTTTAATGCCCCGAGCTTCACGAACCAGCCCGTCGCCGTCGGCATCGCCGGCAACGCGTTCGCGATCTAACCGGTCCTTCAACCCAACTCGACGATTTGGAGAATCCATCATGACTATGATGATCAAGGATCTGTCCGTCAGCAAGGAACTCGGCGGCAAGGCGATGTCCACCGTGCACGGCGGCCTGCTATCCCCCGGCCAAGGCAACACGGCCGGTGGGGCGTTGGCGGTCGGCACGGGGGGCGGCATCGGCGATGTCACCCTGGCGCTGAACCTCCCGACGCAGATCAACGTCAACACGCCCACCTTCGTGAATCTGCCCGTGGCGATTGGCGTCGCGGGTAACGCGGTTGCCATCTAAGGCAGCTACCACCTGATCGGCAGCGAGGATCCTCACGATCCTCGTTGTCGGTCCGGCGTTTCGCGTGAATGCCGGGCGGTCGCGCCTCGGCGCCGCGCTCACTGACCTAGCTCCAACCCCAACCGGTTCCTCTGCCTCGCGAATCGGCGGCGCTGGCACCCGTCTTCCGCGCGCTGCTCAACGACCTCGTCAAAATCGTGGACACTGCGGGTCGCATCCCAACACAGGTAACACGTCGGGCTTCGATAGTGTCTGGCCAATCAACCGCGATTCAAGGGCAGCAGGAATGCCGGGACCCGGATTGCGGATCCCAAGCATAGGGCGCGCGAGGGCTAGAAGGCCGATCGGCGAGTGTCTTTTCTGAGCCAACACTTAGCGCGGCAATCTGTACGGTCGAGGAGAACACAGCTTCTCGTATGGACCGCGCGGCGCGTGGCGAAACGCACCGAGTGCTCAGATTATTGCTGTTCTTTCAGATAGTTGCGATTTCTCTTGGGGGCGCCTCGCAGACTGGCACATCCCTTGCGTTAGTTCCTGTGAGCGTAATGAAGATGCTCACACCCCAACCCAACCTTTAAGGAGTATTACCATGATGATCA
>JGI12270J11330_10001009_pt1 | contig 21325 bp, 19 predicted proteins | sample PeaSoiMetSII2010_FD_11330 | JGI IMG/M metagenome (IMG submission 11330)
ACCCACCGAGCGACGTCAATCACCGACCCACGAGCGCCACCATGAATGCGAGATCATTGATTCATGCATCACAAGGGGCTTGACAAAAGTCCTCATAGAAGTGGACACCCATCCTGGATCGTCACGGGCGTACGCTTTCGGGCAGGCCAATTTACGAGGCCCCTGTCAGGGGAGCAGCGGGTCTTGCCTCCAAGTTTGGCAGCTAGGCGATCTCTTTCATCAAGTGGGCACGCCGGGACGCAGCATCTTCGATGGCGCGCCCCTATTGCGACGAAACCAAACGTGACGCGACCAATACGGGGGTGCAGCCAGGCTAGGTGTTTCCTCAGCTCCTGGCCATCCTCGCCGCATCCACGCTCCAGCTACCGGCCCCAGCGGCGGAAAAAAACAGATAGATGAAGCAGTACAGAACGGCCGGTTCCCCTTGATTGAGGATCGGGAATAGGAACGACCCTTGGGGCACATGACCAAGAAAGTACGCGAACGCCATCTCACCAGACAGTACGAAGGCGACTGGACGAGTAAACAGACCGATCAAAAACAGGAGACCACCGACTAGCTCGAGGATGCCGGCAAAACCGACTAACGAGAATAGTTGCAGATTATCGAAATAGGCAACGTGGGGAAAATGAAACAGCTTCGCCGACGCATGCAGCAGGAACAGATAGGCGGCGACGATCCGCAACAGACCCTGTGCACGCCGTGCCCAGACGTCCGACAACATGGTGGCGGTTTGGTTCATGGCGAGCACTCCCTGCGCGACGGCGACCGAATTCAGAGCGACTATACCGTCTCTTGCACGGCGATTTCTACAGTCTTTTCCCTCGCGAACCTCGACAGCGAGACCGGTGCGCAAGGTGGCAAGGTGCACTGCCCTCCGGGCAACGCCGGTTCGCAAGGCAAACCGCGTGAATTGGGGTGGTGTTTACTGATCGCAGCCAACCGGAGCCTGCGCAAAAACCTCGTTGCGTTCACGGACAGTCACGCGGCAAGGTAGAGCCCGCCTTTCCGGCTGGAGCAGTCTGATCCGGGAGGATCGTTGTGCCCAAGTTGGAGAACGAACAGCGGCTTCACGGTCTGGGCGACCTCGATATCCGGCGTGCTGCCCTATGCAAGGCGGCGGATGGTCGGCCCGCTTACGTTCTTCAACCACTTTGCTCCCACGCAATTCGAGGCCGGTACCCCCCAGCCTCGGATGCGCAGCCGCAGCCTCATGTCGGTCTATCGACGGTTGCGCAGCGGTTCGAAGAAACGTTCATGCACCGGGCCAGCGTCGGCGCCGAGCAGGCAATTCACCCCGGTGCAATCAACGGAATGAGAAGCCGGCGCGGAATCACCCGTTCGGAACAAGCAGCACGTTCATTGCCTCCTAAGGCACCCGCGCAAGATCGCACATCTGATTGCCGCGCACCGCGTCCCCGGGCCAAGCAGAACCCTCAGGACTGTTCGTAGCGCATTGTTGGTACAAGCGCGGCATAGCTCGATCAGATCGCGAGTGTCATTGACCGTCCCGGCCGAAGGGTCCAAATTTGTGAAAGGTGTTCCTTATATCGTCTCGGCCGACTTGCCGTTGAACGAGCGGACCGTCGCTACAAATTCAGCCCGCGAGTCGCTCAAGTGGGTACAAAGGGCGGGCGTACACCAGCTGACCTAGTACATCGGCTTGAATGGGTTCGAATAGGAGGTGCGCAACCTTGCGACGTTGTGCTGCCGCGGCGCATCGCAGAACAGACCGCTCTGCGACGGCACACATACGTCAATCAAATTCAACCATAACCCGTGACTCTGCGACGAAGGCAATGGGCGCGTCGCTCCACAAACAACTGAATTATTTTCGCTCGTTACCGGGGCGACGACATTGTCAAGTTGGCGGAATTGGACCGAACGGAATCCCGGCACGCTTGTCCGGCTTACGCGGCGGCGGGTACGCGGGTGATGCTTCGCCGTTCAATTGCCCAGCAGCTCAAAGCCGCCCGACCGTTCGGCGCCGACCGCAAGTCGCGGCCCACGCCGATCCGGTAGACCATGCCCTCCGCTGTGGTCACGTTTGTGTGCCGCCCAGTTTTGGGTTGTGCCAGCTTCCGTCTTCTTCAATGAGCGCGTCAGCCTCCTTCGGCCCCCAGCTAAGGCGCTTGTAGGGGTGAACCCGACGGTGCTTCGTAAGAACCGGGTCGATCACTGCCCAGGCGGCCTCAACAGCGTCCTCACGCGTAAAGAGCGCGCCGTTGCCGTCCATGGCGTCGCCCAGCAGCCGTTCATAAGGCGCTTCCTCCCCCGGCCGTTGATCAAGCAGGTAGAGTTCACGCTGGTCGCCGACGAACACTTTGCCTGCGCGCTTGACGCGCGCGGCGAGGGCGATTGCGGAGTTGGGGGAAAGGCGAAAGCGCAGATAGTTGCCCGTCCCGTCCGCCGGCGCGGAATCTTCGAACAGCTGCTGCGGCGGTACCTTCAGCTTCACCAGCACCTCAGCGGCCGTCGCAGCCAAAAACTTGCCTGAGCGCAGGTACCACGGCACCCCACTCCAGCGCCACGAGTCGATGAAAAGACGCAGAGCGCAGAAAGTTTCGACGTCGGAATTCTTCGCCACGCCCGGCTCCTTACGATAGCCGGCGTACTGGCCGCGCACCACGTCATCGGAATTCAGAGGGCGCATCGCCTGAAAGACATCCGCCGTCTCGCCATGCACCGCTCCAAAGCCCCTATAGGTTGGCGGCTCCATGGCTAGCAGTGCGACAATCTGGAACAAATGGTTCTGGATCACGTCGCGCAAGCAGCCAGCGGTTTCGTAAAATGCCCCGCGGCCTTCCACGCCGAAATCCTCAGATAGGGTTATCTGAACGCTGGCCACGTAGTTGCGGTTCCAGATTGGCTCCAGGAACGAATTGGCGAAGCGAAAATAAAGGATATTCATGATCGCCTCCTTCCCGAGGAAGTGATCGATGCGGAAGATGCAATCTTCCGGGAACGCCGATCGGGCGATGCGGTTGAGCTCCCGCGCGGAGGCCAGGTCGCGCCCGAACGGCTTTTCGACGATGACACGAGCACCGTCGGTCATGCCTGCAACAGCGAGCCCTTTTATGACTGTCGCAAACATGGAGGGCGGGATGGCGAGGTAGTGAGCCGGGTGCCGCGTTTTGCCCAGTGCCGTCTTCAGTGCTTTGAACGTGCCGGGGTCGTTGTAGTCTCCGCTCACATATTTGAACAGGGATACCAAATGGCGGAGCGCACGTTGGTCGTCGATCCTGCCAAATTTTTGTATGCTGTCCATCGCCCGATTCCGAAGTTGCGCCACGCTCCAATTCCTGGAGGCAACACCAACCACCGGAACGTTTAGTACGCCCCGCTTTGCCATCGCATAGAGCGCGGTAAAGATTTTCTTATGAACGAGGTCGCCCGTCACGCCGAACAGCACGAGCGCATCGGACTGCTCCATGCCGCCGTTGGTCTTGTTCATCTCAGCTTTTTTCCTTCCTCTTCTTGTCACGCCCGCCAAACGGCTTACGCATCGCAGACAACACTCGCTCGGGGAAATCGGGTAGCCCGCAAGGACTGCAGGGGAATGTACGTCAAATTTTGGCTCTATTGCGTTGATAAGCTCTCGCTGTATGCATCTGCCTACCAGCTTCGCATTGACCTATTCCGCCTTTGCCCCATAGTGGCTGACCTCCTTGTGCGTAGCCACGCTTGCATACATTACCGCCAATAATCCCGTCACGAAAATCCCGTCGAACGTGCCCGCACCGCCGATCGAGAGGATCGGCGCACCGAGTCCCTGTAGCTTGCCCAGATTCAGCAGATCCGCTCCAATCAACGTCCCGAGACTGCCGCCGATATACGCCAGCGGGGCGGCGTAACGCCGCGACAGCAACAGCGCCACGAGCGCAGAGACCAACGGCGGCACGAACACCGGCTCCACAATGCCCAGACCGGAAACCGGCTTGGCAAGGAAATGACACACCATTGCGACAAGCGCAATGCCGAAGAGACTTATCCCATAAAGCCGGTTTCGATATGAGCATTCTCCAATTCTCGACCAAGATCCGAGGCGACCCGGGTCAGTGGATTGAAGAGATAACAGCCACTGCCGGCCGGCTCCTCGTAATCGTGCGGGCGCCTGCCAACCGTGTCGCTGCGATGGAGCTCCTTGGCGCAGCCATCGGAGTCCTCATTCACGGCCTGGTAAGCGCAGGCGCGACTGAGGCGCCGGCTCAGAACCCCTCCGTATGAGTGCGAACAGCGCCACCTTTGCCCCGCGCCTCTTGCTGGTGCTTGCATTAATTGGGATAGCTGACGCGTATAGCGATCCCTGTGTGACGAATTCAGTACGGTTGCCCTGGTGACCTCCTCCTATCGACGGATGCAATACAGTCACCAATGGCCCGTATGCAAAAGGAGGTCATCCGTCCGATTCCGGTAAAAACAGATCCGTCAGTATGTAATGATAAGTCACGCTCAGATAAGGCCGGTACGTCAGTGAACAGCAGGTGCGTTTATTTCTGTTGACTCGAAGATCGAACCATGCCACTTTCTCGCCTGAACAATGAACCCCGAAATGCCCAAAGCGTCGTACCAGGTCGAGAGTGATGGGCGTTGTAGCCGCCGAGCTTCGAAGCCGCTATGTCCTACACCGCGACGCGAATCACCGAATCGGAGGAGTTATGTTTTTGAAGCGTCTAAAGCATTTGCCAATGCTCTCCACTCTTTTGATCGCCGTTGGATGTTCGTCAACGGGCAACGGGATCGACTTGATTCAAACCCAATCCGCTGGAAACAATCCCATCAACGTCGAATCCGAACCGACCGGGGCGGAGGTCTACGTGATGGGTGACAGGATCGGCGTGACGCCCCTCAAGGTCAACCCGCAGGATATCTTTCCGATTACTTATCCCAAGGACAAGGAATCGCTTTACGGCAAGGTAACCCTCAGGAAAGCGGGATGTTCTGATCTGACCTCGACGATCAGCATGAAAATAACTAATGTCGGATTACACGTTCGGCTCGAATGCGGAGATACGAACCCTGCCTNGCCCTCGNCAGCCAAAGCCGCTCCCGGCATCAGTGAATCCGTAGAGCAGCGGTTAGAAAAAATCAAGGATCTTCTAAACAAAGGATTGATCACCGAAGAAGAGGCGAAGAAGGCGAGAGAGCGTGTCTTGAACGATCTTTGATCCGAAGTTGGTAACAATCTTGTTTCTAAGGATTCGAAAGACCCTCGCCTTTTGAACGAGGGTCGATGATGCAGTCGCCTTCCGTCATGCTGACAGAATCAGAAGTCCACTATAAAGTTCAAATTAGTCAGATTGTTCCCCGCATAACTACTTCCTTGGAGTTGCTAGGAGAGTCCGTTATACATGTCGCCGCTATAATGGGCGAAGGTCAGATCGAACCTGGCATTCCAGTACAAGGCGTACGTCGCACCGACGAGCACCGCATTGTCTGATGCATCGCTGGCTGACCCCACGGCAAATCCGCTGTCTGCCCTACGATAACCCAATTGCAATGTCACTTTTTCCGGGATTATGCCAAGCTCGGCTTCTACGTTGAAGGATTTGCGCGTAGCGGTTCCCGGGTTGTAAAGATTGCCTTGAAACCCACCCAGAACCCCCGAGGGGGTTCCGCTGCTGGGCGCAGTCGCAAAGGACGTGATGATCAAATAAGGCATATCCCTTACAGTGCCCATCAATTGCGCGTCAACCGCGGTCGCCTTGGTATTAAAGACACCTGACATGATCAGGGGTTGCGTGGCAGTGGGCGGCAGGGGACTCTGAATAAAGATGTTTCCGCCGGATCCGACGGTACGAGGGACATTGCCGGTAGAAGAAGACGTACCACCAAAATACTGAATGCCAACGCCAAAATCCAGACCGTGACCCAGATTAGGGGTCCACGCGAGGCGCAGGTAATTGGAGGTCGGACTGCCAGAACTGGATGTCTGGTCGGGCAGGTATTTGCCCAAAACGGCAAAACCCATTTCATTACTTGCGATTAGATCCGCCCCCATGGCGGGGGTACCCGTGTTCAGGTATTGCTGCGCGGAAATCACTGGCATGTCAAACTGGTTGAACAAATGAACTGCATTGGCACCCGTATTGAGCACTTCCAGACCGAACGAAGGACCATATACCGCCGTGCCGTAAATGACGACCCCGGCATTTACAGGACCCACGTCCGAGACCATTGGCATCTTGTAATTGAGCAGGCCCGCTGGAGTCGGGTAGACAGCAACTTCGGCCTCGAAACCGACGTGCTCGCCTACGCGACCTCCGAAGAAAACGCTGGCGGACTGCGGAATTTGCCATTCAGTAGTAGTCGTCTTGCCATTTGTCGTAGGCGTACCGGCGCCGTTAGTCTTCTGATATTGCGAGTACACCTCAAAAGCGCCATTCAGAACCACGGGAATCGAAAGATTCTCCGCCTCCAGTTTTTCCTCGCCTCCGATCATTGTGAAGCCGCCCTCCTTGAAGGCGCGACCAAAGGCATTCAGAACCGGAAAGTGCTGGTAATGACATCCACTACAGGGCATCCCAGTTTGACGGGCAAACGCGGGTATTGCTTGTGCCTGCGGCGCCTAAAGCGCTAAGGACATCAACGCAGTGATCCCGAACAGTATTTCCTTTAACCGCATTTTGATTTTCCTTGATCATTTGCTTATAAGGAAAGCATTTCGGCAAAGTGGCGTTGGGCTCAACGCCCAATGCCATGCCCCATGCCGACCAAATGTGGCACTAGAAACATCCAATCCTTAGGGATGCAGCTTGACTCAAGGTCTGTTATCCAGTCTTTAACAATATGACGTACGCTTTCCGTCAGCTTGGTGACGCGAACATTACAAATGTGTAATCCTCCAAGGCGGTGTAGTGTCGCGGGCTTCCCCCCATCAAATAGACAGTCCAGAAGCGCCTCTCGTACGCAGTGACAACAGGCCTGTTTCAAACTCGCATGTAAAGGTTTCGCGCCATCCCCCAAAGGGGTCTTTTTGTTGTGAAAACATCACGCTCGTCAGAGGCAATTACCCAAGCAATCTATCGTCCCGATCTCGTTGGATATAGGCAGCCCATCTAGCTGCAGCGCCCCCATTTGGCACTCTTTGGTTTGCTTCGGAAGACTGAGCTTCGCCGCGTGGTGCATCCGCCAAGCCCGCTCGTGACTCTAGCCATGACGATCAAGTTGCGGCCGTTCTTTGCACGTCCAAGAAGCGCAGCGCCAGTGATTTGCTACGACGGTGTCAATACGTACTGTAACGCCAGCGCGGCGCCTCGCAGGTCGGTGGTGCCTCTGTTGCGCCCCTCCCCCGCGACATTCTCAGCATCTGCAACTCGCCGAATCGGCAAGTCAACCTCGCGCGCAGGTCTCTTGACCACGGGCCGCCGCTCGGGCAGCGTTACAATTTCACGAGAATGGTCTTGATCGCATCGTCGTTGATCGCCTCTTTCTTACGCGCCGACTCCCCAAACATGCGCTGGATCCAGATGCTCTCCGATTTGAGAACTTTGGCTGGCACCCGTTCCGAAGCGCGAATTCGCGGCATGTGGTGGTCGGCTAGTAGAACGTCGGCGAATTGATGGCATGCTTGCGACATGTCTCGTTGACCGGTACTCTGGAATCGGCTTTTTCAAGGATTTGAGCGATCTGGCTTTCCGAAAATTGCGAGTTCTTATGTCGACCCCCGGGGTAAACCCTGCCGAGAAGTTCTACTTACAAGCTGTCGTCCTTTCAGGGGAGCTTGCGGCCTGACATGAAAATCCTGATCATCGAAGACGAACTCAAGACAGAGCAGTACCTGAGGCGCGGAATGACCGAGGCCGGCTTCGTTACCGATGGTGCGCGAGATGGAAGGGATGGGCTGCATTTGGCCCTGACGGAAAGTTACGACCTCGTAATACTCGACGTAATGTTGCCAGGGATTGATGGCTGGGAGATCCTGAAACGCATGCGTCGTGCCGAAAGGCATTTCCCCGTCTTGATCCTGAGCGCGCGCGATCAGGTCGTTGACCGCGTAAAAGGACTTGAACTTGGCGCTGACGACTATCTATTGAAGCCATTTGACTTCGCTGAGTTGCTGGCAAGAGTGCGTGCCATCCTGCGCCGAGGAAAGGCTAACCAAGCGGTCGAAAAGCTCCAGGTCGCCGATCTGGAACTCAATCTCACAAGCCGTCGCGTCACCCGAGCGGGAAAGCGAATTGGCGTTACCGCCAAGGAGTTCACTCTGCTCGAATTCATAATGCGGCGCCAGGGTGAGGTGTTGCCACGCTCGTTGATTGCGTCTCAAGTGTGGGACATGAACTTTGACAGCGACACGAACGTTATCGAGGTCGCCATGCGCCGTTTGCGCGCGAAGGTCGATGATGACTTCGACGTCAAGCTCATCCGCACCATACGCGGCATGGGTTATGTTCTTGAAGCCCCTGAAGGATGAAAACGTCGACACCGATCGACGTTTGAGTCTGAGCGATTTATTCCAACCATGGTTCATTTTTGGATCGACGTGGATATGATGAAAGCTCCCATTTCTTTGACGGCACGTCTCAGTCTGCTATTCGCCGGCTCGATCGCCTTAGCTTTGCTCGTCGCAGGAATGCTGTTTGGGCGTGCGGTCGAAGGGCAGTTCCAAAAACGCCAAATCGTGGAATTGGACGGCAAGATGGAGGCGATCCGTGACACTCTCGGGAACAGTGAGTCATACGAATCCATCGCAGTACTACAGCCGCAATTACACAATACGATAATGGCTGGTCATCCGCACAGCGCGATAACTATAGTTGGCAGCGATGGAACCGTTTTGCTTTCGATGGGACAACCGAAGGTCGTGAGACACTTGATTGAAGGCGCTGGAAGGGACATCTCGCAGTCGGTGACTTGGTCAGTGGACAACGATACTTACCGAATCGCATCCGAGCGCGTGGCGCTCGCCGTACCAGGCAGTCATCCCGCTGTCGTGGCGATCTCACTTGACATAACTAACGACCAAGAGTTTATATCGGCATTCAGGCAATTCCTGTGGTTTGGCATTGGTTTGGGTTCGTTAGCTATGGGATTGCTGGGCTGGATGGCCGTGCGCAGAGGACTTTCGCCTTTGCGTAATGTGTCGGCGATGCTGGGAAACGTTTCCACCTCGCAGCTCGACAAGCCAATACCGATGGGGGGCATACCGCGCGACCTGCAAGACCTCATATCCGCCTTCAACAAGATGCTGGCGCGCCTTGATGACTCGTTCAGGCGGCTTTCGGAGTTTTCATCGGATATTGCCCACGAACTGCGCACACCGATTAACAACATGATGCTGCAGACGCAGGTTGCCTTGAGCCGCAAGCGAGATTCTGAGGAATACTATGCAACCCTGCAGTCTGACTTGGAGGAGCTCAGACGTCTGTCGCGAATGATAGAAGACATGCTTTTTCTTGCCAACGCTGACAATTGTCTAGTCGTACCGAAGCTTGAGGTCACGGATCTTCGCGAGGAAGTAGCGAAATTGCTCGATTTCTTCGAAATCGTGGCTAGTGAGCGCCAAGTGAGTCTGGTTCAGAGCGGGGCGGCGCCGACAGTTCTTGCCGATCGACTGATGATCCAACGCGCCTTGTCCAATTTGCTGTCGAACGCTCTACGCTTCACGCCAGAGGGAACGCTAATCGAGGTTGGAATTCAAAAGAGCGAGGGACTGGCTTCGGTCACTGTTGCAAATTCCGGTCCGGAAATTCCTGCGGAACACTTGCCGAAGATTTTTAGACGGCTTTACCGCATCGACGCTTCCCGCCGAGAGGGAGACACATTAAACGTGGGCCTGGGGCTGGCGATCACAAAGTCTATCGTCGAGATCCATGGAGGTACGGTCAGTGCGGAGTCTGCGAAAGGTCGAACGTGCTTCACAATCGCACTTCCATTGAAGCCGGCGATATTGAGCGACTCTGAGAGAAATGACGACTGTCAGGGTCCGTTGGCGGCCTCACTTTCCAGTGTTGGCGCGCTGTCGCAGTGAAGAGGAGGAAGCGCGTCGCACACGAACGATGTTCGGCGATGGGTCGCCAAACGAGATGAAATTCGTCATTCGTTAAAACGCTGATTTGTGAGGTGGTCGCCGAAAAGATGTCCAATCCGAGAACGAGTTTTTTGGCAAAGGTAGTACCGACGAGACCACACTGCAGAGGCCACACTTCAAGACGGCGCTCAACTAATAGCTTAATTGGCTACAGATTTGCTAGCTAGGACATTCCGAATGTGGAATCTTCGGTGAATGTAGCGATGGCTGTATTACCCGCGGCTCACACGGTCATGCTGCTGGGTGCTCGTAAAGCATGTCGCCGATGTGCGACATGAACGCTCATAGCAGACATGGGCCGCGTCATTTTCGAAGAACCTCGAGACACTGCGTGTGGAGGCAGGCAGATTGATTTACAAAATGGCGCCGAGTTTGTTCAGCCTAAACATCGCTCAGGCCGATGAAAGATCCAGCGGCAGCTTGCGCAGCCTCTTACCTGTCAATGCGGCGAGCGCGTTCGCGATTGCCGGTGCTATCGCCGGAACACCGGGTTCGCCCAGACCGGTGGGTGGGTCGTTGCTCGGCACGAAATGCACCGCGACCGGCGGCGCATCGGTGATTCGCGGCGGTGGATAATCTGTGAACTGGGCTTGCTGCACCACTCCATCCTTCAGAGTGATCTCGAACCCGGGTAGCGTCATTGCCAGTCCGAACACCGCGCCACCCTGGATTTGCGCTTCGGCGGCAATTGGGTTCACAACCTGGTTGGCATGAACACCGGCGGTCACCTGGTGCACCTTGGGTCGGCCTGCGTCGATGGACACGTCAACTACATAAGCGACAACCGATCCGAATGACTCGTGAACCGCGAGGCCCCACGCGTGCCCGGCCGGCAGCGGCTTGCCGTAGCCCGAATTGTCGACCGCTAGCTTCAGTGCCGCGATGCGACGAGCGTGCTTCTTCGCATCCAGCCGCGCAAGCCGCCACGCCACCGGGTCCATTCCGGCGGCACGCGCAACTTCATCGACCATCGTTTCCATCACGAAGGCGGTATGTGTGTTACCGACCGACCTCCACCACAGCACCGGCACCGCCACGTCCGGGTGGGTGATGCGCAAGCGCATCGGCAGTGCGTAGCAATTCTCGGCCACGCCTTCGGTCATCGTGCCGTCGATCCCGTCCTTGACCTCGAATGACTCAAATGGCGTTCCCTTGAGGATCGATTGTCCTATGATCACATGATCCCAGGCGACGACTTGGCCTTGTGCGTCAAGTGCCACATCGACGCTGTGCAGGTGGGCCGGTCGATAGTACCCGCCCCTGATGTCGTCTTCACGGCTCCACATCACCTTCAATGGGCCGGCCTGCCCACCCTGACGCTCGCGCCATGCCTTTGCGATGGTGGCACCCTCGCGCAGATAGTCGGACGTCGGCACCGCACGTCGGCCAAAACCGCCGCCGGCGGGAAGCGTGATCAGGCTGACCTGCTCGGGCTTGATGCCCAGTGTCTGCGCAATTGCGCCTTGATCGATGGTTTGGAACTGTGTGCCGGCCCAGACCGTAGCCCCGTCGGTCCTGACCTCGAAAGTCGCGTTCAGCGGCTCCATCGGCGCATGCGCCAAGTATGGGAACTGGTATTCACCGCCCAGATGCTTGGTCGCGCTGGCGGCCGCGCTCACGTCGCCCTTTACAGCGGTGAGTTTTGGATTCTTCGCCGCTTCGCGGTACGACGCGAACAAGGTATCGCTGCTGACCAAGCCACCCACGCCAGCCTTCCACGTGACCTGAAGCAGATCGCGCGCTTGCTTCGCGGGCCAGTAGCCGTCGGCGATGATGGCCACGCCACTGCCGCCAAGGTCGGTGGCAACTTCGAAGATGTCCTGCACGAACTTGACAGCCTTGGCGCGGCTCGCATCAAAGCTTTGCACCTGGCCACCAAAAGTCGGCGCGCGCACGAGCACCGCAACCTTCATGCCAGGCAGGCGCATGTCGATGCCGTAGTTCTTCTTGCCCGTGGCACCGGCAGCAGCATCGATGCGACGCTTGCCTTTGCCGATGATCCTGTAGTCGGCGGGCGCCTTCAAAACCACCTTGTTGGGCACGGGCTGCTTTGCGGCGGCCGCCGCGAGCGAGGCATAGGTGGCCTTGTGCGCGCCGGAGCGCACCAAACCCGAGCCGGTCGTGCAGGCCGACACGGGTACCTGCCATTGCTCGGCCGCGGCGGCAACCAGCATCGCGCGAGTCGCGGCGCCAATCTCGCGGTACTGCACCCAGGAATTGGGTACGCCGCTCGAACCGCCGGTCATCTGGATGTCGTAAATTGGGTCCTTGTAGGCTTCGCCGGCCGGCGCAAGGCTCGCGTTCACCTGGCTCCAGTCGACATCCAGTTCTTCGGCCAGCAACATCGGCAGCGCGGTCAGCGCGCCCTGGCCGAAGTCGAGCCGATTGACCCGGATCTCGACCGTATTGTCGGGGTTGATTTTGACGAAGGCACTCGGATCGATGGGCTTCTTGGGGGTCGCCGCGGTCGCTTCGTCGGCGGCCAGAACGGACGGCGCCGTCCATGCAACAGCCAGGCCACCGCCTGCGAGCGCGGTGAGCTTGAGGAACTCGCGACGGTCCAGCTTTCCTGGAGCACGTGAAGTGCGCGCTTGTCCGGCGAGGCGCGTGGCAATAAGTGCAGGGTCCATTTGACGCTCCTCAGGCCAGGGTCTTGGCAGCGCTATGAATCGCGGCCCGAATGCGCTGATACGTGCCGCAGCGGCAGATGTTGCCGGCCATAGCCGCATCGATGTCAGAATCGCTTGGTTTCTTGTTGCCCTCCAGCAGGGCGGTCGCGGTCATAATCTGACCGCTCTGGCAGTATCCGCATTGCGCCACGTCGTGCGCGATCCAAGCGGCCTGCACCGCCTTGCCGACGCGGCCGTTCGAGATTCCCTCGATCGTGGTGATCTTCTGGCCAACGGCGGCCGCGATCGGCGTCACACAGGAGCGAGTCGGCTGGCCATTTATGTGCACCGTACAAGCACCGCACGCGGCAACGCCACACCCGAACTTGGTGCCAGTCATGCCTAATGTGTCGCGTAGTGCCCAGAGGACCGGAGTAGACGGGTCAGCGTCGACCTCCACGGATTTGCCATTGATATTCAGTGTCGTCATGTTTCGCACCATGGTTCAGGGAGTTCGGGTCGATTCGGCAACGCGCCGATTCGTCGCAATCCCTTTATAACAAAATTCGAATTCGATTTGACCGCGTAGCACAAAAGGTCAACGCTTCGTCCTGACAGCGCGACATTCGAACATAGCGCACGGGAGCGACGTTGCCGGGCCAGGAGTCTTCCGCCGTCGGGTCCGTTGGTGGACGCCCTCGGTTTGCCAAGCTCTTTAAGTTCGTGAGGGCCGACGAGAAAGATTGTAAACGTCCATTCGGACTTTTCGCGCGGCTTTGCCGCTGTCACCAGCGGAATGCCTTGGTTGGTTCCTCTGTCGTTTTTGCGCATCCGAGACGCTGCCGCCCCGAAAGGCTTCAGAACCTAGACTGCCCGCCGATCGATTGGTACGCCGTGAAAAGGCCGATCCCTGCCGACGACAAAAAACAAGGTCAGACAAGGAGGGGTCCGCATCACACGCAATGCTCGAGCGCGATTGGCAACGCGTCGGCAAATTTGACATTTTACTAAGCCTAGTCTTACTATTGCGCTTTTACGCACAAACTTAATATCGGACATGTCAAAACCTGGTCCTGATGCGTTAGGTCTCGCCGCCCGGATTCGCCGAGCCGTCGCACCGCTGTCCCGGAAATTGCGACCAAGCCTGCAGCGCGACGGCATCAGCACCGCCAAATTGAGCTTGATCGGCCACCTAAATCGCCACGGCCCGGTCACACCGACCGAACTCGCCGCCCGCGAAGGGGTGAAGCTGCAGTCGCTGACCCGAATGCTTGCAGATCTTGAAGCCGACGGTTGGGTTGTGCGGGCGCCGCACCCGTCCGACGGCCGGCAGTCGCTGCTAACCCTCACCCGAGTGGGCGCAAAGAGTCTGGCTAACGCTGCTCAATCCTGCGACGCGGTGCTCGCACAGATCATTGCAACCAGGTGCAGCGCCAGTGACCGGGCCGTGCTGCGGCGAGCGTGCACATTGCTCGACGATCTCTGCGATGGAATGAGTGGCACCATCGACGCCGCTCAACAACCAGCTGTTGAAATGTCCGCTGCACGACGGAGGCGATCCTGATGGGCCCTGTTCTTTCGGCGCGCCGCGGAGCGCTCTGGCGGTCTTTAAGGCCGGAGAACCGCTACCACGGACTGCAATTGGTTGTCGTTGTCGTTCTGGCATACGGTGCCTCCATCGCAGTTGACCTGCCGGAACGTGTCTGGGCGCCGATGAGCGCACTCATAGTGATGCGTCCAAGCGCGGACTCAACTATCGATGCCGGCTTGGCCCGGGCTGTTGGCACGATGCTCGGTGCGGTCTTCGGGATGTTGGGTGTGCTTATGCAACACGTTGGCGTCAACGCGCTGGCCGCAACGGTAGCGATCGTGGCCGGGTTAGCATTCATCAGCGTCACGGGCACGACGTTGCGCAGCGCTCCGGTGGCCGCATTGGTGATCCTCACCGCCGGTGCGCTGCCAGGTCACTCTGCATTGCAAGTAGCAATGCTTCGCAACGTCCAGATTGTCATTGGGGTTGGCGTGGCCATGGCTGTCGCTCTGATCAGCTCCAGATACCGGGCTTCGCAGCGACTCGGTTCAGGGTCTGCAAAGCTGTTGCGGCTCGCAGCCAAGCGGGTAGCGCAAGCTGGTGCTCAATCCCTGCCCAATGAAGCGGACGCGGAGCTCGCTGGCGAAGCGGCGCGCCAAGCACTGGGGAGACTGACTGGGCTGGCTCGCAGCGCAGATCGGGTATTGCCATGGTCTCTGAATTCAGGCAAAGCCGGAGACGGTCGGTATCACCGGCGCATTGCGGCCCTGACGAGCCGGGTCTTCCAGGACGTGATCGTGTTCAATCGACTCGTGCTTGCCGAGTCTGGAAAAGCAAGCAACCCCCTTTGGCATGAACCCGCCAACGTCGCTCGTGCGGCACTTCTAGCAGCAGCCAGCACATGCGAGGGCGCTGCCGTAGCCGATTTGAGCAAGCTTCGCCAATTGGCTTATTGCGGCAGTGCGAGATCCAACGATGAGTCCGCAATGGCAACGCCACCATCTTTGTTGGCGGCTCCGTTGCATTTGCTCCTCGAAGACCTCCAGCGCCTTTGTCATTGTGTTCGTAGGAGCCCGGAGAATTCGAGGCGCGACGAGCACCTCTCCGCAAATCAAAACTGATTGCAGATGCTATGGACTTCGGCAGGGTCCTCTTCCTCGCCGCCGTGCCGTCGACCGTCTTCGCTTCGTTGATCGAGGCCTGGTTCCTGATTCGGGCTGAGCACTTCGACGGGAAGGCATTGGGCGTGACATTGATTCGCGACCGCTCTCGATTGTCACGCCGTTTTGTCGCCTTGCTTGGGAGCATCGCTTGACGACGATCAACGTGAAATCGCGGCAACCCTTCGCACTACTCCTCATCGGACCGGCGTTTTGCTATTACCGCTTATCTCTTTCGCGGCTCGATCCCAAGGCGTGCACCCCGGTCCTCGGCAAATCCTGCGCGCTTTTGAACGGCCTCCATCCCGGCCTCGATTCGTGCGGCCTCCTGCTGGCCGATGTCGTGGATCGGCGGTGTCGATAACAACGCTGTGTTGTTCAGTTGAGGCTCCGCGGCGTAGTACTCGGCCCCATCCGGCAGTCTTGTTGCATCGCAGTAGCCGTTGGTCTCGAATCGATGTTGATCCAGATCTATACGTTTGTCGACGCCGGCTTTTTAGCGCGCGTTGAAAGGCGTAGTGTGAGCGCTCAGGGTGTGTTTGGGCAGTGATCGATTTAAGCGGTCCGGCCCGTCTGCTGGTTCGCGTGAGGTCCATCGTCGGACCGGGCGCGGTTCATAGTGATCCCAACAGGAGTAGCGGAAAGATGGACCCGTCGTCGATTATCCGCAAGACCGCCGCCGATCTGCGGGTAATACCCAACCTGGGTGATTACGAAGCCGAGCGGCAGCATTTCTCGTGGGAGGCCGTGAGTCGCGAACTATCGAGCCAGCCGCATGGCGGAGTGAATATCGCATGGCAGACAGTGGATCGCCATGCAGCCGGCGGCCTGCGCGACAAGACGGCCTTCCGTTTCCTTGCCGGCGGCGCGCCCGGTCGGGTTATGAGCTACGGCGAACTGTCTGCGCTCGCCAACCGCTTCTGCAACGTGCTGCGCGGGCTCAGCGTCGGCAAGGGTGAGCGGCTTTTCATCCTGGCGGGCCGCATTCCGGAGCTCTACATCACCTTGCTCGGGAGCCTAAAAAACGGCACGGTGGTTTCGCCACTATTCTCGGCTTTCGGTCCAGAGCCTATCGCCACGCGCGTCAACCTCGGGACCGGCACGGTGCTGGTAACAACCGACGCCCTCTTTGATCGCAAGATCGCCAAGTGGCGCGACCGCATGCCGACCCTGCGGCATGTACTGCTGGTGGCCGATGACGGTGGCACAACGGCTGTGCCCGGCACGCTCGATCTTGCAGCGTTAATGGCGAGCGCATTGGATGAATGCGAGATGACGCCGACCACAGCCGAAGATGCGGCGCTGCTGCATTTCACCAGCGGCACCACCGGCACGCCCAAAGGCGCCGTGCACGTGCATGGCGCCGTCGCCACCCACTGGGCCACCGGAAAATATGCGCTCGATCTTCATGCCGACGATATCTACTGGTGCACCGCCGACCCGGGCTGGGTGACAGGCACCTCGTACGGAATCATCGCGCCGCTACTGCACGGCGTGACATCGGTGGTCGACCGCGAAGAGTTCGACGCCGAGCGTTGGTACGGCATCCTCCAGGACGAGAGTGTGAGCGTATGGTACACGGCGCCTACGGCGGTCCGCATGCTGATGAAAGCCGGCGCAGACATCGCGAAGAAGTACGCCTTCCCGCGACTGCGCTTCGTCGCCAGNGTCGGCGAACCGCTGAACCCGGAGGCGGTATGGTGGGGCAAGGAAGTACTGGGCTTGCCGATTCACGACAATTGGTGGCAGACCGAAACCGGCGGCATCATGATCGCCAACACACCGGCCTTCGACATCAAGCCAGGTTCGATGGGCCGGCCGCTGCCGGGCATCGACGCGGCGATCGTGGAACGGCATAAGGACGGCAGCGTAAAGGTGATCGACACGCCCGGCAAGGAGGGCGAGTTGGCGCTTAAATGCGGCTGGCCCTCAATGTTCAGAGGATATCTCAACAATGAGGAACGCTACCGCAAGAGTTTTGCCGGCGAGTGGTACCTGACCGGGGACTTGGCGAAGCGCGACGCCGATGGCTACTTCTGGTTCGTCGGCCGCTCCGACGACGTCATCAAGTCCGCCGGACACCTGATCGGCCCGTTCGAGGTCGAGAGCGCTCTGATGGAGCATCCAGCTGTGGCCGACGCCGGCGTGATCGGCAAGCCCGATCCGGTGGTGGGAGAGGTGGTCAAGGCTTTCGTGTCGCTAAAGAAAGGCTTCGAGCCGAGTGAGGCCCTGCGCTTGGAACTGTTGGGGCATGCCCGGAAGCGCCTCGGCGCGGCCGTCGCGCCGAAGGAGATCGCCTTCCTGCCGCGGCTGCCGCTCACCCGCAGCGGCAAGATCATGCGCCGACTGCTGAAGGCGCGCGAACTGGGCTTGCCCGAGGGCGATACATCGACATTGGAGGCGGACGCATGACAACCGTCGACCACCCGGCCCCGCCGCCGCCGAGTGGACCCGTGCCGTACGACGAAGCCTTTGCACTGGTACTGCTCGTAGACATGCTGCGCATCCGCCGCCTTGAGGAAAAGGCGGCGGAACTCTACGGCGCTGGCAAGATACGCGGCTTTCTGCACCTGTATATCGGCGAGGAGGCGGTCGGCGTCGGCGCGCTGCACGCGCTGGCACCAGAGGACAATATCGTCGCCACCTACCGCGAGCACGGCCACGCGCTGGTACGCGGCATGGACATGGGCGTGCTGATGGCCGAGATGTACGGCAAGCAGGAAGGCTGCGCGCGCGGCCGCGGCGGCTCCATGCACCTGTTCGACCGAGCGACAAGGCTGTTCGGCGGCAACGCGATCGTCGGCGGCGGCTTGCCGCTGGCGGTGGGCCTCGCGCTCGCCGAGAAGATGCAGGCGGGCCGGCGCGTCACCGCCTGCTTCTTCGGCGATGGCGCTGTGGCCGAAGGCGCGTTTCACGAATCGATGAATCTTGCCGCCTTATGGAAACTACCGGTGCTGTTCTGCTGCGAAAACAACCTCTATGCCATGGGTACGGCCCTCGAACGCTACGAATCCCAGACCGATCTCTGCAAAAAAGCGGCGTCTTACAACATGCCGGCGGTGGCGGCGGACGGCATGGACATCGTCGCAGTGCACGAGGCGGCGAAGGATGCGGTAGCGCGCGTGCGTGCCGGCGAAGGACCAGTATTCCTGGAACTGCGCACCTATCGCTTCCGCGCACATTCGATGTACGACGCCGAACTTTACCGCCAGAAGGCCGAGCTCGAAGAGTGGAAAACGCGCGGACCGATCCACACCTTTACCGCGCGCTTGCGGGCTGAGGGAAAGTTGACGGAAGAGCAGTTCCTCGCCCTCGATTCCGCGGCGAATGCCGAGGTGGCCAAAGCCGTGGCGTTCGCCGAGGCAGGCACCTGGGAACCGGTCGATGACCTGCTGCGCGACATCCACACCCCCCGGAGTCCAATGTGAGTCGAAAGCTGAGCTACCGCGATGCACTGCGAGAGTCCCTGCGCGAGGTGATTGCGAGCGACCCACGGGTTTTCCTTATGGGCGAGGACGTGGGCCGGTACGGCGGCTCCTACGCGGTGTCCAAAGGACTGCTCGGCGAGTTCGGCCCCGAGCGCATCCGCGACACGCCGCTGTCCGAACTCGGCTTCACGGGCGCTGGCATCGGCGCGGCTTTGGGCGGCATGCGGCCTATCGTCGAGGTGATGACTGTGAACTTCAGCCTGCTGGCGCTCGACCAGATCGTGAACACCGCCGCGCTCTACCGGCACATGTCGGGCGGCCAGTTCTCAGTGCCGCTGGTGATCCGCATGGCCACGGGAGCCGGCCGCCAAGTGGCGGCCCAGCACTCGCATAGTTTTGAGGGCTGGTATGCGGGTATTCCGGGCATCAAGGTGCTGGCCCCCGCCACCATCGAGGATGCGCGCCACATGCTGGCGCCGGCGCTGGCCGATCCGGACCCTGTACTGATTTTCGAACATGCGGGGCTCTACAACATGGAGGGCGAGTTGCCCGATTCATGCGAGGTCGATATCAGCTCCGCCAAGGTCAGGCGTGAGGGCAAGGATGTGGTTATCCTCGCCTACGGTGGCTCGCTGCCGAAGGCGCTGCAGGCTGTCGAGACGCTCGCCACTGACGGCATAGCCGCCGAGGTGATCGACCTTCGGGTGCTGCGGCCGCTGGATGACGCGACGATCATGGCATCGGTCGCCAAGTGCCGCCGAGCGGTGATCGTCGACGAGGGCTGGCGCAGCGTCAGTCTCGCCGCGGAAATAATGTCACGCATCATGGAGCAAGCGTTTTACGAGTTGGATGCCCCGGTGGCGCGAGTGTGCTCCGAGGAGGTGCCAATCCCTTATGCCAAACACATGGAGGAGGCGGCGCTGCCGCAGACCGGCAAGATAGTCGCTGCGGTGAAAGGGCTCTTCGCGTGATTGAATTCAAGTTGCCCTCGCTCGGTGCGGATATGGACGAGGGCACGCTCCTCGAATGGAAGGTGAAGCCCGGCGACGCGGTGAAGAAGGGGCAGATAGTTGCTATCGTCGACACCACCAAGGCGGCGGTGGATGTGGAGAGCTGGCAGGAAGGCACGGTGGCCGAGTTGGTCATCATGCCCGGCAACAAAATCCCCGTCGGCACAGTGCTGGCAACCTTCCTCGAACCGGGGGAGGCGCCTGGCGCCGCGCGGCCCGCATCGACGTCGGCCGCAGCCCCAGCCCCATCTCGCGCACCAGAGACAGTCGGCGCCGGTGCTTCGCGCACGTCGCGCCGTATGGTTTCCCCGGCGGCGCGCGTGCATGCGCAAGAATACGGCATAGACATCGATGCCGTCGTTGGCACCGGCCCGCACGGTGCGGTCAGACTTGAAGATGTCGAGCAAGCCGCACGGAAGAAGGCGACCGCGAAGACCGGCACCGCGCCTGGGGACAAGAGCACCGAGATGCGGAAAACCATCGCCGCTGCGATGGCGCGTTCAAAACGCGAGATACCCCACTACTATGTGGCAGAGGTAATCTCAATGTCGAGGGCGCTGGCGTGGCTCGGGCAGGAGAACGCCAAACGTCCGATTCCCGACCGCCTGCTGCCGGCGGCGCTGCTGCTCAAGGCCGTGGCCGTCGCTCTCAAGCGCTTTCCAGAATTCAACGGCACTTTTCGCGAAGGCGCTTTCAATGCGGCGGCGAAGGTGCACCTTGGCGTCGCAATTTCGCTGCGTCAAGGCGGCCTGATCGCGCCGGCGCTGCTCGATGCCGACACCAAACCGCTGTCACAACTGATGCAGGAATTAAGCGACCTGGTGAAGCGCTGCCGTGCTGGTTCGCTGAGAAGTTCCGAAATGTCCGAAGCTACGATCACAGTGACCAACCTGGGCGACCAGGGCACCGAGGAAGTATTCGGCGTCATTTATCCGCCACAGGTGGCGCTGGTGGGCTTCGGCCGGATCGTGGAGCGGCCCTGGGCCGAGAATGGCGGACTCAAGGTGGTGCCTGCCGTGACTGCCAGCCTGTCGGCCGATCACCGCGTTTCGGACGGCCATCGCGGCTCCCTGTTCATGATCGAGCTGCGCGAACTGCTGCAACAGCCGGAGGAGTTGAACTGATGAATGAAGCCGACGTCCGCGCCGTCGTCTTGGCGACCCTAAAGTCGATCGCACCCGAGGTCGAAGGCGAGGAGCTGCGCCCGAATCGCCCGCTGCGCAATCAGGTGGATCTGGACTCCATGGATTGGCTCAATTTCCTGCTTGGCCTGCATGAAAGGCTCCATGTCGAGATTCCCGAGTCCGATTACGCCCGTCTGATTACTCTTGAGGATGTCGTGGGCTATCTTGGCGCCAAGCTCCGGTAATGCGCTTTGCCGCCGCGTCAGGAAGAAAGGACGAAGGGCTTGCACCGTCGCGAGTCCTCGTCTTTGCCCGTGACGGTGGAACTTCGCGAGCGACTCGAATCGACCTGACGCGCTTGCTCGACCCGCTGGTAAGTGGACGCTGCCGGCGCCCTACCCCGCCCTACCCCGCCCTACCCGATCGATCC
>JGI12270J11330_10001030_pt1 | contig 21074 bp, 13 predicted proteins | sample PeaSoiMetSII2010_FD_11330 | JGI IMG/M metagenome (IMG submission 11330)
GGAGGGTCTCGACGGCCGGGTCGTCAGAGGTGCTGCCGACTGTTTGGCGGATGACGGGCTACCCTTACCTAATCCGGCAAGGTAAGGTTTGCCGACTAACCGCCCAGAATCGCTGCCAACGTGGCGCCGGGACTATAATTGCGCGCACGCATGGCCCTCACCGCTGGCACAAAACTTGGTCCCTATGAAATTCGGTCACCGCTCGGTGCCGGCGGAATGGGCGAGGTGTATCGCGCCGCGGATTCGAAACTGGGACGAGATGTTGCGCTGAAAGTGATTCTGCAGGAATTTACCCAGGATACGCAGCTCATGGCTCGCTTCCAGCGTGAGGCGCAAGTTCTCGCATCGCTCAACCACACCAACATCGCTGCCATCTACGGCCTCGAAGACAGCGCGGGCATGCCTGCGCTGGTGATGGAACTGGTGGAAGGGCCGACGCTCGCCGACCGGATCAAGGAGGGTGCGATCCCGCTCGAAGAAGCGTTGCCCATCGCAAAGCAAATTGCGGAAGCGCTCGAATACGCGCACGAGCGCGGCATCATTCATCGCGACCTAAAGCCGGCCAACATCAAAGTCACGCATGACGGCAAGGTCAAAGTGCTCGACTTCGGGCTGGCCAAGGCCCTGCAGGGGGATGCTGCGCCGGGGAATATTTCCAATTCTCCTACCATGTCATTAGAGGCCACGAAGGCCGGAATCATTCTCGGAACTGCAGCCTACATGTCGCCCGAGCAGGCGAGAGGCAAGGCGGTGGACCGGCGGGCGGACATCTGGGCTTTTGGCGTAGTTTTTTTTGAAATGCTCACCGGGACGAAGACTTTCCAAGGCGAAACCGTCTCCGACACGCTGGCCGATGTGCTGCGGAGGACGATTGATTGGAGCTCGCTGCCTCCCGATACGCCGCCCGGCGTCCGGCGCCTGCTGGAGCGCTGCCTGGAGCGCGACCCCAAGAGGCGATTGCGCGACATCGGCGAAGCGCGGATTCTGCTGAGCGATCCCAACATTCTTGCAGCGCCCGCACCGCAGCCCGCTCCAGCCATCGCCACCCGGCGGCGCGCATTCATATGGGCAGGAGCCGCATTTGCGGCCTTGGTCTTGGCCACGGCGGGAAGCTTTTGGATTTCGAAGCGGATCCAGGATTCCTCTCCGCGCGGAGTGACGCGGCTCACGATTCAACTGCCCGCGGGCCAAGTGCTCACCAGCGGTGCGCCAGCGGTTTCCCGCGACGGCCGCCTTATCGCCTACGTGGCTAAGGGTGCGGACAATGTCCCGCGGCTGTACCTGAGGGCGCTGGAGCGTTATGAGCCGATTGAGGTGCCCAACAGCGAAGGCGCCATGCAGCCGTTCTTCTCGCCCGATGGCAGCCGAATCGCCTTTTTCGCGAGGGGGAAATTGTGCACAGCATTGGTTTCGGGTGGTCCACCGACCGCAATCGCCGATACGTCTTTCCAGCCCTTTGGTGGGACCTGGGGAGACGACGACACGATCGTGTTTGTGCCCGCTCTCGGCTCCGGGCTCGATCGCATTCCTGCAGCCGGCGGCAAACCGCAGAGGCTGACGGAGCCGGACGAAGCTGCCGGCGGCTATGCCCACGTTTGGCCGCAATTCCTGCCCGGGGGAGGTTCCTTGCTGTTCACCATTTGGGGCGGGTTGAACCTCAGTGCGAGTGGGCCCGCGGTATTCTCCTTGGAGAGGGGAAAGTGGAGTCATGTAGGGCCTGGACTCTGGGCGCCGCGCTACTCCCAGTCCGGGCATCTCCTTGTGTCCGGGCCCCACGGAGTAATGGCCGCAGCGTTCGATCCCAATCGACAGAGCGAGGCACAGGCGCAGACGTTTGTGGTAGAGGATGTATTCTGCGCACCGTTGTATTGGACTTCCTGGTTCGCGGTGTCAGACACCGGGACCCTTGCGTATGTGCCGGGAGACCCCACCTACAGCACGCTGGCCTGGGTTGACCGGCTGGGAGCCGCCACCCCAGTTGCGGGGGAGCCCTGGTCCGTGGCGGATCCCGCGCTTTCACCCGATGGGACGCGAGTGGTTCTGGGAGAGGACTCCAATCTTTGGTTGGTGGACCTGCGCCGGGGATCTAGAGTCCGGCTTACCCAGGACAATGAGGGCTACAACGGGTACCCAAACTGGAGTCGCGACGGCGCGCAGGTTTTCTTCGGATCCAATCGTGGCGGCGACTGGGATATTTATTCAGTGTCCGCGGGTGGCGGCCCGGCGAAGCGCATCCTGGCGCGAAAGGGCAACCAGTTCCCGATGTCGGAAGCTCCTAACGGCACGCTGCTTTTCGCCGAACGCACGAAGGGCAAGGGCGTGGATTTGTACACTCTCGGGCCTGACGGAACAGTCGCGCCATTCGTGGTTTCGGCGGCGAATAAAGTCGCCGGTAAGTTCTCCCCGGACGGGCGACTGGTGGCCTATGTCTCCAGCGAAACGGGACACGACGAAGTGTATCTCCGCTCGGTGGAAAAGCCTGAAGAGGTGCTAGCTGTCTCGTCAAACGGCGGCGCCGAACCACTCTGGTCGCCCGATGGGAAAGAGCTTTTCTATCGTCGCGGCGACGCCTTCCTGGCCGTAAGCGTGAACGCGGCCGGCGCACTCGCCGTGGGCAACGAACGAAAGCTGTTTGAGATGCGAGCTGCCTGGGGGCGCAGCCCAATGCATGCCGGGTATGCAGTCGCGCCGGATGGCAGGCGGTTTCTGATCCTGCGCCCGGAGCCGAAGGCCATCCCCACCCAGATCAATGTGGTCCTCAACTGGTTCGAAGAATTGAAGGCCAGGGTGCCCACCCACTGAAGTGGTGGACAGTTGGAAATGCAACGGCCATTTTCTTTGCGCTCTTTGCCTCTTTATGGCCTTTGCGAGAAACTCCTCGTTCCTTGTGCAGGATTGACTTGGCGAAACTGCCTGCCTACGATGCCTGCTAAGTGCGTGGCGGATTCGCTTAATTGATCGGACCATTTCTCACTACGGCATCCTCCGCAAACTGGGCAGCGGAGGGATGGGCGTGGTCTATGAAGCCGAACCCGTAATCCCGCCGCGGTTCTGGAAAGAGTTTCATCCGGGATTTCCATGTTGATCTCCGGGATAGCCGCGATATGCTGATTTTCGCTGTCGCACACCCCGGTTGGTTTCTTCGCGCTGCCGCGGAATAGTTACGCGCACCCTGGCGCCAAGCAATTCCGGACGGATGACGGGCAACTCTTCCCTAATCTTGTAAAGTAAGGTTTGCCGACACAATCCGCCCAAAACCCGACTGGGACCTCTCACATCGCCGTTTCTGGACCACGGCCTCCAGATTTCGAGTGCCCTCTTCAGGAACTCAGAGCAACACAGAAGCAAGATGGGCAGAGTCAACCCGAATTCGGGTTGCGCGTGTGCCATTCGGTGGCTTGCTCGTAAGCATGCGCGAGGCGAAGAACAGTGGCTTCACCTCCCGGTGGACCGCTGATCTGCATCCCGATCGGCAAGCCTTCAGCAGTGAAACCACAAGGAACGGAGACTGTCGGCAACCCCAGCATATTAAATGGCCGGGTGTTGTGCAGCATCTGGAGTTCCTTCGGCCGGTTAGTATCCGGATCCCTCAGATCGGCAATCTTGAACGGCGGGACCGGCGACGTAGGAGTGATCACCAGGTCCACGTCGTCGAAGACACGCGCCACGGAGTGGCGAATCTGGTCGAGTTGGCGTCGGCTCTGAACATAGGCAGGTGTTGTTGCGTCTGCCCCGGCAAGGATTCTTTTGAGCGTGGACGCCTGGTAAAGCTGGGGATTCTTAAGAGCGTAGTCCTTGTGGTACTCGTACGTTTCCGCCAAGACGATCGTGAAGGCCGGATTCATGACCGATGCGTAGGTGCCATCGGTCGCCAGCGGAGCGATGTCGCGCTGAGAGCGCGTGAGTCTCTTCAGAACCGAGAGGGCACTCTCCATTGCTGAATGAATGTCGGGATGAAGTCCCTCGTAGAACCAGGCGCGCGGAATACCGAGTCGCAACGAGGAGGTCGAGGCGGCAATGGTGGCCACGTAGTCTGGAACCGGGAGATCGATGCTGCCCGGGTCCTGCAGGTCGTAGCCGGCGATGACCTGGAGCATCAGAGCGGCGTCCATCACCGTGCTCGTCATCGGCCCTACGTGGTCCAGGGACCACGCACAGGGTATGACTCCCGAGGCGCTCACGCGACCGTACGTGGGTTTGAGTCCAACAATGCCGCAGTAGCCAGCCGGCTCGCGGATGGAACCTCCAGTATCGGTGCCGATCGCCCCGTAACACATTTGCGCCGCGACTGCGACCGCAGACCCGCCGGAAGAGCCGCCTGGACTGTACGCAACGTTCCAGGGATTGCTAACCGGACCGAAGTAACTGATGGCCGAACTGCCGCCGTAGGCGAACTCGTGCAAGTTGGTCTTGCCCAAAAGCACGGCCCCAGCGGATCTGAGGCGGCGGACAACCTCCGCATCCTGAGTGGGGACGCGATCCTTGAATAAACCACTCGCTGCCGTGGTGCGCACGCCCGCCGTGTCCACCAGGTCTTTGAGGGCGATCGGGATACCGTGGAGCGGGCCCTTCCAACGGCCTCGCTGGATCTCTGCTTCCGCTGCACGAGCATCGACAAGCGCGGAGTCGGCCGTGACGGTGATGAAGGCGTTCAGCTTGGGATTGAGCTGTTCAATGCGGCCGAGACACGCTTTCGTCAACTCCACGGGAGAGATCTTTTTGCTGTGCACCAGTTCAGCTGCTTCGGAAAGAGTGAGCGACGAGAGACTTGCATTGTTGGCAACCGGTTGAGCTTCGCCTCCGGCTGGAGCGGCGCCGATTGCGATTCGCGGAATAAGTGTCCCCGCCGCTCCGGCCAAAGCTGTTTTCACAAACAACCTGCGAGACAAATGCGCAATTCTCATGCGGCCCTCCTCTGCGCGAAACCTGGACGCCATGAAGAGAGTGTTGCGAGCGCCCGCGTGCCAATGAATGCTTATGACATCTCGTGAAACTCTACACGATAAATCCACTCGAGTCTTCTGCGCTCCGACTATCGGAGCTTCTTGCACAAAGGGCTTTACCCTTGGGGGCAGGGCGAGTAGCATTCCCCAGCACGGGGGAGACTTTGATGAACTACTCAATTCTGGCCATACTTTCCGGTTGTGTGCTCCTGCTTGCTAGCGCCGCCGCGCAGACCAAGCCCGTATCGTGGACAACTCCATCGGCCGCGGAAATCAACGCGATTTATCCCGAGGTGGAGTCCCTCTACTTCGATCTCCATCGAACCCCCGAGCTGGCCATGCATGAGCAGCAAACGGCAGCCAAGCTGGCGGATCGCGTCAAGGCAATGGGATATGAAGTGACGACGGGCGTGGGCGGCACCGGAGTGGTCGCTGTGCTGCGCAACGGCGAGGGTCCCACCGTACTTTTGCGCACTGACATGGACGCCCTTCCGATCGCAGAAGAAACGGGGTTGTCGTTTGCCAGCCATGTCGTCGTTAAGAGCGATTCTGGAACGTCGATCCCAGTTATGCATGCTTGCGGTCATGATATCCACATGTCCAGTTGGGTCGGCACCGCCAAACTGATGGCAACAAATCGAGATCGGTGGCGTGGCACTTTGGTTCTCATCGGCCAACCGGCCGAAGAGACAGGCGAAGGAGCCGCCGCCATGATTAAGGACGGCTTACTTACACGCTTCCCGAAGCCCGACTTCGCCCTGGCCATTCATGACAGTGCTGTTCAGCCGGTCGGACAGATTGGCTTTACTCCGGGTTACGCGCTGGCCGCCGCTGACTCGGTGGACATCACCATTTTCGGGAAGGGCGGCCACGGCGGGCGGCCTCAGAACACGATTGATCCCGTTGTAATTGCTGCTCGCACGGTCCTCGCCTTGCAAACCATTGTTTCGCGCGAGAACAATCCTTTCGATCCTGTCGTCATTACTGTCGGCACGATCCACGGTGGCACCAAGAACAGCATCATCCCGGGCGAGGTCAAGCTGCAACTCACTGTGCGCACGTACAAGCCAGAAGTGCGAAAGCGCGTGCTGGCATCCATCGAACGCGTCGCCAAAGGCGAAGCCATAGCCAGCGGCGCTCCCAAGGAGCCGCTCGTGAAGGTGACGCCTGCTGCGAATGCCATGTATAACGATCCCGAGCTGACCAAACGCTTGGTTGCCAAATTGCGGGGTGTCCTGGGCCAGGCGAATGTGGTTCAGGTTGAGCCGACCATGGTGTTCGAAGACTTCGCGGAATTCAACCTTGCCGGCATACCCTCTGCCGATTTCTGGGTCGGCGCGGTTGAACCTGACAACTTCGCTGCTGCCCAGCATTCCGGCGCAGACCTCCCGCAGCTCCATTCGTCCACGTGGGCTCCTGACTATACGCCTACTCTCAAGACGGTAATGACTGTCGAAACAACGGAATTGCTGGAATTGCTGGGACACTAACCTGCGGTAGTCATGGGCACTTCGAACAAGCGGATGCCGCAACCTTAATGCGCATTGCATTCGGCGCGTGCCTCGTCATTTTCCCGCCTGGTGATTAACGCGCTGACATGCTGAGATGGGGAAAAATGGCCCGTTAGGGGATGACCCTCAGGTTCGGCCCGAGTCGGGCAAGTGGGAAGTAATCCCAAGGTAAGGTTTGCCGACAATCCGTGAACTGGTTTGGCTCGAGGGCATCAGGGCGTTGTTCGGTACCGATCGAACGAGCTCCCGCTAGCTGGTCACTCTCATGATTCGATTGCCTACCTTGATTGATGCTGTAAACCCACATCTACAAGGCTGGACGCAGATAGCTCCACCGGAGAAGCCGTTTTCAAGGAGCTTTGCTGGGCGCGGGCCTGGACGCGGCCGCTGCCCGGGACAAAATATATGATTGAATCGACTGCACCTGGTTCGGTTTCAGCGCGTCTTTGAACGAAGGCATGCCGCCGTATTCGAGATCGCCGCCCAGCACGATGGACTGGAATTGGTGATGTGTTTCCGCGGTGGCATAGCGCAGGTCAGGAATGCTGGAGCCTGAGACAGCGCCCACTCCATGGCAGTAGTAGCAGTAGCGCTGGAATAAAATGCTGCCTTCGCGGACCGCAGCGGCGGTGGCGTTCATGTGGATCGCGGGCGACGGAGGCCCCGTTTGTCCGAACGGCGGAACTTCCAGCTTTGCATTGGCGCCAAGGGAAAAAGTTAGTACACGGCCAAAACCCCGCTTCACCGGGCCGCTGCCGGGGGGATTGACTAGTCCCGCGGCTCCTCCCCAGCCAACCATCAGCGTCAAGTACTGCACTCCGTCGCGAAGGTAGGTGACGGGCGGAGCCATAATGCCCGTCCCCGCGTCGAACTCCCAAAGCTTCTTGCCATCCGTGGCGCGATAGGCGCAGAAGATTCCGTCCGATCTGCCTTGAAAAACGAGGTTACCCCCAGTCGCCAGTACGCCGCCACTTTCGACCAGTGAAAGATCGGCGCGCCACGCTTCATGCTGTTCGACCGGATTCCAGGCGATTAGATGGCCCGTCATGGGTGGAGAAGCGAGTGCTTTTTGCTTGACTGGTCCATCGTAGGCGGCGTCCTCACCGCGATTCCAAAGTGTGGGGTTCGACTCCCAGTTTTTGTCCGGAGCACCGAGGAAGACCGAGTTTTCTCTTGCCGGGATGTAGACCAGGCCAGTGGCGGGATGAAACGCCATGGGGTACCAGTTGTGTCCACCACCGGGCGCTGGGGATACAAGTACGGCCTGCCAGCCATCGTCAGCGCTCGGCGATTCCCGTGGGCGCCCAGTTTCAGGATTGATACCCGTGGCCCAAGTGATGCCATTGACGAACGCTTTTGCGGAGATGAACTGGCCGGTCTGGCGATCGAGCACGTAGAAGAATCCGTTCTTCGAGGCTTGCATAATGACCTTGCGCGTGCCGCCGCCGATCGGCAAATCCGCGAGCATCAAAGGTTGCGTGGCGTCGTAGTCCCAATTATCTCCGGGCGTAACCTGATAGTGCCAAACCAGCTCGCCGTCGCTCGCGCGCAGCGCCAGGATGGAAGCGAGGTACAAGTTGTCGCCACCGCCGGGGCTGCGGAGATCGCGGAACCAGGCGATTCCGTTTCCGGTACCGGTGTACACCAAATCGAGGTTAGGGTCGTAGACGATGGAGTCCCACGGCGTACCTCCGCCCCCCGCAATCCACCACTGGCCGTGCCAAGTTTTCGACTGGGCGACCGCGGGCTTATGCGAAGTGTGGGGCTATCGGGATCCGTCACCGAGTAACCGAATGTGCGAGTCGAATGAGGCGCTAGGCTGGTTGCGCCCGCATAACGGGCACTCTTCGGTAATCCGGTAAGGTAAGTTAGCCGACTAACCGGGAATGATGCGACGCGAGCGTGACATAGCCATTCATTGACTGCCCGAAACGGCTTCCGTAAGATGAAGCGACCGGAGGCAAGGCATTTTTAGTGATTGGCCAGACCATTTCGCACTACCGCATCGTGGAGAAGCTCGGCGGCGGCGGAATGGGCGTGGTGTACAAGGCCGAGGACACCCGCCTAGATCGCTTCGTCGCTCTCAAATTCCTACCCCAAGACGTAGCCCAAGATCATCAAGCTCTGGAGAGGTTTCGACGCGAAGCCAAGGCTGCATCTGCGCTAAATCACCCCAACATCTGCACGATTTACGACATCGGTGAGCAGGACGGGCAGGCATTCATCGCCATGGAGTTCTTGGATGGACTGACGCTGAAGCATCGCATTGCGGGGCGTCCGATGGAAACCGAGTTGATTCTCTCTCTCGCCATCGAGATTGCCGACGCACTGGATGCCGCTCACTCCAAAGGAATCGTCCACCGCGACATCAAGCCTGCGAACATCTTCGTCACTGAGCGCGGGCACGCCAAGATTCTCGACTTCGGGCTGGCGAAGGTCATGATCACAGCCAGTTCTTCGAGCAACATTGGGTCCCTCAACACGCAGACGGTGGACGCAGAGCACCTGACCAGCCCCGGCGCAGCGCTCGGCACGGTCGCGTATATGTCGCCGGAGCAAGCGCGGGCGAAGGAACTAGATGCACGGAGCGATTTATTCTCGTTTGGCGCCGTCCTTTATGAGATGGCCACAGGGCAATTGCCCTTCCGTGGCGAGAGTTCTGCGGTCATCTTCCGGGAGATTCTAGATCGTGACCCAGTTCCTGCCGTGCGGCTGAATCCCGATGTACCGCCTGACCTGGAACGCATCATTAACAAGGCGCTGGAAAAAGATAGGGATCTCCGTTATCAGCACGCTTCGGATATGCGCACCGATCTAAAGCGGCTAAAACGGGAAACAGAATCACGGCACGGCGCATCAGCGAGTTCCGACACGATGGCGGTCGCACAGGAAAGCTCTCACGTCGCAGCCCAGCAGCCGTCGCCAGCATCCGGTTCCTCCCGTGCGCTTGCTCCATCTCCGTCATCGAGCGCAGTGAAAGTGGGCGAGGTTCCTGTCGCGGGCCGGAAACTCTGGAAAATTCTGGTTCCCTTAGCCTTGATAATTGTCGCGGTTGCAATCGCAGGAGCGTTGTATTTCCGCTCACGCCAGACCACGCACCGCCTGACCGAGAAGGACACCATCGTCCTCGCCGAGTTCACCAATACCACCGGAGATCCGGTCTTCGACGGTACGCTGCGGCAGGGGCTGTCGGCACAATTGGAGCAGTCGCCGTTTCTGAACTTGCTCTCCGATGAGGGCGTGGCCCAGACCCTGGCTCTAATGGCGCAGCCTAAAGACGCGCGTCTCACGCGCGAGTTGGCCCGCGAAGTCTGCCAGCGCACTGCCAGCGCGGCCAGCATCGAAGGCTCGATTTCCAGTCTGGGCAGTCAGTATGTCGTAGGACTAAAAGCTGTTAACTGCCGCAGCGGCGATGTGCTGGCGAACGAGCAGGCGGCGGCTAGCGGCAAAGAGCAAGTGCTGAAAGCGTTGGGCGAGGCGGCGACGAAAATACGTGAGAAGCTGGGCGAATCGCTGGCCTCGGTGCAGAAGTATGACGCGCCTGCGGAAAACGTGACCACGCCATCGCTGGAAGCGCTCCAAGCCTATACCCTCGGCTACCAAACGTTTGTAGTGAAATACGATAACCCTGGCGCCGTTGCATTCTTCCAGCGGGCCATCAGCCTGGATCCCAACTTTGCCATGGCCTACGCCCGGCTGGGGAATAGCTACAGCAACATGGGGCAAACCGCCCGCGGCGCCGAGAATACCCGCAAGGCGTACGAACTGCGCGAACGCGTAGGTGAGCGCGAAAAGCTCTACATCGCCTCGCATTATGAAGCTAACGCCACCGGGAACCTGGAGGCAGCCCGCAAGACCTGTGAGTTGTGGGCGCAGACCTACCCACACGACCCCATTCCGCCCGTCATCCTGAGCGCCATCTACGGCTATCTTGGCGACTTCGATAAAGCCCTCTCTGCGTCGCAGGAGGCGCTGAAGCTCAGTCCCGCAAGTGGGCTCGTCTACGGAAACCTCCTCTCCTCGTACATGCAGGTCAATCGTCTGGATGAAGCCAGAACCACATCGCAGGAGGCGCAAGCCCATGGTCTGGATAGTCCTGCAATTCACTTTGGCCTTTACATCATTGATTTCCTGCAACACGATGCGGCAGGAATGGAGCGTGAGGCGGCAACGCTGATGGGAAAGCCCGGATTCGAGGACTTTATGCTCAATGCCGAATCGGATACCGCGGCGAACGCCGGCCAGTTTGACAAAGCGCGGGAGCTCACACGGCGCGCGTCCGATTCGGCGCAGCGAGCAGATGAGAAAGAGACGGCGGCTGGCTACGAGGCGGAGTCCGCGCTGCGCGAGGCGCTGGTGGGCAATATGAACCAGGCAAAGCAGGGCGCCAAGGCGGCGCTCGCTCTCTCGACCGGTAGAGACGTTGAGGCTGTATCGGCCATCGCGCTGGCCCTGGCCGGCGATTCCGCTCAAGCCATGCGGATGGCGAGCGATCTGGCTAAGCGCTTCCCGGAAGACACTATCGTGCAGTTCGACTACCTGCCCATGATCCACGCGTCCGTTGCTATTCAAAGCGGCAACGGCACCAAGGCAATCGAAGCGCTCGCTCCGACTGCTCCGTACGAGCTTGGTTCTCCTGCTCAGTCCGTGGCTATCGCTCTCTATCCCGTTTACCTGCGTGGCGAAGCTTATGTGGCGGCGCACCAAGGAGGCGCAGCTGAGTTCCAGAAAATTCTTAATCACCCCGGAGTGGTCGAGAACGAGCCGATCGGCGCATTGGCGCACTTGGGCCTGGGGCGGGCGTACGCCCTCTCTGGTGACGCCGCCAAGGCAAGAAGCGCATATCAAGACTTCCTGGCGCTCTGGAAAGACGCCGATCCCGACATTCCGGTCTTGAAGCAAGCCAAAGCCGAGTACGCGAAGCTGCAATAGCAGACGGTCTCAGGAAACGTTCCTTCACCGATCCCCGCCTCACAGACGATTGGCGCAAACGGCATCTGGAGTTGCGCGCCAACGATTCCGGACGGACGACGGGCTACCCTTCCATAATCCGGTAAGGGAAGGTTTGCTGACCATCCGTTCACAGCACAGGTCGAACTGATTGGGAATTTAGGGAGCTATCGAAGTCCGTTTACGACAAAGAGGTCGGTCAGCAATCGATATGCGGAATAGATGTGGGCTCTACTGTCCTTGCTGGTGCGGCAGCCATTGAAGCCGACGATACCAGTACTGTCGGGCGGGCTGATCGTCATAAGAGGCACTCTCTTTCCGGAGGCAATGTCCATGCGATCAAGCCTGGGTTTGGCGGCATAATTCCAGATGAGAAGGTCTTTCCCGTCCGCTCCCCATCTGTCGATGACGTCGTCGCCGCCAAGTTTTGGAAGAGCGCCAATCTCCGCTCCAGTCATCGTGTAAGTCTTGGGCGTGTTGCCGTCCATGCCAAGCAGCACCTTGCTATCCGGTGAGGGCAAGCCGCCCTGGGTGCCTTCGGGCAGCACAGGGCGCATCTCACTGGTAGAGACATCAAGCATAAAAACCCTCCGCTTGTGGCTGGGCTGCACAGCGTTAACCAGAAGGGCCGAGCTATTGGGCATCCAATGCATCCCGCGGGTGTATTCCCACCCGTTTGAGGTAAGTTGCCTCGGCTTGCCTACGCCCGTAGGCAACAACACGATATTCGGGGGCTCGTGGTTATCCAGCGTTGCCACCCAGTTCCCGTCGGGAGACAGTTCGGTTGGCAAGCCGTCCCCCAACACCACGGCTGGACTTCGATCCATCTTCCGAACGAGAGTTACCGCATTCCCTCCCACGGCCGCCGCGCTCTCGCTGAAAACGACGGACGAGCCATCGTCGGAGATGCCGGCGGCCAGAGACCAGCCGAGCCAGGAAAGATCCTTGTCCGGCGAGCCGGCCACCCCGCCCATCAGCAATAGGCGGCTATTATCGGCCGTAAGCAGAACACGGCCATTGGCAGCGATGTCGTGAATGGTCAGGTCAGCAGGCGCACGGTATATCTCGCGCGTTTGGCCGCGCAAATTCATAGCTTGTAGAGCACGGCTGTCTTCGCCCGGAGTAGCCGTAAACCAGACCTCCTGATTCGGCGACCAGGCGAGACTGTTAATCGAGCTGTAGTGTGGCGACTCGGCAATTTTCTTTCCGGTACGGTCGATGACAACAAGTTTTCCGTCATCGCCAAACGGAACGTGCTCCTCGAATGCCAGATACTTTCCGTCGGGTGAGAAGCGAACATGGCTAATCCAACCACGTGGCGGCGTGTAGATGGTTTTGTCGACTGGAAACTGCAGCACGTTAGTGCGCAATCCCCTAACCTCGTCCTCCGGGGCCCGGATAATAGCGAGTTCGGAACCGTCGGGTGTCCAATCAGCGTACTGAACGTGCTGCATAGCGGACGGGGAGCGCCCCCTTCGATCGGAAGCAAGGCCAGCGTGCCCTCGGCCAGGCAAATGCTGCCGGCACCGAAGAACTTGAAATTGAGCAAAACGGCAACCTGATTCTTGGAAGAGATCGCCGCTACGAGGGTCTCGGCTGCCAAAGAGCGTGACTCTACGCTGCCGTACCTTGACGTGAATAGTTCAGTCGGCTTGCCCTCCCAGGCAGCGCTGTAAAGGATCGAGCTTCCATCATTCGCGAATCGCGCGCGGTAAACTGTCCCGCTACGGAATGTGGCCTGGTGAAACTCCGGTTTGGACAGGGCACGGGTTGTCCGTCCCAAGAAGAATGTGGCGGCGAGCGCGAGGGCAAGGAAGGCAATAATAGCCGGCAAAAGCCACGCGCGATTCCTTGCCGAGGGTATCTGAACCTCGCTGGCTACTTTGCTGATCCCGGTCAGCGCCTCGAGATTAAAGGCGAGATCGTGCGCCGACTGAAAGCGTTCGGCGGGATTCTTCTCCAGGCAGTGCCGCACCACCCGATCCAGAGCCGGAGAAACATTATGATTCGCCTCCGTCACATCTGGCGGTTCTTCCTTAAGAATGGCGCTGAGGACATCCGCCGACGAGTCGCCCTTGAAGGCGCGTTTGCCAGAAATCATCTCATAGAGCACGGCGCCGAAGCTGAACAGATCCGAGCGCGCGTCGGTCTCTTTACCCCGCACTTGCTCGGGCGACATGTAGCCGACAGTGCCCAGCACCGTGCCCGTATCGCTCTGCACGGTTTTGGTCTGGTCGTCGATCTCGGTTTCAGGGCGGGTCAGCTTGGCAAGGCCGAAGTCCAGGATCTTTACTCGTCCGTCGTTGGTGATGAAGATGTTATCCGGCTTGAGATCACGATGCACGATGCCACGGTCATGAGCAGCCGCAAGGCCGCGTGCGATCTGGAGCGCGTAATCAACGACTTTCCGAATCGGCAGGGGACCGCCGCGCAACCGTTCGCGCAGTGTTTGGCCTTCGAGCAGTTCGCTGACAATGTAGGGGCATTCGTCATGCGTGCCGATGTCATACACAGCTAGTATGTTGGGGTGGTTGAGGGCGGCGGCGGCGCGAGCCTCCTGCTCGAAGCGGCGCACGCGACTGGCATCGCTGGCGAAGGACACAGGGATTATTTTCACTGCAACGTCGCGGCCGAGTCGTTGGTCGTGTGCGCGATATACCTCACCCATGCCACCGGCACCGATTGAGGTCGCAAGTTCATAGGGCCCGAGCTTGGCTCCCGAAGCAAGCGCCATTGCTCACCTCTTGAAAATGGCTTCCATTGTACCTGCTTAGAAGTCCAGCCGACGCTTGGGACTGAGCCCCAGTGCATCGGGGCGGATCACGGGCAACACGGGAGTTGGACGACAGGATGCCTAGTTTTCGTTCTGGACGTCTTCAGGCTCTGTACCTTGCTTGGCTAGAATCCTTTGTCGAACAGTTGTTGCAGGGCTCTTACCTGCTGAACACCCTGATGATGTTTATCATCTTCCTATGGTCAAGGAACACAGGCTGGGCGACATCATCGCGAACTCCGTTACGCATGGCATCGGGGCGGCGCTCGCTCTCGCAGGAGCGGTTGTACTGGTGGTCACTACGGTGGGTGGGACGGCTTGGCAGATTGCCAGTTGCTTGGTCTTTGGCTGCACACTGGTGCTGGTCTATGTCTGCTCTACTCTGTATCACTCGCTCGTTCGCACCCGCGCGCGTCACGTTCTGCAAATCATTGATCATTCGGCAATCTATCTCCTGATCGCCGGAACCTATACTCCCTTCGCTCTGGTGTCGCTGCGCGGGCAGTTGGGATGGCTTCTCTTCGCCATTGTGTGGGGCCTCGCCATCCTGGGAATTGTGTTCAAGAGTTTCGCAATAGGACGTTTCCCCATCGCGTCGGTCGTTGTGTATGTGGGAATGGGTTGGCTGGGCGTGTTCGTGATGCGTCCTTTACTGCACGCTCTCACGTGGCACGGCATAGTCTGGATTGCGCTGGGCGGCCTGCTCTATACCGTGGGCATAGTCTTCTTCGCTTTCGACCGCCTGTCTTACTTCCACGCGTTATGGCATCTCTTTGTGCTGGCCGGAAGCATCTGTCACTACTTCGCCGTGCTCTTCTATGTTGCCCAGCCGCGCACCTGACGCGGAAACGCCTACAACTCATCTCAACGGTACTTCAGTCGAGGGGCCTGATCGGCTGACAAACCGGACTAGCGGAGGAACCCAAGCGGAAATCAGCGCTTAGCTCCCAGTGGTCAAAAAGACCCGCCCAAGCTTGTGAAGCACTATTCGCTGGTCGTCAAGCCCCGCGGCGGCGACCAGATTCGCGACGGCGAATACACGCTGAAAACCAACCAAGAAATTCTTCGGGTGAGGAAAGTCGGAACGCGGTGGGTTGTCATCCTGCCGTGAGGAGGTGTACTAAGATGGCGAAAGCAAAAACTCCAAGAGCGAAAACTCCAAGAGAGTACACAAACAAACAGATGGGCGATGCCTGCGAAATGCTCGTCGCGGCTGAAGTCACGCTCGCGGGCGTTCCTGCGCTTCTGATGCCCGCGAACTGGCCTGATTACGACATAATCGCGCAGCCTAAGGTCGGAGTGCCGCAGAGAATTTACGCAAGGTCTAGAACGTTCAAGCGTGGTGGCGACACGTTTGTGGATTTCGATTCCACCGCCCAGTTCGATTGGTGGGCAGTCGTTCTCCTGCCCGGCGCGGATCAGCTCGGTAGGAGAATTTTCATTATTCCGAAAGATGTCGCCGAGGCTCGTGCGCGGCGGAATAATCCGGCTACGAAATGGGTTCACTATAGATACGTGCGGCAAGACAAGGTGGCTGAGATATTCCCTGAATACGAGAACAACTTCCGGTTGTCGCCGACGGGTGTTCCGGTCGTACCCACTAAGCCGCCGATTCCTGCCCTACCGTCCCCTACCGTTTTGGCTGGGGATTGACGCTCAGAATGGCCCTAATCAGAGCACCATGGATGACTGCTGCCCCGATCGTGACCTGCACCGGTTACGGGTCCTGACGGGTCGTGATCGTGCCTCTCTCGGCATCTGAGCGGCAGAGCGGGTGGGTTCTAGGGGTGGTGGGGAAAAATCGCTGCGGAGTCATCTCAATATTCCTCTGGCAGCAGGATCGTGGTCACGCTGCGGTCCGCTTCCGTGATGATCCAGATTTTGGTTCCGCTCTTAAGGGTGTAAGCCGAGAGCAGCCGAAACCCGTGAATGAGACTGAGTTGGTTTTCGCGGTGGTCGTCCTCGTCCACGTCTCCCCAGTCTCCTGCGATGTGTCGGACCAGATAGGGCCATGGGATCATCTCCGGATGGCCTCTAATGCCGCGAGAGCACCCGGAGTAGCCACTATAGAGCCGGGGCTGAACTTGATCCCGCTCACCTGCCTGCTTTCGCCAGTGCGGCTTGGAATTTCTCCGCAGGAATCCCGGCAGCTGCCCGCTGGTCCCACGTCATGCGAGGTCCCTTCTCCCCGTAGACGAGACGGAACTGTTCCTTGGTCGGACGGCCTGCGAGCTTGAACAGCCGGAGTCCTTCCGAGCGATTCTGACTGACAACGCGCTTTGGCATCGTCTGAGTCGTAACCGCCTTCGGATTCTTCCGACCATTTGCTTTAGGACGAGCCTTAGCAACCGGACGCACTTTACGAGTCTTTTTGTTTGCCATGTTCTTCCCTCCTGTTACACAAATAGTAAACAACTCGAGGTACTCTACCTGCTTCGGGAGAGAAGGAAAGGACAAATTAAGGGAGGCGATCTATTGCGAAAACTGAAGTACCCGAAGGAGGGTACAAGACCAAAAGATGATGAAAATGTGTCCTCCGGCATCTAAGCGGCAGAGCGGGTGGTTCTGGGCCGGGGCACGGGCCGTTCTTGAAGCCTGCGTCCAGATTATGCATCCCAGCCAGCGTCCACCTTGCCCGATTTGATCAACTCCTCATTGCTTAGATAGTCCAGATAATGCTCAATGCTTTTCTGGTCCCGATGGCGTAGCTGCTCGCGGATTGTTGCCAGGTCGTAATGACCATTCCGGAGCCGATTGGTCGCGAACGTAGAGCGGAACGACTTGATATTCCACTTTCTCTCATCAAAACCTGCTCGCTTGGCGACGAGCTTGCACTGATCGAGCAGCTTAATGTTCACTCGGCCCTCACGTGTTGGAAACAGCAGAGTGTCCTTGCTGCTTGCTTTGAGCTTCTCCAAGCGTGGAATCAGCTCGGCAGGAATCGCTACCTTCCCCTCGCTGCCATGCTTCGGTCCCCAAACTTTCTCAGTATCGCCATCCTGAACGCGCTTCTGCCGGATGATGACCTCTCGCCGGGTAAGGTCGATGTCAATCCACTCCAAGTGCGCGAGTTCTTTGTTGCGGAGCCCGCATTTGTAGTAGAGCTGGAAAAGAACAAACTGACGCTCATCACACGCTGCAAAGAATTTCTTCAGGTTTTCCGCAGAATAGACCTCAATCTGCGGTTTCCGGTGCAGCACCGCCTTGAACTCAGTAGTTTTCACGAGCCCCGCACCATGCGGCAGTTTCATCATGGCCTTGTAGAATTTGTTGACCCGAATCACCTTCCATACTGCTGTCAGCTCGTCGTTGCCTTTCCTGACCAAATGGTCCTTCCACTTGAGCAGCTGAGCACGGGTGATTTCATCGACGTAGTTGGCCGGGGTCCAACCCTCAAATTCACGGAGGGCATGACGATGCTCTTTCACCGTCTTGGCGTTGTTGCTCATATCGTCGAGGTAGCTATAAATGCCAGCAGAGAGGCTGAGCCGTCCGTTGACGGGCACTTCCACCTTGACTCGCTCGGGATACTGAAGCTCCCAAGCCTTGGCTTCGGCGGCGGCAATAGCGTGCTCCAGATTGGGATGCGGGCCCAGCGACTTCATGCCCTTCACTTGCTTCCAGTGTTGGCGTGGACGCCCTTTGTCATCCAATCCCTGATACCACCGGATGTAGAAATCGCCGTGGCGATTATGCTTTAGATAAAGGGATCCGTTGGGTTTCCGCGACGGAATCTCAACTGGTACCCATTTTTTCTTGCCATGAGCAGTTTGGACGCTCTCGTAGATGCGGACTGCCAGATTAGCCATAGTGCCTCTAGCGGCCCTTTTACCATAGCTGATAGTAGGTGGAATAGTAGGTAACCTCGGTAATGCGGCGCGAACGCCTCTGTTTATGAGCCTGCGAGGAAGGTTTGGTAGCGCTACCGGGAATCGAACCCGGGTTTGAAGATTGAGAATCTTCCGTCCTAACCCCTAGACGATAGCGCCACGCCGGTGGATTGCGATGAAGTCCGATTATAACAAAAGCTCGTTCTAATACAGTGCGGGTGGGGTTGAAGCGGACCACCGCTTCGCAAGGCGATTTCGCTCCCGAAAATTTCTCCGCAATTCATTGTTAAATCTTCAAGTTGCAGTGCTAGTTCATGATTCTGAACGAACCTCCTTGACAACAGCAGGCCGGAGATGGGATACTCATGTAGGCGAATAAAAGGCGAATTTTAACGGCTCGCCCGGGCTGATCCTGCCCCGTGTTCCCTGACAATGTGAGAAAGTATGTCTGCCTCTCCGGTTTTTTCATCGGCGGTCATGAGCCGCCCTTTTATTTTTTCTCTACGGTCTTCTCCGCGCTCGACCGCGGAGATTTTGGCCCGGGTCGGCGCCATACCAAAGCTGGCAGCGGTCGTTCCCGCTTCGCGCCTCGATGTGCGTCCGGCGCCGGAAATGGTGTCGAGCGGCATTCCGCAATTGGACTTGCTGACCGGCGGTCTGGCTCGCGGATGCCTCACGGAAATCTGCGGCACGGCCTCATCGGGAAGAACCAGCGTGTTGCTTTTCGCGCTGGCCCGCGCCACCGAGCGAGGAGAAGTTTGCGCACTGGTGGATGCAAGCGATGCTTTCGATCCGGCATCGGCGGCGGCCGCGGGCATGGAGATGAGCCGTTTGCTATGGGTGCGCTGCGGAGAAAAATATCCCTCGCGTAAACATCCTTCGGCTGCGCTAACCGGCCGTGAAAAAACAGGCGATTCGTATCGGGATTTGCCCTCATGCGACTCGTATCAGGGTATGCCTTCAGGCATACCGCAATTCGCTGAAGACGGATTCGGCTTTAGCCGCTGCGGTTCTATGGCCCTTCCCCAAACAGCATTTTTTCGCAACCCGCTCAGAGCAGGCTCCCGCACCGGGGAATTTTCGGGACGGAAAAATCGATGGAAAAATCCGGAAGGCCGGCGCTGGGAATCGCAACTGGAGCAAATGCTGAAAGTCACCGATCTGCTCCTGCAAAGCAACGGTTTCGGAATGATCGCTCTCGATCTCGGAGATGTTCCGGTGCAGAGCGCACGGCGAATTCCTTTGGCATCCTGGTTCCGCTTCCGCCGCGCGATTGAGCACACGCCAACGGCACTGCTGGTTCTGGAACAGCAGCCGATTGCAGGGAGTTGCTCGTCGATGCTGGTGAAGGTTTCAGGTGCCAGGTCTCAGGTCTCAGGAAATCCGCCGATGCATTCGGAATTGCCGCATTCGGAATTGTTGGATCAATTCGAGATCACTGCCGAGTTGTTGTGCTCGCGCTTGGAAAGAAAATCAGAACGCAAGCCGGTGCAATCGACGGCAAGCTTCAAAAGTCGAGCCGCATGGGCGGGATAGTTTATGCCGCAAGTTCGAAATCACGAGTTCTCAGTTACCAGACTCAGAAACCCTTATCGTCATCTTCGTCGTCATGATTTAAAGCATAAGCCTTTACTGAGAGCTGACAACTGAGAGCTGAGAGCTGCACTACCATGTTTGCCTGCATCTTCATCCCCGATTTTCCTGTACAAGCGATCATTCGCTTTGAGCCAGAGTTGCGCGTCCGCTCGGTCGCGGTGCTCACCGGACGGCCTCCGCTGGAGAAGGTGGTGGCGCTCAACGAAAGAGCGCGGCAAACGGGCGTGGAGATAGGCGCGACCAAGCCGCAACTCGAAGCATGGGAAAACCTGGTGCTGCGCGCACGTTCGGAATCGCAGGAGACGTCGGCACACGCTGCGCTGCTCGATTGTGCGCAATCGTTCTCTCCGGAAGTGGAAGACACGTCGCCCGGCACCGTGCTTCTGAACCTTGCCGGACTTGAACCATTGCTAGGTCCGCTGCCGAAGATTACCCGCGATTTGGCGCAGCGGGTTTCTCAGATGAAACTCGAGGCGAACCTTGCCGTGGCCGCGAATCCGGATGCTGCTTTGCTCGCCGCCCGCGGTTTTCCCGGCCTCACTTTGATTCCTGAAGGGCGCGAAGCAGAGCGACTGGGAGATCTGCCGGTGGATGTGTTGCTGGAAAGTTTTTCTTCCGATGCGGAGGAGACCGCACGCTGGGTGGAAACGTTTGATCGCTGGGGCATCCGCAAGCTGCGGGCGCTGGCGGCTCTTCCCGAAGTTCCGGTCAGCGAGCGCCTGGGACAGCAGGGGCTCCATCTGCAAAAACTGGCGCGGGGCGCGGCGTCGCGCAACTTGCGCGTGTTGGAACCCCGGCCGATTTTTGCCGAGAGTGTGGATCTGGAATATCCCGTCGTGCTGCTGGAACCGCTGGCGTTTTTGCTGAACCGCATGCTGGGGCAAGTGTGCGCACGATTGAGCGCACGCGCGCTGGCGGCGCAGGAGTTGCATCTGAATCTGGAACTTGCGGCGACACAGCCGAACGGTTGTGTATCGTTCACCCAGCCGCCCACCCGGACACGCGCCCCAAAGTTCACTCGCACGCTGCGGCTGCCGGCGCCCATGCTGGACGCGAAAGTGTTTCTTAAATTATTGCAGCTTGACTTGCAGGCGCATCCGCCGGGAGCGCCCATCGTGAAGATTCATTTATCGGCCGATCCGGCGCGCCCGCGGGCTCTGCAGAGTGGATTGTTTCAGCCGGTTTTTCCCGAGCCCGAAAAACTGGAGCTAACGCTGGCGCGCATTGCAGGCATAGTCGGCGAAGGAAGAGTGGGGGCAGTGGAGTTACTGGATACACATCGTGAAGGCGCGTTTGCGCTGCGGCACTTCGCGCCCGGAGAGCCCGCGTCCGCAGAGCCCCAATTTAAAAATAAAGTTAAGCATGAGGTGAACGAGTCTGGAAATCGAAAGAAGGATAAGTCCATGCAAGAAAATGACAGCGCATGCCAAGTCGGAGAAAAGCTTGAAGAAAACGCAAAGGAAACAATGAG
>JGI12270J11330_10001047_pt1 | contig 20949 bp, 28 predicted proteins | sample PeaSoiMetSII2010_FD_11330 | JGI IMG/M metagenome (IMG submission 11330)
GGCCGCCGCGAACGGCGAGCCCACCGACCTGCCCGCCCACGAGCAGGCCGAAGCCGAGGTCCTGGCCGGCCTGATCCCGGCCTCCTGAACCCCCACGCCGGCGCGGGCCACCCCGGGCCCGCGCCGGCCCCCGGCCGCCCGTCAACCCGCTTTACGGAAGGAACCTGCCATGAACTCACCCACCCGGGTCCAGGTCCGCGACGCCGGCACGCTGCTCGCCGTCGTCCCTCACCTCCTCGGCTTCCACCCCGCCGACAGTCTGGTGGTCATCGCCGTCGGCGGCCCGTACCACCGCGTCCAGCTGGCGTTCCGGTACGACCTGCCCGACCCGCCCGACCGCCCCTTCGCGGCCGCGATCGCCGATCACACCGTCACGCTGCTGCGCCGCCAGCACCTCACCACTGCGGTGCTCATCGGGTACGGACCGGGAACCCTGGTCACCCCGGTCGCCGACGTGCTCCGCGACGTCCTGCCAAAGTCCGGGATCGGGCTGCAGGACGTCCTGCGGGTGCAGGACGGCCGGTACTGGTCCGAGTCGTGGCGGTGCAGGTCATGGGCCGGTTTCTTCTTCCTGGGCCGTCTGCGGGCCGTGATCTTGGTCAGAGAGGGCCTCTTCGATGGCCCTCAGCGCCCGCGTTTCGGCACCTGGCATCAGGTGCGAGTAGATGCGGAGGGTGAAGGCGGGGTCGTGATGGCCGAGGTACTCCGACAATGCCCGGATATCGACTCCGCCAGCCAGGAGAACGCTCGCGTAGTAGTGCCGCAGCGCGTGCATCCCGCCGCCGTCGCCGGAGATCCCTGTCCTGCCCCTGGCGGGCCTCCATGCCGTGGTGTTGAACGTGGCCGCGCACAGCTCCCGGCCGGCCGGGGTGGTGAAGATCAGCGAGGCTGTGACCGGCTGGCCGTGGCGCTTGCTGCCCGGCTCGTTCCACGGCAGGGTGACCGCCACGGGAGGGAACTCGGCGATGCTCGCCGCGAGCGCCAGCGCGACCGTCCGGGGCAGGGGGACGTCCCTTTCCCTGCCGCCCTTCGGCGGGGCGAACCACGCCTTGCCGCCGACGCGCTTGACCTGGCGGCGGACATGGGCCTTGCGGCGCAGGAAATCGGTCTCGTCAGGCCCGAGCGCGAAGATCTCGCCCTGGCGCAGGCCGAGCCCGCCAGCGCAGTCCACCATCGCCCTGTAGCGCTCAGGCAGGGCCGCCCGGATCGCCGCGACCTCGCCCCCGGTCCACGGGATTACCTTGCGCCAGGCCGTCCTCGGGGGTCGTATCGACCCGGCCTTGCACGGGTTGCGCAGGATCAGCCCGTCGTCGGCGGCGGCTGACAGCACGGCGCTGAGGGTGATGAACACCTGGCCGGCCGCCCCGGCTGCCAGGGGCAGGCCGGACAGCCAGCGCTGGATGTCGCTCGGCGCGATCTGGGCGATGGCCTTGCCGCCCAGCCCGGGGAGAATGTGATTGGCCAGGTGGGACCGGACCTTCTCCCCCCGCGTGGAGTCCGCGTGCCAGCCCCTCGCCCACCCGTCCGCATACCGGCGGAGAGTGACCCTGCCCGCGTCCGGGTCCAGGTACGTGCCCCGCAGCACGTCCGCCTCAGCCTGGACCTTGAACCGGTCGGCGTCCGGCCTGCGGTCGAACGACTTGTTGCGCTCCCTGCCGTCCGGGTCCAGGTAGCGCACGCGCCAGCGGCGGCCGGAGCCGTGCCGGGGGGATCTCACCCGGCTGCCGTCTTCCCCGGCCACCCACCAGCGGTCCTCGACGTGCGCCATATCAGGTCCCTTCCGCTTCTGCTTCGGTCCAGGCGAGTCCGTCCGGAAGCGGCGGGGGGCTGAGCCCCTGCTCGCGCATCGTCTCCCGGGTGGAGCGCAGTGCCTCCAGGCCGAGCCTGCGCAGCCGGGCGATCTCGCCGCGTCCCCAAGTCATCTCCCGCGTGACCCCGGCCAGCTCCGCTATGAGGCGGTCGTGCTCGCGGAACAGGTAAGCCGCCGAGCGGTGCGAGGGCGGTGCGAGCCTGAGCCCGTCAGGAGATCCGCTGAGGACGGCGGAGCCGCAGAACCACTTCGCAGCGTCCCACGGGCTGAGTTCCTGGCCTGGCAGCGCCTCCATGCTGTCCTCCTGCCCCACCGGGCAGATCAGGAGGACCGGCGGCACGTCGAGCGCGGCGGCCAGCACCAGCAGCTCCCCGATGTTCAGGGTCTGCCGCATGCCCAGCTCCAGCTTGCTGATGGTGACGCGGCCGAGCGGCAGGCCCAGCTCCGCGCACCGGCCGGCCAGCGCCTGGACGGATAGCCCGGCCTGTGCCCGGCGGAGCGCCACGCGCCTGCCCGCGCTGGCGGTGACCTGCGCTATCCACTCTTGTCGTTGCTTCATAACAGAACAAAAATAGCAGTAAACGTTCCGTATTGACAAGCGCTAGTCGCGAGCTGCATGCTTGATGCGCCGCTCAGGTGCCTCAGCGACCGACGTGCTGATGATCACCGATCCTCCTGACAGGGCGTCTACGTCGATCACTCCAGGAGGACAGTCATGCCCGTGGTGCAGGCTCTGCCAGGTCTCATGTCGATCCGCGAGGTGGCCCAGTGCCTCGGCGTCCCGGAAGCGACGCTCCGTTACTGGCGCTATCAGGGGACCGGGCCGAGGTCAATCAAGGTCGGCCGCCACGTTCGCTACCAGCGCGCCGAGGTCGAGCGCTACCTGCGCGAGCTGCAGGCCGGGGCGTCCCGGTGAGCGCCTACGGCGCGACCACAGGCGAGACCTACGGCCACCCGCTGACCATTCGCTACGTGACCGTCGCCGGCGAGCGCCGCTACTTCTCCACCCAGCCCCACGACGGCGGGTACTGGGTCACCGACGTAGCGCGCACCGACCACGGCACCGGGAAGTACTGGTATCAGACCGGGTCGTCGTTCTGGGTCCGCTCGCTGTCGGGTGCGCGGCGGCTCACAGCCGACAGGCATGACCCGGCCGTCACCCGCATCCGCACCGGCAAGAGGGTGCGCCGGCTCGTCAGCGGCCCCGGCGCTGCCCGCCGGACAGGGCGCGGCAGCTCGTGGCCGGCCTGAGCGCGCTGGCGGCAGCGAGGGCAGCAGGCCCCCGAAAAGCAGGAAAGCCCGGACAGCGCCGGGCTCCCCGCATCTCCGAAGGGAAGATCACATGGAGGCAACGTACGCCCCGGGCCAGCCCCGGGCCAGCACCGGAGGCCAGCGTCCTCTTTCCCCGAAGCGCTACCGGCTGCTGAAGATCACCCAGGAGATCCGGCAGCGGTACCCGGACGGCGAGCCGCTGAGCCAGCAGGACCGCGACTTCATGCTCGGGCTGCTCCGCTGTCACCCCCGCGCTCAGGAGAAATTCGGGGCCGGGATCACGGACATCGTCGCCCACCCGTTCATCGGTGGCAGCCGGTGCTTCTTCGTGATCCGCGCTGACGGCAGCGCCGAGGACTTCAGCGTCAGGAAATGCCTGGGCCAGGAGCTGCAGCGCAGCCAGCGGGTCGCGCTCATGATGGCCTCCTTCCGCTATGCGCTGGTCACGAGCCGCTATCGCCGGGCCAGGGCGGAGTCCGCAGGGAGGAGCCATGCCTGAGCCGCCGCTGCTCAGGTCACCAGGGTCGCTCCCTCAGGGGAGCGGCCTTCTCCATGCTCGCGCTCGTTAGGCGCAGTGTGATCTACGTCATATTCAATTCCCGTAAATACCAGGCGCACCGGGTCATACTCCCATCGCTAATTGCAAGGAAGTTGGTTTTTGAAATGGCGGACGAGACGAATACAAGAAAGGCCGTAGTTGTTCTATCCAGGCGGCAGGAATAGTCTTCAATTAGTTCGAGATACCAGCAGGGGACGGCATGCAGAACAACACTCGGTACGCCGGGGCGGCAATTCCCGAGTCGATGGAAGAGGCGGCCCGCAAGGCCACCGGATGGCCGGATGTCCCGCTCAGCGTGCTGATCCGCGCAGGCCTGGAGCTGCTGGCCGGCTGCGACCCGGATACCGGGCAGCGCCTCGTCGCCGACAACGTGCTGCCATTCGGCCCGAAGAAGAAGACCCACTAATAGCAAAAGCCCCGGCGCTAACCGGGGCTCCGCCGCACCTCAAGGTGCAGAAAGGACATGCACCACCATGTCCGAAGTTCAGATTCAGGATACATCAGCTCCGGCTGATGAGACGACTGCCTCACCCGGTGAGACGGCCGTCCTGCCAGCCGGGGGCGTGGTCCCTGAGATCAATGCAAACATTACCCTGTCGCTGCATTCTGGGAATGCCTTTTCCGGCAACGGTCAGGTAAAGGTCCGTGATACCGCTGACCTGGCGGCGCTCCAGGCCGGGCAGGAGCAGGCCTGGGCCGCGATGGGGATCGACCTGTCGAAGCCCCTGGCGAATGATCCAGGTGGGCTGACCGGGGCTGAGGACGAGCGGCGCGAGGGGCTGCGCCAGGCCGCCATCGGCTACGCGGAGCGGGGCTGGAGGATCATCCCGGTCAGGTGGATCACCAGTGATGGCGTGTGCTCCTGCCGCCGGGCGGAGAACTGCGGCAGCGCCGGCAAGCACCCTGTCCACTGGGGCTGGCCGGATCAAGCCACCTCCGATCCCGAGCGGGCCGCCTCCTGGTGGCGTCCGCAGCCGCCCGAGGGATACATGGCCGAGGAGTGGTTCCCGCTCGCCAACGTCGGCATCGTCACCGGGGCCGGCTCGGGCATCTTCGTGCTCGACGTGGACCCGGATAATGGCGGTCCCGCCACCCTCGCTGAGCTGGAGCGCCAGCACGGCGAGCTGCCCCTCACTCGCACTCACAGGACGGGCTCCGGCGGTAACCATCGCCTTTTCCGCTGGCCGGGGTTCGCTCTCGGGAACTCGGCTGGCACCGTACTCGGCGAGGGCCTGGACATCCGGGGCGAACACGGCTTCGTGGCCGCGCCGCCCAGCGTCAGCAGTAAGGGCAGCTACAAGTTGGCCTTGGACGCCGAGGTCGCCGATGCCCCTGGATGGCTCGTCGAGCGCCTCCGGGATCATGCCGCTCCCGTACCGCGCAGGCTCCCGCATGGTCGCCCCGTGACGGGAACCGGCGCGGTGGATGGGCTCCCCAGGCGGGGGGCTGCCCGCGCCCAGCTACGAGGGCTCCTCAGCTCAGTGATCGGGGCCGAGGCAGGCACGCGGAACAACATCCTGCACTGGGCGGCCTGCAGGGCTGGCGAGATGGTCGCGGCCGGCCTGGTGGACGAGGACGTGGCGATGGCGGCACTCGTCGATGCGGCCATGCGGGCTGGGCAGCCCTACGGCCAGGCAATGGCGACCGTGCTCTCAGGAATGAGGAAGGCGGCGGCGTCATGACCGAGCCACAGCTCAGCAAGGCTGACCGTGCCCTCGCGCTGGCCAGGGAGCGTTACCAGCCGCGTATGGCCACCAGATGGCCATACGCGCTGGCAGGCACGCAGCAGTACCGGTTCGAGGGGCCAGACCGGAAAGCGCTGAAGGCATGGGTGCGAGATGCCTGGAAGAAGGCGTACCCAGGCGATGACCCGCTATCCGCCCGGATGCTCGACGACGTTATCGAGGATCTCAGGCTCCTGGCGCAGGCAGCAGAGCCAGACCCGCCGTCGCCGCAGGAGCAGGCCGCCGAGGTTCTCGGCGGAATCGAAGACACTGACGATTCGGGCGGCTCCGGCCGGGCAGAGATCAATGTCTACAACCGCAATCCGGTGGACATCGCCGATGACATAGTCGCCAAGGTCCTCGCGGCTAACGATCCGCTGGCGCTGTTCGCCATGGGCGGGGTTGCCGCACGAGCGCATGACGACGGGGCTCTGGAGCCGTACGACGCGGATGCCTGGCTCCTGCACGTCGCCAGGCTGATCGACTTCTGCGTTCCGGGCAAGGGCGAAGATCCTGTCAAGATCGTCAATCCTCCGGTCCAGCCCCTGCGGATGACGCCGAAGGCCATCTTGCGTCGGCTCCCGGTGCTCGACAGGGTCACGCGCACTCCCTATCTCAACGCGGACGGCAGCCTGATCAGCGGGGACGGCTACGACCCGAAGTCCCGGCTGATCTTGCGCTCGACAGTCACGCTGCCATCCATCTCGGATGTCCCGGACCAGGACGAAGTGGCGCGGGCGGTGAAGCTGCTGACCGAGGAGTGGCTCGGCGACTTCCCCTTCGCAGGCGAGACGCCGGAGGAAAGGGAAACGAACAGGGCCAACCTGATCGCGGTGCTGCTGACCCTGACTGGCCGGGCGTTCTTCGAGCTGGTCCCGCTTTTCGTCGTCGATGCCTCAACAGCAGGGTCGGGGAAGGGGCTCCTGGTCAGCACGATCTACATGATCGCGTCGGGAGACTCGCCCCATCTGATGTCACTCCCCATCGACGGGGAAGAGCAGCGCAAGACGATCACCTCGGCGCTGCTGCGCGGGGAAGACCTGCTGGCCTGGGATGAGGCTCACGTGATCGCCGGCCGGACACTGGCGATGATCCTCACCGCCGAGATGTACAGCGACCGGAAGCTCGGCACCAACCAGATGCTGTCCGTCCGGAACAGGTTCACGCAAGTCGCCATCGGCAACAACGTGCAGGTTTTCGGCGACATGAAAAGGCGCGTCGTGCCGTGCCGACTGGAGCCTGACGAGGAGCACCCAGAGCACCGGGACGATTTCCGGCACCCTGAACTACTGCAGTGGGTCAGGAAGCACCGTGGTGAATTGCTCGGGGCGGTGCTGACCATCTGGCGAGCGTGGATCGCGGCCGGGCGGCCCATGGCCCCGATCACCATGGGCAGCTTCGAGAGCTGGGCACGCGTTGTCGGAGGCGCGCTCGCCAGCGCGGGCATCCACGGGTTCCTCAGAGGCACCGCAGACTGGCTCGATTTCTCAGATTCGGACTCGGACGAGTGGGGCGAGCATCTCGCTCAGCTTCGCGGGAAGTTCGGCGATGAGAAATTCAGCGCGAAGGATGTCGTGACCCTCTGGCAGGCGGGTCAGATCGATCTGCCCCACCACAAGCGCGACCCTGACAAGTCCATGGCGGCCGTGGTCGGCAACCTGTATCGCTCGGTCAGGAACAAGAAGTACGGGATCTACCGGCTTGAGCCATCCAAGACGCTCAACTCCCCAAGCGGGACTCGGACGTACGTGGTCAAGGTGGTGACTGCGGACACGCAGCGTGACTGTGGAGCACCTGGCAACCTATGTAGCGCGCCAGCCGGATCGAGTAAAGGCGGTGACGTCCTACTCCCAGAAGTCCCAGCTTCGCAGGTCAGAGCGTTTTCGCCTGTGCCAGTCCCAGCTTCGCAGGTCAGGGGGCATGGCCGGGAGGGCGGGGCAGGGCAAGTCCCAGAAGTCCCAGTGCCTGAAAGGCAAGTCCCAGTCGATTTCAAGCTCCTGACCTGCGAAGCTGGGACTTCTGGGACTTCTGGGAGTTCGAACGGCAAGAAGTCAGAGCGCTCATCGTCTCGCGCTACATATATCCACGAGTCGTCACGCGCTGTGATCAACGCGCAGCCGCTGCTCCTGCCCGCCCTGCCCGCCGCCGGCTGCCCTGTCGGCGAAGCGGTCGCCTACGTCGAGGCCCTGATCCTGGCCCGCCACGGCAAGCAGGTCCCGGATAAAGACGCGGCCAGGACCATCGCTGAGTTCGCCGAGCGCCATGGCGAGAAGGCCGTGCTGATCGCCGAACGGGCGTTTGACCCCGGGCACTACGACGGGATGTGGCACGGGGCCAGGATCCTGGCCGGGCGGTTCGATGTCAGGGGCGACGACTACTTCGCCAAGGTGATCCTGGCTGAGCTGGGCGGTGCGCGGTGATCGGGAATGACGGCCTGGTGGTGTGCGACATCTGCACGCGCATGCCCGCCGATCCGGTCCCCGGCCCGAACCGCACTCACGTGGAGCTGTGGTCACGGTGGATCTCTGGCCTGTGGGGACCGGAGCGTCGGCATGACTCTGGCTTCCATGTCTGCCTGGCCTGCCTGCGGGCCATGTTCGCTGAGCAGTACGCGAACGAGCTGCCGGGATGAGCCGGGCTCGCCAGAGGGCGGCCTGAATCGAGGAGAGACGATGACCACGATGACTGAGCCCCGGGCATGCTGGGGCTTCCCCGCGCCGGACGAGGGCAGCCGGGCCGAGGCCGCCACCATCATCCAGGGCGGCGCGCTGCACCGCGAGTTCGCCAGCCGGGCTCCAGGATGGATGCCGCAAGAGGGGCCTTGCCGCTTAGTCGGCGATGGTGTCCACCGCGCCGAGGGACGATGCGATTGCGGCGAACTGGTCCAGCGCGGCCCGGAGGTCCTCGACGATCTCCGCCGCGATCAGTTCGGGTGCCGGCAGGTTGTCAGTATCCTCTAGCGACTCGTCGCGGAGCCAGAAGATGTCCAGGGACGCCTTGTCCCTGGCGGCTAGCTCGTCGTAAGAGAACGCATGGAACCGCTCGGTCTCGGAGCGCTCCTGACGGTTCGCCGGGTTGTAGCAGGCCACGAAGTCGTCCAAGTCGGAGCGCACGAGGGCGCGGGTCTTCAGCGTGAAGTTCTGATTCGTACGGAAGTCATAGATCCACAGCGTCTGCGTCCAGGGCTTCTCCGACGGCGGCTTGCGGTCGAAGAACAGCACGTTCGCCTTCACGCCGCCCGCATAGAAGATGCCGGTCGGCAGTCGCAAGAGCGTGTGCACGTCGCACTGCTCCAGCAGCTTGCGCCGGACTGTCTCGCCCGCACCGCCCTCGAACAGGACATTGTCGGGGACGACGATCGCGGCACGCCCGTTGATCTTCAGAAGCGACCGGACATGCTGCAGGAAAATTGAGCTGCTTGTTCGCCGTGGTCGCCCAGAAGTCCTCGCGCAGGTAGCTCATGTCCTCCCGCTCGGTCTCGCCAAGGGCGTTGATGACCTTGTAGGACGACTTCCTGCCGAACGGCGGGTTCGTTAGCACCATGTCGAAGTGCTCGGACGGCGCAGACCGCAGGGCATCGTCCACCGTGATCAGGCTGGGGCTTTCCGGCGCGCTGATCCCGTGCAGGAGCAGGTTCATGGCACATAGCCGGGCGGTCGCATCGACGATCTCCCAGCCCCGGAGCGCCTCGTCCCGGAGGAGCCGCTTCTCGTCTGGGTCAAGGCTTGCTGACTTCATCTGCTCGAAGGCCGCGAGGAGGAAGCCGCCAGTACCGGCCGCCGGGTCACATACCCGGGAGGCAGTTAGGAACGAGCTAGTCACCCGCCAGGACCAGCCGCATGCCGCGATCGCCGCGCACCTTGGCGTCCCGCAGTGGGTCCCTGATCAGGAATGCCAGGCGCTCGCGCAGTCCTCCCGCTCCGCGTGCCCGCACCCCGGGACTAAGCGAATTTCAGCCGATTGTCTCGTCGGTGACCTCGATGCCGTTCTGCTCAGCCCAGGTGACTATCTGCCGATTACTCCAGTAGCGGTGCCGGACCTTCCCTTCGCGAGAGAGCTGGCCCATCTCCGGAACCCCGAATGCCTGCCCGATCTCATCAGCAAGTAGTGCGCTGGCGGTTATCAGTTCGGGGCAAGGACGCGCAAGATCGTCCAATGCTGCCGCCGTCTCAGCGACAGGCGGCTGCGTTATCCAAGCAGGGCCGCGTGAGTCAACAAAGCCGTGGAACCGGATCTGGCCAAGCCCGGCGGGTCGCATGGGACAGACCGGGAAGACCTGAGCGCGGATCAACGCGTTTCCACCGGCCGCTGCCCGGTCGCGTGCATGCATGGCCAGTTGTAGAAGCCCGGACATGATCGCGAACACGATGCCCTCGTCCTGGAGTAGCTGCGGTCGCGGCTGCTCTTCCCCCGGAGGCTGGCCGAGGGGACGTTGCGCCAAGTCCCGGACGCACAGTCCGAAGAAGCCAGACCCGTCGCTGTGCAGTTCGAACGAGATCCACTTCGCCAGCGGTGAGTCATCCCTGGTGCCATCTGCGAGCAACCGGCGTCGCCCGACACTCGCTCGCAATGGCCTGATATCGGTCGCGACAACGGTCGCGGGTTGGCTTGTGATCTGGCCCCGGAACGTCGAAAAGAACTCGCTATCGATGGATAGATCACCTGCAAGGTCGGGCACGAGCGTCACAGCGACCCAGGCCAGATCCGAGGTATCGAGCCGCAGCAGCGCTTCTCGCTCGACCTCCTCGACGCGATCAGCCTGGCGGCGAGCGCCTGCCAAGCGTTCCCGGTATGCCGACGCGACCTCAGGCTCAGATAGATATCGAGTTGTAGTGCCGTTGCGGCGTGGGTAGCGCAAGCCCTGGTTGACGATGACGGCGTGAGGTGCCATAGGGCTCCTAAGCACGGCGATCACCAGGAAGCCGTGGTCGTCCGAGCCGGGCATCAGAATAGGCAGCGGTTCAAAGACCGGCAGCGGCACGACTAGCGATCCGACTATCTGCAGAATCCGGGTGATTTGGTCGTCAGAGACCGACACACCTGGTGCCGCGACCGCGCGTGCCTGCCTGTCTTCCTCGATGCCAAGGACGAGCAGACCACCTGCGGTGTTCGCCAGAGCCGCCACGTCGGTTGCCAGATCCCGGCGATCCCTGTCCGAGTTGCCATATAGCTGTGCCTTGAAGTCCAGGTCAAACGCCTCGGAGACCTGGCTGGCCACGAGCCCGTCGATGTGCTCGTATTCAATTTCATCAAGTGGCGAGCCCAGGATGGCTTCCAAGCGGCGCGATCGCAGTGCAACCATCTCGGTTTCACACCTCCGGTCTCCCGGCCCGACGTTAGCCCAGCGACTCAGCCAGCACCCTCAGATTGGGCTGTTACGGCTTGGTCGAGCAGGGTGACGATGCGTGCCCCGAAGTCGAAGACCAGCGGCTTCTGCCTGTAGAAATCCTCGTCGGCGATGTCCCTGCGGCCCTTGGATTCCACAGACAGCGCCGCAGTGGGCGGCTGGGCCACCGGCTCGCCCTTGAAGGTGACTCGACTTCGCCGGCCGCGTCCCTGAGCAGCCGGCTGGCGACCAGCGGTGTGGGCCTCGACATCCGGTACACGATCACCGGGCGGGGCGATCCTACGCGCCGGTAGTAGTACGCCTGTCGGATGAGCCCCAGGGTGAGCAGGATCAGAATCACGGTCAGCGTCGTGGCGGACGTGATGTGCGTATACCAGTGGCTGGCCGCGTGCGCGAGGAGATGCACGAGCTGCATCTAAGCGGGCCAGAAGCCGCCTCGCACCATGACTCGCCGTAATCAGGGGCCTGGCAGGCAGGCTTCACCTGGAGCGGGGACTGGACTTGCCGGTGCGCTGCGCCCTCGGCAGCTTCCGCGCCTGCGTGCGGCTCCCCTGGGCACGGGCCAGCGCCATGCGCCGGGCGTCCTGCTCGAACATCTCGCCTATGCCAGGCATCCGGGAGTAGAGGTCTGCCAATACGGCCAGGGCCGCCTCCGGGTCATCCTCATGCGCACAGGCCATGATGCGGCTCACGAAGCCATCGATCTCAGCCTTGTCCTCTGCCGGCGGCGCGACCGCGAAGCGCAGGAAATCCGGGTCCGTCATCGGGGCACTGCGGTCAAGCACGTCGCGGGCCTTGGCGACCATGTTCCGGGCCTCGTCCCGCTTCACCTGCGAAGGGTTCCAGATGATGCCGTCCGCGCAGTCCGCGTAAATGCCGCGGTGCTTGGCCAGGTTGTCCTGGCGGGCCAGGTCCTCCATGGCGTCGATCGCCTCAATGAAGCCGGCCACCGCCGCATCCGGGCCGCCCTTGATCAATGCCAGCAGCGGGGCAATCAGGCGGGCGGCCTGGAGCTTGTACAGGTGACTGCCGACCAGCTCGCCGAACGGGAACTCGGCTTTCAGCTCGCCCGGCATGACCAGGCCGATTATGCACAGCCAGGACTTGCCGGCCTCCTCGAACGCCAGCACCGCCAGCGAGTAGGCCGTGGGCCAGCCGCCGCGCGTCAGCAGGTTCTCGGCGTCGGTCAGCAGGCGGCGGCTGTTCTCTGCCGCCACGATCGCGAACTCGCCGAGTACCTCAGCGCTCGGGAGAAGGGTCTTTACCGTGGCCACATCACCGATGCTAGGCGGAGATGTCCCGGCAGACTCATCAATAACCGGGTGGCGCACAGCCTTGGTCCGGAAACCTGGTGAATCGCAGTCGGTCATTTGCCTACGCTCGCGGGCAGCCAATCTGTTGGGCGGTGAGCTACCGTGTGGGAGTCGGACATAGGTGTTTTCCCGGTGTCGTGGGCCAGCCAGGGCGACGAGTGGGTTCTCCATCTTTCCAAGACGCTGGTCGGCCGCGAGCGCATCCGGCTTGAGGGCAGTTACAGCGAGAAGGTCATGTCCGTGGGGCCGGCGGACGAGACGCTGCCGAGCACGCTCCGGGTGCGGCCGGACCCGGCCGGCATCAGGTGCACGGTCGTCGGCGACGGAGATGAACCCAGCGAGGATCAGACCCAGCGCTGGCGCGAGGCTGCTGCCACTGCTGCTGCAGGGCTGGGCCGCCACGACCGGGACTATGGATGGCAAGCCGTCCTGGGACCGAACCCGCGCCGTCCCGATTTGCATGTTCCTCCGCTAGCCGGGCCGGCGCGGCTCGGACCGGTGCTGCTTGATCCCGGCGGTGTCCAGATGCGGGAGTGGGTCAGCTCCGGCCCGGCGGAGATCAGCGAGCACGAGCCGTCCTATAGCTGGCCGGTGATCGCGTCGGGCACCGTCCGGGCCTACGACTACAACGCTGCCGACATCCTCGCCAAGTTCGCTGTGCACAGGACCTGCGCCCTGCTTACGTTGTTCTGCGGCCCGCACTGGCTGCCGCGAATCGGACCGCAGGTCTTCGATCAGCGCTGGGGCGTTCCTCCGCTCCGGGTGCCTCAGTCCGTCGGCGAGCGGGGGCAGGCGGAGCCTGACAACAAGCCCCTGGCGGATTTCAACACCAACGACGGCGACGAGCCCCTGTGGCTGCCGGAGTGGACGGCTGATGCCTGGGACGCACTCGACACAGACCGAATCCTGGCGACCGCCGTCAGTGCTTACTACGAGGCCACGAGCATGGAAACCGACCATCCATCCGCCGCGTTCCTCGCCTACGTCGCGGCCATTGAGGGAATCGGGTCCAAGCTGGCTGACCTGGACCGCTGCGAGACGTGCAAGTCGCAGAAGGGTGCCGGCAGGCGATTCCGCAAGGCGCTCAGGACCGTCATGACGGCAAACGAGGCCGGGAAGCTGGCCCATGCCTACGACCGGCGATCCGCGACAGCGCACGACGGGACCCTGTTCGGCACGGAGCAGACCCTTGGCTACCCGCGTATCTCGGCATTCGAGTATGACAGCCGCTTCATGTTCGACATCTTGATGGTCGGCCAGATCAGGCGGGCCAGCCTGAGGGTCGTGACCAAGGCGCTCAGCGACGCTGCGGCCAGGCGGCCGGGCTAGCTTCCGCGGCTTACCCTCGGCCGTCTGCGAACTGATCATGACGCGAGCGGCGGCAGCTCGATGGCGCGCAGCGCCTCGACAGCGCCGGCGTTGGTCAGGTTAACGGCACAGTCGGATATTGGAACTGTCTGAATGCCGTCAGTTGATCATCGTCACATGACGGCCATGGCTCCCTTGGCTGATGTTTTGTGTACCGCAAACGGGATGGTCCATCGGCTATCGCCATGCCGGCTCGTTGTTGATCTTTCCCGTCCGATGGCTGGATCGTGCGTCAGATGCGGTCCAGCCCGCATACTCGCTGTCACGATGCTCAGCGTGTCGCGCTGCGGACGGCATTCAGGCGGCCTGCAATAGCCGTGAATCTGGGCAAGCTTCGCCCGTCCGATGCAATTCCCGAGGGTTGGTCCAGGTACCGCGCGGTTACCGCGATGGACGAGTGGCCTAGCAGCTTGGAGATGGTCACCACGTCCGCGCCCGAGCGGCGCAGCTCGTCGGCGAACGTGTGGCGCAGGCTGTGCGGGTGTACTCGCTTGTCAATCCCCGCCTTTGCCGCCAGGCGCTTGAGCAGGTCGCGTACGTAGCGATCAGAGAGCGGCGAGCCGTCCAGCGTGCAGAAGAGCGGGCCGTTCGCGAGGCCGAGCGACTTGCGCGCGTCCAGCCACCGGGCCAGCGAATCTGTCGCGGTCGGGTGGAAGCCGCGCACCGTGGCCTTGCCGCCCTTGCCGCGCAGCACCCGCGCCTTGCAGTCCTCCAGGCTGACGCTGGCTGGCTTGAGCGCCAGCGCCTCGGATATCCGCAGGCCGCTGCGGTAGAGCATGTGATCAAGGCGCGGTTGCGCCAGTGACACCGGCAGCGGTGCCGCAGCCTCATCGGCGCTCTGAGCGCGTCCAGGACGGGCGTGCCGCGCGGCGGTGGGGGGAAGCTGCCGGCGTGGTCGTGCTCCCGGCGAGCGCGGCGGCGATCAGATCGCGGGCGCGTGCCGAGCGCGCCTGCTCGCCGCGCATGGCGTCCAGCCGGGTCAGCTCGGCGTCGGTCAGCCTGACGCCGACGACGCTCGTGGCATGTGCCCTGCCTGCCGGAACATGCCGCCTGTGGTGCCGCTGCCTGGGTTGGCGGCCTTGGGCAGGTAGTTGGGATCGGGCATGCGCACTTGATCGGCCCGTCTCAGCCGCGTCGCGGGTCAGCTCGGCCAGCAGCTTGACGGCAGTAATCAGCATCAGCCCGGCGTTGCCAGAGGTCAGCAGGAAGGCCACGGCGACCGTGTTGCCGCTGCGGACGCCGCGCACGAGCGCCAGCAAGTCAGCAAGATCAGAGTCATAGGGCTCAAGCACGACCGGCTGCCTGTCGGCGGGCGTCGGCTCGGGGGCGGCCGGATACGGGTCGTCGTGCACGCTGGCGGAATCGGCGCGTGGCCTCACGGAATTGTCCGAGGCGGCCACTATCGTACGGCCATGTACTACGACTACGACGAGCCGCACTGGGTTTACCAGATACACGGCAGGTTCAGGTTCAGCAGGACGCTCTACATCGGAGAGACCAACTCCGTGCCGCGCCGGATGAGCCAGCACAGGCGCCAGAAGGACTGGTGGCCCGACGACGGGCGCATCTCGTGGAGGCAGTACCCCGACCGCGTGTCGGCCCTTGCCGCCGAGGAAGCGGCCATCCGCAGGAAGCAGCCGGTGCACAACATCAAGCACAACGGCCGGGTAGAAGTGTCGATCGAGGCCGACGTTGAGCTTTCTGGCAACGGCCTGTTCGCGATGACGGCCATGGCGCTCGGAGTGTTCCTGATGCTCAAGTGGGGCTCGGATGCGTACGCGGTGCGGCGGGCGCGCACGCTGGCGCTGCGCCAGGGAATCGAGCAGGAATCGCCCAGGGTAGCCAACCCGTTCACCGAGAACCCGCTCGGCACGCCGGCCAAGCTGTTCTACACCATGCTCGTAATGGCGTGCGCGCCCCCGCCGCCCCGGATCGTGCCGGGTGACCCGGAGTCCATGGCAGCGCTCGACGCCTGGCAGAAGGCCATGGCCCCGGCCGCAGCGCTCTGGGCTGCACCCTCTGTGAGCTGACGGTCACAGGGCGGTCTTGTGCTCGATGATCCGGGCGATGATGTCGGTCGCGATCTCGCGGGCGCTGTCCCGGAGGCCGGCAGCAACCGACCGCAGCCGGCCCCTGCGCTCTGGATCTGGCTCCCGCTCAGCAGCCTCATCGAGTCCTGCAACCAGCTCGGCGAGCACGTTCTCGGCAGACGGCCACTGGCAGACCGGCTGCCTGGCCAGCGGCGTGACCTTCGTGCGTACCACTGATCCGGCACTCCGCCGGTCATCATCTTCTGGAACTTGCCAACGTGGGCCCCCTCCGTGGCCTCCAGCGACTTGGCGACCTGCTACGCCTCAATGCCAGTGCGCTGCGAGATCTCCATGACCCGAACAGCGAAAGCATCAGACTCGTCCAGCAACGTCACCAGCGCTTCGAGTACGGGAAGGTCGCGGCTCGCCCACGTGCCCTCCATGCCCGGGAGCCTAGCGCTGACCTCCGTCATGCAGGGGCGACGAAACTTGAGCACAGGGGCCTAGCTCTCTGCGGCGGCTGCTTCCGTCGATCTCGCCGCCGCAGCGCGCCGGCTGCCGCCGTCCTCCCAGGCGGCCACGTAGCCTGAGCGCCGGCGCGGCTTGTGATCTGTCGCTCCCTTGACGCGGCCTACTGGCTTGCCCTCGGCCCTGCGCCGCTCCAGCCCGGCCTTGATCCGCTCGCTGCGCCGGTCCGACTCCTGCTTGGCCATCCAGCCCGCGAAGCTGACCAGGATGTCCTGTATCTCGGGCGAGCCGTTGAGCCAGGACTCCTGCACGCTGACCAGCATGCAGCCGCGTTCCTTTAGCTGGCGGATCAGCCTGAGCGCGCCCTCGGCTCCCTCGCGGGTGATGCGGTCGAGCGCCCACAGGATCAGGACAGTGAACTCGCCCTTGTGCGCGTCTTCCAGCACGCGGGCGATCTCGGCCCGGTAGGTGCCGCCCGCCTTGCCGCCGTTCCATGCCGAGTCGGACAGCTCGTAGAGCCTGGCGATCTCGTAGCCGTGGTGCTCTGCGAACTTGGCTATGGCGGCCTGCTGGTTGGCCGCCTCCTGCTTGTCGGTGGAGACACGGAACCAGACCGCTGCCCTGACGGTCATGGCCGGCTGCCTGACGCAGGTGCCCCGCCCGGCGGGTAGAGGTAGAGCCGGTTCCGCTGTCGTCGTTCCACGATCATGCCAGCCTTGACCGCTGCCTTGATTCTCGTCCGCGCGTAGCCGAACGACCGGCCCTTCATGGTGTGCTCGATCACATTGGACTGGATGCAGCCAGGGTGATCTCGCACGTACGCGGCGGCGGCCTGCATCTCCGCCCGGTATTCAGCGCCGTCGCTCATGAACAAAGTTTAGCATATTCATCCACAGGCAGCACCTTGGCGCTTGGGCATTCGTGCAGGCAGGCGAGCGCTTCCTTTATCTAGCAGGGCTGGGAGCGCCGGGTAGCTAATTCATCCGGCTCCGGTCGGCGCGGCTGGACCTCAAGGCAGGAGCAGCTCAGGCTCGCTCAGCCTCTCCGGCAGGCCCACCCCGGCAATTCCAGGGCACCGCAGGCAGGCTTCCGTGCGCAGTCCCATGCATCACCGCGCCACCGCGTCGGGCGGTGCAGCCAGCAGGCTGGTGTACCCGCCTATCATCTAGATGTGCTCTCGGCATTCTGCCCAGCCTGCGGGGCCCGCTACGGGGAGAGCCCGGCGTGTCAGTTCCGCGGCCGACCCCTGGAGTAACGGAAGGCGACCCTCGCGGTTCCACGAGTTCAGAGCCCCACCGGGTCCGAAAGTCCAGGGGGTCGCGGTAACGGCAAATATCAGCGAGCCGTTCTGTAGTGCTCTTGCACCTTGCCGACGTGCAGAGCCCAGAAGTCCAGCCGCTCCATCGCCGTCGCCGTCTTTGGCAGCAGGCGGTGCTCGTCGTCCGAGGCGATGCTGAAGAATCCCGGACCAGGGCCGTTCTCGTACATGTACTTGACCAGCGCCGAGATGAGCAGGCCCGACTCGGGGAAGGTCCGGTCTACCACGAGGCCAAGCAGGTGACCCATGGCCGCCCGGTCCGCTGCCTGGCTGAAATCGAAGGCCGACAAGCCGGTGCGCTGGACCAGCATCGCGTTCAGCTCGGTATAGGTCGTCATCCTGTCCGGGGCGATCTCCAGGAGGAACTCAAGGCATGCGTGCTCCAGCTCGTCCCACTCGGATTGTGGCCGTCCGTAGGCCAGTAGCTCCTTACTCATGAAAGCGGCCGGTCAATGGGAGCTGGTGGAGCGTGCCCGCTCATTTTGGTGCTCACTGCGCATCGCCCATGTCAGCCGGGTCTCCTAGGGCCGTGCCTTAGTCTGCCCTGCCAAAGCTGGCGTGCTTGTGGTTATAACCCATTTGGCTGGCCATTTTCAATGCCGCTGATCTGCTTGCCCGCCGGTATCGTTGCCATCCATCCATGTCACCGCCGGCGGCGATCGACCTGGTGGAATCCTGAGACCGGCTCCGGTGCTCGCTCCGGCGTCCTCGGTGCGCATCAACAGCCCTCGTGACCTGACCGGCAGTGCGACTCTCAGCGCCTGGAAGGGATGTGACGAAATATCCCTGGCCCTGCCGTGGCTGCGGCGGCCCTGTCGAGCTGAGGTCGGCGGGCCGGACGGCGTACGCCTGCAGCGGCCAGTGCCGGTCAGCGGCCTGGCGGGACGAGCAGGCCGGGAGGACCGGGGCCGAGCTGGCGGAGCGCCAGGCCGCCAGGCGTATAGCGCGGGCGCGGGAACCGGCGCGCCTGACCCCGGGAGAGCAGGCCACCATCAGGCACGCCTGGCTGGCTGCCGTCGTCGCGTGCTACGCCAGCCGGGCCGGCCAGCCGGGCTTGCGGGAGGCAATGGACGAGCTGTCCTGGGACGTGGCGGATGGCGACTGGCCGGAGCCTGTCGTCCGGGCAGCCAGGGCAGGGCTCTGGCCCGGCGACGAGGGCGCAGAAGGTGTGGTCGAGGCCGTCATCCGCGAACGAATGAAATTGCTGGCGTTGCGCGGGCGCACGCAGCGCGGAGGGCGGACGGCATGGCCGAAGGCGTGACCCAAGAGCCTGAGCTGGCCGCGATGATGGCTGCGGCCGGGCAGTGCCAGCTCCCCGCCGTGTTGCGGACACCATGGCTGTTCACGCAGGCCAGGGCGATTCAGGCGTCATCTGGCGATGTGGCTGCGGCCGATCCGGGAGCATCGGCTGACCGTGACGAAAGCACCGCCGCCGTATATGTTGCGCCGACCATGTGCCGGTGCGGCTGCCAGCGTCCCGTGCCCCGTGCCCGGACAGGGCGGCCCGGCCTGTACGCGTCCCATGCGTGCCGTCAGCGGGCGTACAGGAGACGCCAGCGGCTGGGCCAAGCGGCTAGCCCTGGTCACTGATCGTCGTCATCGGGCACCCCGAGGGCATCCGTCTTGAGCCCCATGAACTGGACGAGCATCGAGAGGCAGGGCAGCAGGCTCGCGATTGCCCAGACCGACAAGAGCCCGGTTATGCACCCGAGGATATCCAGCAGGATCCTGGGAGAGCCGCTGCTCATTGTCGATAGGGCAATAAGGAAGATCATGGCGAAGACGCCAAGGACGGCGGTGAACAAGAACGGCCCGAGATAACGGACTGGCTGCCGGTCAATTGCGGTCAGCTTCCGCAGGAATGCCTGATCCATGAATGCTGCGAGAATTGCCACGCCAGCTATGACTGCCCCGATAACCACGCCCAGAAGGACTGCCACGACCGGGACACTGCGGAGCATCGCATCGGGAGCGAGAATGCCCAGGATCAGGCCACCTGAGCCGCCTGATATTCCGAGGTAGAGATCAAGCTGAAAAAACTCACGGCGATTGAACCTCAGAGCCCGCCACAGAGGTGAGTACGTACGCTCCGACATGGCTGGCTCACCTCCCGCCGGGCCGCTGATGGGTCATGCTAGCCGTGCGCACTGACAGCCTGAGCGCTGCCAGGCCGCAGCGTCACGGGAGGTCGCGGACGTAGGCCCGGAGCGCAGCCAGCACGAGATCCATCCCCACCATCAGGTCCGTTCCGAAATCATCGATCAGCTCCTCATCAGCAGCCGAGAGGCTGCTGAACTTGTCGATGCCGCTCTTGTTCTGCCGGTGTGCATGTAGCTGGAGGTCCAGATCGCCGGTCTGCGTGCCGTCGAGCTTGCTCGCGAATACCTCGGATCCCGTGTCCAGCAGCCCGCCTCTCTCGGCTACGAATTCCTCGGTCTTCTTCCCGGCCCCCAGCGCCCTCATCTCGGCACGGTCGCTGTCGATCAGGCGCCCGGGATTGGGCATCTTGATCGTCCGCCTCATGAAATGAATCAGCGGATGCTTCCGGATCCACTCATCCACCTCAGACCTGGAGGTGACGAGATCGACTTCCCACTCGGTGGGGATGAGGCCAGCCGCGCCAACCGCCTGATTCAGGACATGCTCCAGGCCCCAGGCGAAAGTCCCAGGCCGAATTTTTGCGGTAGGTGCGAAGGCAACCCATCTGTGACTTTCCTGCAGGTCCACCGCGAAGGGTGCCACCGTCGCACGTGACGCTGCATCCAGGTCAACTGTCTCGCCTTTAACCCACGACCATGCTTCGGTGTTGAATACCTTGCGGTCCTCTGGCGATGAGAAGCCGAGAGTCCCGGTCATGAAGTCACCGTTCGCGTCGATGGTCATATCGGCAGCAGTCCAGGTCTTGACGAGCTGCCCGTCCGTGCCGCGCTGGGTGGTCTGCGTTAACCGGCTGCTCGCCAGTTCAGTGAAGTCCTCGGCGAAGGTGCGCATCGCAAGCGTCTCCTGCCCCACGGGCCTGCGCCGATTGATCCTCGCGAACCTGACCTTGCGCATTTTCGCCATCGGTGCTCCCCTTCCACCGGCTCGGTGTGACAGCATGGGGCCGCTGCCGTCGTTTCAGCCAGTCTGAGTCGAACGGTTCCGAGCTTAGTAATACGACTCAGGATGACGGAGCCCTTTCACCACCTGGGCCTGCTACATAATTGCCCCGGCCCCACCTGGTCTCGACGAGGTTCTGCTCGCGGAGCACCTTCATGGCCCGGCGGACGGTGCCGAAGGACACCGCGTAGTGCCCGGCCAGCTCCCGCTCGGCGCGCAGACGGGTGCCCGGGGTTAGCTCGCCTGAGCGCCGCCGCCCGCGAGGCGATCTGCCGTGTCATCCCGCAGCTCACAGCCTGCCGGTGCGGTCAGCCCTCGTCCTGAGGTACCACCCAGACGCCACGGCCGGGGACGGTGCGGACCAGGCCCTCGCGCCGCAGCACCTCGAAGGCCCGCATGACCGTGCCGACCGCTATCCCGTGCTCCTGGGACAGCGACCTGGCCGAGGGCAGCGGCGTGCGGGGAGGGTACTCGCCCGAGGCGATGCGCTCCCTCAGCAGGTCCGCGAGCTGCTGGTAGGCAGGACGCCCGGCCAGCGGATCGATCATGAGGCCAGGCTAGGGATCGCTCAGATGACCTGGTCATGAGGGTTAACCTGGTGAACCTGGTTAGGCTATTCTAAGCACTATGCCTTATTGCCC
>JGI12270J11330_10001051_pt1 | contig 20930 bp, 17 predicted proteins | sample PeaSoiMetSII2010_FD_11330 | JGI IMG/M metagenome (IMG submission 11330)
ATCGGCATCGTGCCGTGCGGGGCGAACATGCGATGTTCCTTCGAGGATCTGCTGGCAAAGGCAGATGCGTTTATGTATCAGGACAAGAAACACGGGACGCCAACCGCGCGCCTGAGTGCACCGGGAGCGTGACGAATGATCGGGGAAATGATCCACGTATTGCTGGTGGAAGATAATCCGGGCGACGCGTTTCTCGTCAAGGAAATACTGGAACACGACGAGAGCACCGCTTTTAGAGTCAAACATGTGTCCACTCTTGAAGAAGCCATGGGCTCCCTCGCGCCGGACGCAGCAAACCAGGTGATCCTGCTGGACTTGGGACTTCCCGATGAAAGCGGGTTGCGGACCTTGCAGCGGATCATCCCTGCAGCCCGGGAGGCAAGCATCGTAGTCATCACCGGGCTACAAGATGAGGAGTTGGGGATTGCCGCGATAAGGGAAGGCGCGCACGACTACCTCATCAAGGGACAGGTAGACGGGGCCCAGCTACGCCGAATCCTGCGCTACGCGGTGGAGCGGCACAAGTTGCAGAGTGATCTCCAGGCCGAGATAGAGCGGCGGGCGCGAGTGCAGCAGGCGCTGGAGCTCTCCGAAGAGCGTTACCGTCTGCTTTTAGAAACGGCGCCCATGGGCATAGTGATAACCAATGAACGAGGAAGAGTGGTGCAAGCGAATGCAGAGGCATTGCGCATATTCGGCTATATGCGCAGGGAGTTGATCGGGCAAACGATCGACCTGCTGCTTCCGGGACGCCGCAGCCACGAGCACGAAGAGGAGTTATCCGGCTACCTGAAGGAACCGCACGTGCGGCCGGTGGGATTGGGATTGGAGCTGTTCGCGCGGCGAAAAGATGGCACAGAGTTTCCCGCGGAAATCAGCCTGGGACCGCTGGCGACCGAGGAAGGGACGCTGATTTCGGCCACGGTTGTAGACATCACGGCCCGAAAAAAGATGGAGGAGCAACTACGCATTGCGCAGCGCATGGAGGCGATTGGCAATCTGGCGGGCGGCGTGGCCCACGACTTTAACAATCTGCTGGCGGTCATCCTGGGGTGCTCCGATGTGCTGCTTGAAACGCTCCCGCCCGAGCACTCCGCCGCCAGGAAAGTGGAGATGATTCGAAAAGCCGGCGCGTCGGCGGCAGATCTAACGCGGCAACTGCTGGCGTTCAGCCGGCACCAAATGCTGCAGCCGCAAGTGCTCGATCTGAAGGAGATTGTGGAGCGCACGGAGGTCTTGCTTCGTCGTCTGCTCGGGGAAAACATCGCCCTCACAATCTCGCTGGACGGTTCGCTGGGTTGCGTCAAGGCCGATCGGGGACAAATCGAGCAGGTACTGCTGAACCTTGGCGGTGAACTCGCGCGACGCGATGCCGCAAGGAGGCCGTTTGAGAATAGCAGCCCACAATTGCGAGCTGGATGATTCCTTCAAGGACGAACAGGAGGCGGTTGTTCCCGGCCGCTACGTCCTGCTCGCGGTCGAAGACACGGGTTGCGGGATGGATCGGAAGACGCAGGCGCGTATCTTTGATCCCTTTTTCACGACCAAAGAAATCGGGAAAGGCACAGGATTAGGCCTGGCGACAGTCTATGGAATTGTGAAACAGAGCGGGGGATATATCCGGGTGGACAGCGCGCCGGGTGAGGGAAGCAAGTTTAAGGTATATCTACCAAGAGTCGAAGAAGCCGCTGAGCCGAGCAAAGAGGAAGAGCCGGAGGCGACCGTGCTTCGGGGTTGCGAAACGATTTTGCTGGCGGAAGACTCCGCGTCTGTCCGAGAAGTGGCCGGGCAATATCTGGAAGGCCTGGGCTATACCGTTCTGGAGGCTGCGTCTGGCGGGGAAGCGCTGGAGCGGGCGAAGGATTTCCAGGGTCCGATTCACCTTCTGCTGACGGATGTGCTGATGCCGGAACTGAGTGGCCCGGAGCTGGCGGCCCACATGGCGGCGCTGCGTCCGGACATAAAAACAATTCTCACGTCCGGCTACGCCGACGACACCATCCTCCGGCAAGGAGAGCTGGATGCCGGCGTCGTCTTCATTCAGAAGCCCTATCGTCCTAAAGCGCTCGTCCGGAAGATCCGTGAGGTTTTGGACGGGCCCGGGCAAAAAAGCGAAAGCGCTGTCCCTCTGCGCTCGCGCGCGTCAAGCGTCACCTAAGTTCGCACACCCCGGGAAATTTCAGGACCGAATCGTCACCGGCTGTTGTCGCCAGTGCCGGAGGATGGATCTGTCCTATTGGGGGTACTGCTTGATGGAGGTGACGTGCTCGCCCGTGAACTTCACGAAGATCGTTTTGTCCGGGGGATGCCCGTAGATCCAGTCTTCCGTATCGTTGCCATTGGCATCGCGCTCGCGCACCTTGCGGTCCGGCTTGCCGATGGCCGCCACTACTTCCTCGCGGTCCATGCCCAACGCCGCATGGCGCTCCGTAATCGCCTTCTTCATTTCCGGGGGCAGCGTGTCAATCCAGTGCACCGCGGCGGAGCGCACCTTGGAAAAATCCAGGAAGGGTCCCAGAATCTGCTTCAACTCTTCGGGGGTGAGGTCCGGCACCGCCTTGGGAAATTGCACAAAGATCGTGCCGCCCATCCCGGGCTGGATGCCCGGGGGTCCTGAGTCCTGCCCCGTGCCGGAGGACTGCCCCACGGGCGCCGGCGAGCCACCCACGCCGATTTGAATACGGTCGCGCCAACGTTGCCTCCTGGGACGGCCCCCGCCGTTGATATCCACCACGATGGTGTGTTCGCGAAACTCGAGATTGGTGATCTGGGCGTTGTCTCCGGTGTTCACCGCCGCGCCGTGCCTGGCCACGGCATGATCCAGCCCTTCCTGGTTGAGAGGCTTATCGGTATAGAGGATGAAACCCTCTTTGCCGCCCGGCACGGGCTTGCGCGCTTTCGCAAATTCGCCGGAGACGTAGCGAATCAGGGCGAGTTTCGAGGTTTCCTGAAGCGTAGCGCTTTTCTTCCCGGAAGGTGGCGCGCTCTGCGCCGGGTCCTGCCCCGCGTTGCTCATAACCAGGGGCAACAGGGGAATGCTGTCGCCCGGCGGAAACTTCTCCGCGGCGGCATCCGATTCGCTGCGCAGAGACATGGCCTTGGGCACGTCCGCATCAGCGAATAACAGCAGCGTAATCGTAATGGCCAGAAGGTAGTGCATGGCTTCAGGGATCGTGCCACCCGCCCGGGGGCACTCACCCTATTTTATGATGCAGAAAGCCGATTGAATAGAAGCAGATTTGCGAAACTACTGCGTTATCACGGTGACCCCTTGCCGGTCTATTTGCATCGGCAAGAGTTCCCCGCCGGACTCCACGATCGCCTTCTCCACGCGTTCCCGGGCACCCGGCTCGATCAGCAGCACAATACACCCGCCGCCGCCCGCACCGCACACCTTCCCGGCCAGCGCGCCATTGCGGCGCGAATTCCCTATGATCCGGTCGATCGTGTTCGTGGAAATCGTGGGCAGGTTCCTGCGGCGGAAGGTCCACTCGTCGTGCATCAGCCGCCCAGCCTGTTTCCAGTCGCCCGATTCCAGCGCCACGCGCATCTCTTGCGCGATTTGCGAAATGCGCTCCAGGTTATTCACCACCGACTTCTTATTGTCGATGTGGGCCTTGAATACGCCCCAATTGTTGATGGCCGATTGCCGCGGCTTTCCCGTGTAACACACCACCAGGCGGCGTTCGAGCTCGTCCAGATTCACGTTAAGCTCGATACGCCGCTCGCCACCGGGGATCAATTCGATGGCCGCCGCGCCACCGAATGCCGGCGGGTAGTGATCCTGCATACCCGTGGGAATGTGAATGACGATGGCCTCCGCGTCGCGGCTGATGTGGATCCAGTCCACCTTGCTGCGGCCCGTCCCCGTGAAGCGGTCCAGCGCTGCGCAGATGGACACCGCCATGGCGCTTGATCCGCCGATGCCCGCGCCGGCCGGCGCCTCCGAATTCGTGGTCAGCGTGAATCCGCCTTGCGGACGGAAGAACTTCACGATCTCGGCCAGAAGTGGCAGGCGGAAGCGTTTCGCGCGCGCCAGCTTTGCAAACGACGCAAAGCTTTCCGAGCGCTTGGTGTCCAGCGAGACCAGCTTGATGCTTTCGTCTCCGGGCGCATGCGTCTCAATCGCACAATGCGCGTAACGCGAAATCGCGACGTTCAGCGTCACCGCTCCGGGATGAAACAGGTACAGCGGCCAGATGTCCAGCGTGCTCCCGGCCAGGTCTACGCGTGTTGGAGCTTTCGATTCGATGAGCATGTGCGTCCTGAAAAACAGAGATGGATTGCGTATAAAGTATGAGACGAACTTAACTTAAACAGGCAGCGGAAACAGTAGCCAGGTTCGTCATTCCCAGCGAAGCGAAGAATCCCTCTTTGGCTGAAACGTAAGAAAAGAGAGATTCATCACTCTGAAGACGCCGTTCGGAATGACGGAATCGTACTTTTTCCGCAACCCTTCAAGCCGCGCCGCTTGCCGCGCCACGGCCACGGGCAATAATCACCGGGCCCGGTTCCTTTCGGGCCTGCGCCGGATTCGGCTCAAAACACCGGCGGCAGCGCGCTTCGTACATTTCCGTGGCCCCCACCACGATCAATTCTTCGCTATCCACAAGGCGCTGCGTGTGCACCGCGGGATTCCCGCAGCGCACGCAGATGGCCAGCAGCTTGGTGATCTCCTCCGCGACGGCCAGCAGCCGCGGCATGGGTTCAAAGGGGCGGCCGCGATAGTCGGTATCGAGTCCCGCCACGATCACGCGTTTCCCCAGGTTGGCCAGCTTTGTGCACACTTCCACGACCTCATCCCCCAAGAACTGGGCTTCATCGATGCCCACGACTTCCGTACGCGCCTGTAATTTCTCCAGGATCTCCGAGGCTTTGGTTACGTTGTCGGACGGAATACCCAGTCCGGAATGGGAGACGATTTCGTTTGCAGTGTAGCGGGAATCGATCGCCGGCTTGAAAATCTGCACGCGCTGCCGCGCGATTTCCGCGCGCCGCAATCGCCGGATCAGCTCTTCGCTCTTTCCGGAGAACATCGGTCCGACCACGACCTCGATCCAGCCCATGTTGCCTTTTACAATGTCCACGTCGTTTCTCCTTACTCCCGGGCCCAAGGCCACATGCTGCGTGGCGTCACCCTCCTGCCGCGGCCGCCTTCCCGTACATACGCTGATTGTAGAACGGCGCGAAGGCCGCCACTACTGCCACGCGGAACGCTTCTTGGCGGGAGATCAGGTCCCCGGAGAGCACGCCCCAGGCCCCTTGCGCGTCGCGAATCCCTACCGCTCCCGCAAAACGGTCGATGGCCTCAGATAGCTCCCTGCCGTTCGAGAAGACGTCCTCGGCCAGGGCCTCGGGTAATTCAATGCTCCCGGAGCATCCAAAATGCCCGCGCCGACCATCCGTCACGTACGCCCAACTCTCCAGCAGAACACAATGCCGGCCATTCTCCACGGCTACATCCAGCCCTCCCTCGAGACCCACAAAATAGTCCGCGGACTGACCGCTGGCGCTCAGCCGTTCCACGAGGGCTTCCGCCCGTTGGCGCGCCCCGCGCATCAACTCTTCCCGCGAAGCTGGCGTGTGCCCGACCCCACTGTCCACTTCATAGCCTTGAATCTCCAAGGCCATCTTCGGAGCGATCATTTCCTGGAAGAGCGCGGCAGCTTCCCGGACGGCATTCAGCTTTGGCCGCCGGGTGCTCCCGACAGCGATGCGGCAGACAGTCATCGAGTGCAGAACCCAATTGCGGGCATCATAGCGGGAATTCGGAAAAAAGTTCAGCGGGATTTTTCGGAAGGCTGAGGAAATTTCCGGAAGAAATGGAGCGGCCTATGAGAATCGAACTCACGCCTGAACCTTGGCAAATCTGCAGGGAACGGAGTGTCAACAACTTACGAGGCACTTTCAGGAGCACTAAGTAGCATTTAGAGCGGTCAGAAACGCTTAATGGTCCTACAGTTGGTCCCACGCGGAAGGCGGGTTGGCACCCTTTATTGTTGAACCGCGAACGGGTTCAGGATTCCCATTCAGAATCCTGTTTCGTTGGTCCGCGAGTCCGCATTTGTTTCCGTTCAGGGGACTGCGGAACTTGGGTGGCCCGCCTCTCTTGGGCACAATAGTTTTGGAGGCGCGAGGCGGAATCGAACCGCCGATAAAGGTTTTGCAGACCTTTGCCTTACCACTTGGCTACCGCGCCTCACTGGATAGCAGGGGCTGCCTCGACGTAGCCGCGCCATCCCTTTCCGTGAACATCCACTACGCGCTTTGGCAGACCGCCACAGGCACAGGCGATGCCGCGTGAGGATTCTCAATGGGAGCACCGACCAGATTTCCCCATTCCGTCCACGAACCGTCGTAATTGCGAACATCTTTGTAGCCGAGGAGATATTTCAGTACAAACCAAGTGTGCGAACTGCGCTCGCCGATCCGGCAGTAGACGATGATCCCGTCGGTGCCGGTGATGCCCTTCGAACCGTAGAGATGCTTCAGTTCCTCAAATGACTTGAAGGTGCCATCTTCATTCGCCGCCTGGGCCCATGGAATATTCTCGGCACCCGGGATGTGCCCGGCGCGCTGGGCGGTTTCGGAGAGCCCTGGAGGGGCCAGGATTTTGCCAGTGAACTCATCGACGGAGCGTACGTCCACAAGTTGCCCGCGCCGTCGGTTCTGCAAAATGGCCGACGCATCTTCTTTCCGCGCACGAACCGATTCGTCGGGATTTGCGGCGCGATAGCTCGTCTTGGAGATGTGCGGGAGTTCCGTGGTGATCAGAAGCCCTTCAGCAAGCCACTTTTTCCGGCCTCCGTCAATCAGGCGCACATCCCGGTGGCCGTAATACTTGAGTTGCCAGAAGGCATAGGCTGCAAACCAATTGTTGTTGTCTCCGTATAGAAGGATGGTCGTCTGTGGGGAGATCCCGGATTCACCGAGGAGTCTTTCCAGGGCAGGTTTATCGATGAGATCGCGCCGCACGTTGTCCTGGAGCTGCGTCTGCCAGTTCCAGCCCACTGCTCCCGGGATGTGGCCCTTATCGTAGACCGTGGTGTCCACATCAACCTCCACCAAGCGCAGGCCGGGAGTGTTGAGGTTTTGAGCTACCCAATGCGTCGAAACGAGGACTTCCGGATGTTTGTAATCCGACATGTGCAATTCTCCTTTTTCCGCAAACCAAATTCGAACTCAAGAAATGAAAAACCCACCAACCAGTTTCTCTGGCGGTGGGCCGGTAAATCCGTTTCGGCTGGAGATTACGCCCTAGAGATCGAGCCTCCGCGCACCACCAGAAGACACACCGGCGCAACACATACAGCAACAACAGATTTGCAGCGTCTTCTGCGGCGACAAGAACATGGGTGGAGGATACGCCCAGGCCGCAGTCTTGGCGAACTCGTTTTTTGAATTCATCTCATCGATATTTCAATACTTGGGCACGGACGAATCCACTTCATCCGACCAGGCAAGAATACCTCCCTTTAAATTCAATATTTTGCGGAATCCTGCCTTGCGCAGAAAATCGACCGCTTCGGCTGAGCGTTTCCCGCTGCGGCAGTGAGCCACAATTTCCTGCGACGAATCCAGTTCATGTGCTCGCCGCGGCAACTCTCCAAGGGGGATCAAATGCCCCTTCAGGTTGCAAATCTGATACTCGTGGGGTTCGCGGACGTCGAGGATGAATAGATCGTCGCCGCGATCCAGGCGCGCCTTCAGCTCCCGCGGACTGATCTCCGGCACTTGCAGATCGGGTGCGGGTGCTTCCTCGCCGCGCACTCCGCAGAATTCGTAATAGTCGATGAGCTTGTGGATCGTGCGATGCTCCCCGCACATCGGGCAGCTGGGGTTCTTTCGCAGTTTGAATTCGCGGAAACCCATTTCCAAAGCATCAAACAGCAGCAACCGCCCTGTTAGATTTCTCCCTCGTCCGATGATCAGCTTGATCGTTTCCATCGCCTGAATGGAACCGACGATGCCGGGAAGAACACCCAGCACACCCCCTTCGGCACACGACGGAACAAGGCCGGGCGGAGGCGGCTCCGGGTACAAACAGCGGTAACACGGCCCGTCCGGCATTCCAAAGATGGTGATCTGCCCCTCAAACCGGAAAATCGAGCCATAGACGTTGGGCTTTCCCAAGAGCACGCACGCGTCATTCACCAGGTATCGTGTTGGGAAATTGTCCGTACCGTCCACGATGATGTCGAAATCTTTGAAGAGTTGGAGCGCGTTATCGCTGGTTAATTTTGTCTCGAAGGACTCGATCTCGATATCCGGATTGAGATTTGAGAGCCGGAGCCGCGCCGCTTCGCTCTTTGGCTTGCCCACGTCGCTTGTGCCGAAGGTGACCTGCCGTTGAAGATTGGTGAAATCCACTACATCAAAGTCCACTAGTCCAAGCTTTCCCACGCCGGCTGCGGCGAGATACAAACCGACTGGCGCGCCCAGGCCACCGGTGCCGATGAGGAGCACCTTGGCATTCTTCAGTTTGAGCTGTCCCTCCATACCCACCTCGGGCATGATCAGGTGGCGGCTGTAGCGGAGAATCTCTTCATTCGTGAGATTCTCGACTGGCTTTGTGCCTGCCGGATTTTGGGCTTTCGTCGCCATAATTTTGTCGTTCCCTCCGCGATGAATTAGTCTCTCTACGTGTGGTCAATAACGTACCTCTGTCGCCTGACTGAGGCCGCTGCCGCCCGCAATTGACGGAATAATGTTGATCGTGTCGCCATCCTTCGTGGGCGTGTTTTCCTGCGCGAGATACCGGATGTCCTCGCCATTTACATACACGTTTACGAAACTTCTGAGTTTTCCATCCTCCGTGAACAGATGTCTCTTGAGGTCTGCAAATTCCGCGGTGAGATGGCTGAGCGCCTCAGCCACAGATTTGGCTGGAAATTCAGCAGCGGCTTTCCCGCCAGCGTGCGGGCGAAGCGGCGTTGGGATGAGTACTTTGACGGCCATATTCTCTCCATTTCAGATTCAGGATCGTACAGGGGCTGACGACCGAATCTCAATCGTTTCCTGAGAATAACCTGCCCGATCTTCGTTCAAGCGCCAGGACGTCATTTGCTGCGGCGCTCCCCTCTCGACGCTCACAATCAAATAGCTGTACCAGGGCCATGCATGCTCACGGTCGTACTCGCTGGGCTTCGCCGGATGATCCGGGTGCGAATGATACCAGCCGATGACCTCCAATCCCAATACCTGGGCCGCCTTGTCCGCGCTGAGAACGTCCTGCGGCGTTACCGAAAACCGGTTGTGGGGAGAGTCTTCCCGCCGGTTGAGCAGCGGAAACAGTTCCAATATCTCACGCGGCTGCACCTGCGCTTCCTCAGAATTGCCATCGCGCCCGAGCAACGCTCCGCAGCATTCGTGCGGATAAGTCTCCGCTCCGTGCCCGCGAATCTTTTCCGCAAGGTCTTCGCTGATCCACAGTTTGGTTGTTTCGGCCATCAGTCTTCATCCCAAAAACGTTCACTTAGATACTTGGCCGCCGAATCCGGAAAAACCGTCACGATCACGGCGCGCTCGTCGGCAGGAGTTCGTTTTGCAACCGCGAAGCACCCGTACAGCGCCGCGGCTGAACTCGGGCTTACCAATAGGCCTTCTACTCGCGCCAGGCGTTTCACCAGCCGATAGGCATCCTCGGTCCCCACTTCCACATTCTCATCGGCAAGCGTCTCGTCGTAGATCGCTGGGCGCAGCGCACTGGGCATATGCTTCCAGCCTTCAAGTCCGTGGAACGACGCATCTGGCTGCAGACTGACGCAGCGAATCTTCGGGTTCCATTCCCGCAGCCGGCGCGTTGTGCCTACAAACGTCCCGCTCGTGCCTAACCCGGCCACGAAATGGGTTAGCCTTCCTGACGTTTGCTCCCAGATTTCTGCGGCGGTCGTGCGGAAATGGGCCTCCCAATTTGCGGGGTTGCTGTATTGGTCTGGGTAAAAATAGTCGTCAGGGTTTCTTGCCACGATCTCATGGACCCGGCGGATCGCCCCATCAGTCCCCTCGTCTCCCGGGGTAATAACCAGTTCCGCGCCATACGCCGTAAGGATGCGTTTCCGTTCGTGGGATGCGCTCCCGGGAAGGCACAACTTCACGGTGTATCCTAAAGCCGCGCCGATCATGGCATACGCAATTCCGGTATTGCCGCTGGTAGCGTCGATAATGGTCTTGCCCGGCTTCAACTGTCCGCTGGCGAGGCCGGCTTCAATCATGCTCAGCGCGGGGCGATCCTTCACGGATCCGCCGGGATTAAACCACTCCGCTTTCGCGTAGAACTCTACGTTGGGAAACTTGCGGCCAATGTTGGCGAGATGAAGGAGCGGAGTGTTACCGATCTGCTCAAGAAGTGAGTGGCGCGCACGGGTGGCTTCCGCCCCATCCAATGGGGCCACAGAACCGATCACCGTAGCTGTGCGCTTGCTGGTTGCCACTTCCACTTTCTCCAGGTCTTCTCAAATTCTGTGTTGCCCCAGCGAATCTGCAATTCCATGCTTCATTGGATGCACGAGTACATCGGCCCGATATTTGGGGTTGACGACAACCGGATCTGTCTGTCCCGCGCAAAAAAGCCTCCGCTATGGATCAGATCGAATTATGTCCGAGCGTCAGGTTCCAGAGGGCAGCAGCGAGGGCGTCGATCTCTTCGCAAGTGTTATACAACGCCAGCGAGGGACGCACCGTGCTCTCCACCCCAAAACGTCGGAGAATCGGCTGGGCGCAGTGGTGCCCTGCCCGTACGGCGATGCCCTGACGATTGAGGGCCGCGCCAACGTCCTCTGTACGGAATCCGTCGAGCACAAACGACAATACGCCTGTTTTCTCTTTTGCTGTTCCGATCAGGCGCAGCCCGGGAATTCTCTGCAATGATTCCGTGGCATACGCCAGCAGGTCGTGCTCATAACGTGAGATGTTCACCATCCCCACGCGTTCCAGGTAATCGATGGCTGCGCCCAAGCCCACCGCATCGGCAATGTTTCCGGTACCTGCCTCAAATCGTCCGGGCGGTGGCTGGTAGGCTGTCTTCTCGAAGGTAACGTCCTGAATCATGTTGCCTCCGCCCTGCCATGGCGGAGAATTTTCCAGCGCGTCCATCTTCCCGTACACCACGCCGATCCCCGTTGGCGCAAATATCTTGTGCCCGGAGAACACGTAAAAATCGCAGTCGAACGCCTGCACATCCGTCTGCATGTGCGAGACGGCTTGCGCACCGTCCAGCAGGACCTTGGCCCCGTACCGGTGGGCCATCTCAATCATCTCCCGCGCCGGAGTTACCGTGCCCAGCGCGTTCGAAACCTGTGCGAACGCCACCAGTCGCGTCTTCTGCCCCAGCAGTCTCTGATATTCGTCCAGCAGAACTTGCCCACTGTTGTCCACGGGCACGACGCGCAGCTTTGCCCCTTTTTCCGCACAGAGCATCTGCCACGGCACGATATTCGCGTGGTGTTCCAGCCAGGTGATAATGATTTCGTCGTCTTTCTGGATATGCTGGCGTCCCCAACTTTGGGCGACCAGGTTGATGCCTTCCGTAGCGCCGCGCACAAAGACAATTTCCCGCGCGGTCGGCGCATTAATAAACCGTCGCACTTTTTCCCGCGCTGCTTCGTACGCATCCGTGGCTCGTGCCGCGAGTTCGTGTGCTGCACGATGAATATTGGAATTCTCATGCGCGTAGAAGTGGCTCAGGCGGTCAATCACGCTTTGCGGCTTCTGTGTCGTCGCGGCGTTATCCAGCCAGATCAGAGGCTTCCCGTGGACACGCTCCTGCAGGATGGGGAAGTCGCGGCGAATCGCCTGCACATCAAATGGTCCGGAAGAAAGATTCAACCCCGGCGCGGCGGCGGAATGTATGCGCAGAGGATCGGCGGCCGCCAGCGTTCCTCCCGGCGCCAATTGCCGGATCTCGTTGAGGAACGAATAGCCAACGGAAAATTCCGCCGTTTCTAGTGGCACCGCTGTCCCCGGTAGCTGCGGCGTTCCCGGTGCCGCAAACGACTCCGTCACCTCGGGTGTCGCCGTAGTCGAAACACTGTTTGCAAGGACCTGCAGTTCCGTCTCGCTGGGGATATTCACGGTAGACGACGGCGGCGAAACGGGCAGAGGGGTTCCTTTGGGATAGGTGAAGATCGGCCGGATCTCATCCAAGAATGAGAGCGAGTAAATCCCTCCGTAGCGCGTCTCCGTCACACCGCCGGGAAGCTCGGGAATTGCCGTTCCGGGTATTGCGGGAATCTGCGCCTGTGCCATGGGCAACTCCGATGTCGCTGGCAGGGCCCGCAGTTCGGTCTCCGAAGGAAGTCCTTCTAAGGAAACGGAAGTTGAGTTCACAGGAACGCCTGCAGCCGGCCCAGTTTGTGCTGCGCTCTCGAAGTTCGCACTCCTTCGCACTTCCGCTAACGCGCTTTCTGCCACCGGAATAAGTTCCGGCAGGGCCGTGAAAAACTCATTCGCCATTCGCGCAAGCACGTCCGGTTCCGGCAAACCCGCCGGCACCTTCTGCTCCGTTATGGAGTTTCTGGCAGAGCCTTTTCCTGGCTCACTTGTACTCATGATAATGTCCGACCTCGACGTCATCGAGCGCCGCTATCGCGTCATCCACCAAGACGGCGGCTGAGCAATACAGCGAAATCAAGTACGACGCCAGCGCGCGATTGCTGATACCCATGAATCTCACGGACAAGCCCGGCGTCTGTTCACCCGGCAAGCCCGGTTGGAACAATCCAATCACGCCCTGCTTCTTTTCTCCCACACGCAGCAACAGGATGCTGGTTTTCCCGTCCGGCCCCTTTGGTTTCGATTGCCCATCGACATGCAGTTTGTCGGTCGGAATCAGCGGCACGCCACGCCACGTCAGGAATGGCGTCCCGAAGAGCGTGACCGTGGGTGGAGGCACTCCGCGCCGCGTGCACTCTCTACCAAACGCCGCAATCGCCGCCGGGTGTGCAAGGAAGAACGACGGCTCCTTCCAGACCTTCGTCAGCAGTTCATCCAGGTCGTCCGGAGTCGGCGCGCCCTTGCGCGTCTTGATGCGCTGGCTTGCTGGCACGTTCTTCAACAATCCGTAGTCCGCATTGTTGATCAGCTCGCCTTCCTGCCGTTCTTTCACGTTTTCAACCGACAGGCGCAACTGTTCGCGCACTTGGTCGTATGGATTGCTGTACAGATCGGACACTCGTGTGTGCACGTCCAGTACGACGGAAATCGCACACAGCGTGTACTCCCGCGGCTTCTCCTCGTAATCGAGATAGCTCTCCGGTAGCGGCTTCTCATCTTTCTGCCCGCAGACCACGTCAAGCAGCTTGTCTTCCACCACGCGGTTCACGCGGAGCGTGCCTGCTTCCAACGGCTTCCAGTCCAGCAAGCGCACCAGCCATCGGGGCGTAATCGCTCCATACTGCGGCGGTGTTTTTGTGACATTCGCTAATTGAAATGCGGCGCGATCGCCTAGCGCATGATGCTGTGTATTCTCCGGCACGAGAGACTCTCCTTTGTAGAACCCAGCTTAATCGTGGAGCGAAACGAGTTGTGTTATTGCAAATAAGCACGCCATTGTACAGCCTGATGCGTAAACCACATAGAACAAAACTGAGAGCAGGTACTGTGCATCGGCTCCTGCAGGTCAAGCTAACCTGATCAGTTCGGCAGTCTCGCCCGCAGCAATCCATAAACCCATGTTCCGAACAGCGCACTTAGAACCGCCGTAATCATCACGGAGACGCCGTTGCCGATCAGCGCGAAGAGCGGGCCGGGGCAAGCTCCGGTCAGGGCCCACCCCAGGCCGAAGATTGTCCCGCCGACAGCGTAGCGTACGCCATGCCCCAACTGCTTGGGTGGGATCGAAATACTTTCACCCGAGAAAGACCTAAGGTGAAGCCGCTTGATGAATGCGACGGAAAGTGCAGCCGATACAATGGCAGAGCCAATGATGCCGTACATGCGAAACGACTGAAAGCGAAACATCTCCTGAATCCGGAACCAAGAAAGAACTTCGGACTTGGTTAATACGATGCCAAAAGCGACGCCCAGCACCAGGTAAATGAGCAGGGCAGTACTTCCTCCGTTCTGGCCAATGGCCTGGGTCTCGATGGTATGGGTCTTCGCCATAGTTTTCAGAACAGAAGCGGAAGAATGAAATACGTAGCGGCCAAGCCTCCGGCAAAGAATCCCAATACAGCAATCAAGGACGGCAACTGAAAATCCGCCAGCCCGGATATAGCGTGACCGGATGTGCAGCCGCCAGCGTAGGCAGTGCCGAAACCTACAAGGAATCCGCCCAAGATGACTGACACAAATCCTCGCAGCGTCAAAAGAGCGTGCCAATTGAAGATCTCGTGAGGGGCCACGCCGGAAAAGTCGTGGATCCCCAACTTCGTCAAAGCGAGTTTGGTCTGGGCCGAGATGGCGATATCGTGTGATGTTCCCGAATGGGCAGCGAGAAAACCGCCGATCACAATTCCGCTCAGAAAGATGAGGTTCCAGAGACCAGTTTTCTTCCAGTCATACCGGAAGTACTCCAGCCCGCCTGGAGCGAAAGCCGAACACAGATGCCGCAAATTACTTGAGACCCCAAACACCCTATTGCCGACCAGCAAGAGGGCCGGGACAAAGAGTCCAATAATGGGCCCCGCGACATACCACGGCCACGGACCGGAGAACCAGCTTGTCACTTAGATTTGCCGCCTTTCTGCCGGGCCAATCGCCCACGCTACTTTTTGTTTCGATCCCATCCAAATCCGATGCTGATCGAGTTTTGATACATGCGGAGATTCGCGTTGCCTCCGCCGAAACTCGGAGCAATTGAGTTTACGCCGTTCACCTGGTTCTCAAAGGCATGAATATAGGCCAGGCTGATTTCTTTTCCGCTTTGCGAGGTCCAGGTGGCGCCGAGATGCAAGTGGTTTTGAACGACGGCGGGGGCGAGCAAGTTGAAAAAGGTCTGTGTGTTGTCAAACGGGACGCCGGAGTGATTGTAACCGCCCCGAAGCGTCAACGACGGATTCCACTTGTACACAATCCCGGTTTTGATGGCAGTGATGTCGTGCCAGCCGAAGCCGGGACCGTTGTCGGATCCGAGAAGGGCCTGGTTGGAGCCAAGGTTGGCAATGGATTTCACCTGTCCATAGAAAATGCGCTCCGCGTCGAAAAGAATCGTTGCTTTCGGATGGATCTTTACGGCAACGCCACCGGCCACGTTCGCCGGAATGTTGAATCCACCCTGTTCCGCAAACAAACCGGCGTAGCGGTCGAATTTGCTGGCGTAAGTCTTGGTCTGAAATGTTGCACCAACGTTGAGGTAATGCGTTAACTCGCCGAGCCAACCGAGGCGCACCCCTGCGCCATAAGAGTTCGCGTGCCCGGTATTGGTGACATGTGCCGGATCGCTGGAAACTTGATAAGGGGGACTCGGCGCAGCGAAATTCTGCAAGCCTTCGGCGGCAAATCGCTGATAGGCGAAGTTCACGGCAAGTCCAAAGGTGTTGTGCTTATCGACCTTATACGCGATGGTGGGAGAAATGAATAACTGCTGGAGGTCCACGCCGCCTCGGGAAGTGCCCAGCAACGGAATTGGCACCGTGTATGAGGTGTTCATTCCGCCATTCCCGTAAAGAGCCACTCCCAGTGCAAGGTTAGGACGCAACAGATGGCTGTAGCCCAATTCCGGGAGAAAGAAATTCTTTACGCGATTGGCATCATAAACGACATCCGCATCTGATCCTCCATTGTCGGCGATTATGCCGTAGCGGGTTGGGCGAAATAGGGTGAGCCCGAAATCGATTCGATCGCCGACGAAGAGAAGGCCGGCGGGGTTCGTGGCGCCGGCAAGGCTGTCTCCCGGAAAAGCGACGCCAGCCCCTCCCTGACCTTGTTGCTTGACGCCATAGCCGGTCAAAAAGTAGCCATCCGTCGCGAACGAAGAATTCACGACAAAGAGTAATACAACAACTAGCAGAAGGATTTTTCTTACGATGTCCACGTCGACTGTCTCCTTGGTTTAGCTTCCACTCTTCTTCAAGCTGCTGTAGTCTCAACATCTGTTACTCCGCGTTTATCCACTGACCCCAGGCGCGTCTTTGGCATCGGCGATTAATAGCGCTCCGATGGTCGCTGCAAGTGGCCAACTCTGGAGCTTGGTGCCACGCACTGGTTCAACGATTACTTAGCGCTTGCCTTCACCTCTGGCGGCCCAACATGCAAGCTGGAAATATCCTGAAGATAAAGTGTCAGCGTGTGGGGCCCGGCTGCGGCGTCACGGCTGGACGCGAAGAGCAGCCAGTGCCCGTCGGGCGAGATGACCGGGAAACCGTCGAAGGCGCTGTTGTAGGTCAGGCGAACCTGTTCTGGGCTGTTGAGGTCACCGAGGTAGACCTCGTAATTGTTGCCCGGCTGAAGCACCTTCACGAACACGTAGTGATGGCCGTCAGGCGCCGGATAGGGAGACCAGTTCGTGCCGTCGTCATTCGTGATTTTCTTCAAGTCCGTGCCATCGTCGTTGATAGTGAACAATGACATGGGCAGCGGATGTTTATGGGCTTCCTGGTCCGCCACTTTCCACGCCCGGAAGATGATCTTATTGCTGTGCGGAAAATAAAACGCCCCACCCGGCTCCCAATCCGCCAGATGGGTAACTTGAACGGGTTCACTACCATCCGGCCGCATGCGCCAAAGATCAATTTTCCGGTTCACCTGCTTGCCGAAAAGGATCCATTTGCCGTCCGGACGGACGGAGACCTCCGCTTCATAGTTTGTGTTGTTGGTCAGACGATGAACGTCGCTCCCATCCAGATTCGAGGTGTAGAGCTCCGCGCCTTGGGGATAGTCGCTCGGATCGGAGTAATTGCCCTTGGGCAGTTCCGGATGATCCTTGGTGGATGTCCAGACAATTCGCTGGCCATCGGGAAAGTAATACGAGCAGGCGTCGTCTCCATGATCGTTGATTCGACGGATATTTGTTCCGTCAGTATTCAGGGTGTAGACGTGGTAGCTGTCATCGTCCGCTCTCTTGGCATTCCCAATAATGCTTTTGCCATCGGGCGAAAAATAGAACTCCGCGGCCGGGCCGATGTTTGGGATGATGTGTGTTGGGAGTTCGTGCCCGGGATTTGCGGGGTCTTCGGAGGCGCTCGCGACAGATTGCGCACGAGCATCGCACAAGGAAAGGCCGGCTAGTATCGCAAGAGCGCTCACGACCATCGCAAGAATCAAGCCGAAATAGTGGGTGCGTCGCGGTTCCGACCTATTTTGCCGCGTGCCATTCTGCCTCCCTGCATCGCCATGACGCTGCTCACGACCGCTTTCCGAGTTTTCCGCCGATAAACGAATCCAAACGATGTTTTTCATTGCTTTAGCCTCCCGAGACTCTACGTGAACTGCGCGCACTGTCCTGCCACCTAGAAATTCACTTTGAGCCCCAACTGCACGTTTAAGGGCTCGCCGGGTCCGATGCCGGGGAGGCCGAATTGAGCTCCATTGGTTGAACTGATCGGGATCCCAAAATTACCGACGCCCGGTATCGGGATGATTCCGTTGGCTCCAGTGAATGTGGGGCTTCCCAGGTTTATGCGGTTGAAGACGTTGAAGATCTCGACGCGAAACTGGGTGGAAACGCGTTCACTGACGTGCGTGTCCTTCAAAATGGAAAAGTCCACATCAGCGAAGCCGGGCCCGAAGAGTTGATTTCGCCCCATCGTGCCAAACTGACCGAAGTTGACCGTGAAAGAGTCCGGATTGATCCACTGCACGGGTTGATGGCTCTTCACGCTGTGGGAAACGTCAGCGTACGGATTGCCCGTCAAGTCTGGCCTGTCGGTGTTTTCTCCTGTACCGCTCGGATCACCGTAGGCATTGACGGTGAACGGTAAGCCGGACCGCAAGCTGAGCAGGCTGCTGAACTTCCATCCGTTCGTCAGCCAGCGTGGGCCGTGCGAAAAAGATGGGAGGCCGTATAGCAGGTAAGCTGTGAAATTGTGCCGGGCGTCAAAGTCGCTGTTTCCATACTCTGCCTTTGGATCAAAGCTATTCTGCGGCAACGCAAGGAAGCTGCCGTAATCCAGAGTGTGTCCGAAGGTGTAGGCGAACTGCGAAGTCAAGCCATGCCACGAAGCAGTCTTCAGGCTAGCCTGCAGCGAGTTGTAGTTCGAAGTTCCCGAGCTTTCCAGTTCATCAATCACGCCGTATTGCGGAAACTGCGCGTAGTAAGGGCGCGTCGGGTTTGGCTGCCCGGGTGCCAGGGTAAAGTCGCTCCCCAGTGCCGCTTGATTGATATCGTTCAGAAGCAGCAAGTGCCGTCCCAGGCTGCCCACATATCCGATCTGGGCTATCGTTCCCTTCCCGAGGCTCTTCTGCACATTCAGGCTAAAATTGTAGAGATAGGGCGTCTTGAAATTCTGGCTGACGGAAAACAGATTGGAAACACTGCTGTTACTCTGCCAGGGAATCAGCGAGCCATCGGTCGGCAAGATGAAGTTGTTCAGCGTGAGGGTGCTGACCGGATTTGCACCGATTGGATTGCCTTGCACGCCGGTCGGACCTCCGTTGAAAATAAAGCTATTGCCCAAAAACGGCGAGATGTTCACGGTGTCATAGGCAATGCCGAATCCTCCGCGGAGGACCAAACTTCCATCGTTTGTTGGTTGGTAGGCGAACCCAACACGCGGGCCAAAATTCTTCCAATCGCTTGGGTAAAGCGAGTTGATCCCGTCCCCCACGGTGACCAGTCCTCCCTTATTGGGAATNAATGTGGAAAGATCGGACTTGCCGTCCTGGATCGGGCCGCTGTAGTCGTAGCGCAGCCCGAGATTAATGTTCAGTCTGCGGGTGACCTGAAAATTGTCTTGCGCGAACAACGAGAATCCATTCGTATGCACGTCGCGCGCGGGATTACCGGTCACAATGCTCGATTGATAGACGTACCCCGCCAGAAAGTCCGCCAAAAGCAGGACGAATGGATCCTGAATGTTCTGGCTCGCGGCCCACGGTCCTTCTCCGCCATCAAAATTGAAATACCCACGCTGCCCGCTGTGGTAGAACTCGTCCACCTCGGTTCGCCGGAACTCCCCGCCGAGACGCAATTGATGGCGGCCGATGTTATAGCTCACCGTGTCGTTCAGATGCCACGTAGTGTCATGTCGGCCGGAAAACGGAGTGACGCCGATAGGATCAAAGGACGGCCCGTTCGAGATTCCGATCTCGATATTCGGCGCACCCGCCAATTGGGGATTGGATACGCCCGTATTCAGACCCAATGCAATTGGGTTGAAATTGGTATCGGCATCGGAAAATGTTTGGCCAAAGTAGTTGAAGCCAAACAGAAATTGGTTGGTCAGCCGAGCGGATAGGGCTGAATCAAAAACCAGCGCCCAGTTTTGCACATGCATGGGCGCCGATTCGTAGTACGGGCTCAGGTACGAGCTTGTCGGCGCGTTCTGATAACCCTGCCCCACAAACGCCCGCAGCGACAACCGGTTAGCGTCGTTGAAAGCATGATCAATCTTCACGATTCCGTTGTTGCTGTAACCATGCTCCGTGCCGGGGTTGACGTAGTTGTCCGGCGTTGCAGGCCCGGTCAGCGCCGACGCCGGCCACAACGCGTTTAGCAGGTTCTGTGAAACAGGATTCACCGGAACTGGCGCATAGTTGCCATACTCTTGGCCTGGATTGTTCAGGACATTCAACGCCTCTGCCTTGTAAGCCGTGGATGGTTCCGTAACCACCGTGGGATTGCCGATATCGAAGCCCTGGTGCTCGTAGCTGGCAAAGAAAAACGTTTTGTTCTTAAGGATTGGGCCGCCAATGGAAAACCCTCCCAACTGATCCCGCAACTTATTTTTTGGCACGGTGTCCGCGCCGGTTTCGGAGATCACTGGTCTTTCCGCCAGAGCCTCATTGCGATTGAAATAGTAAGCGGTCCCGTGCAGGGAGTTTGTTCCTGATTTAAGGGCCAGATTCACCGTGCCACCGGGATTTCGTCCCGTCTCCGCGCCTCCCTGTGTCACCACGGAGAATTCGTCCACCGAGTCCAGCGGCAATAAAACACCGGGAATCCCGTACACACCGCCCTGGTTGGTGGCGGACGTGTTGAGCCAGGCGTCGTTGTTATCCGCTCCTTCAATCTGCCAGTTGAGCTGTGTGGCTTGCGCGCCATTAACCGCGCTCATGAATCCCACGCCATAGCCCGCGTATCCCGGTGTCACCGTCAACAACTGCGTGAAATCCTGTCCGTTCAGCGGAACGGACTGCACGGTTGTAGTCGAAAGCACATCCGTCTGAACTGCAGTCGTACTATCCAGGGGCACTGCCGACGCCACTACGTCCACGCGGTCCGAGCCAGAAGCCAGGGCTAGCTTCAGTGACAAATTGTGAATGCTGCCAGCCTGCACGCTGACGTCCGAAACCCGTAATGGCGCGAAGTCCTTCAGCTTGATGCTGACCGCATAACTCCCAATTGGAAGATCCTGAAACGTAAATTCGCCGGCGGATGTTGTCGTGGTTGAATAGAACAGGCCAGTCCCCTCGTTTTCTGCCTTCACTTCCGCGCTAGCCAACAATGCGCCGGATGGATCTTCGGCAGTGCCGTGGATTCCGCCTCGAAAGGTTTGTGCCTCCGCGGGAATGGATTGCTGCATGACAATGCAAGTGGACAAAACCAACAGCAATCGGGTCAAAAATCTTGACTTGGTTAGTGCCATCTTTCGATCCTCCTGCCTGGCTTTCGTGGCTTCGCTTGTGCGTTTCCGTGACGATTACGCACACAAATCCCGAGCACCCGGGGTGAGCGGTGGAAATGGCCGCCCCTCAGCCGGGCAAAAAAAAACGACCCACGAGGTGTAGTCGTGGGCCGCAGAAACTTTCGGATTTTGGCTATTTCTCTACGAAGCCATCCTCAGTCTCGAAACGAGCACGCACCTACACCCAGCCTTACGGCAGGGACAACA
>JGI12270J11330_10001056_pt1 | contig 20868 bp, 15 predicted proteins | sample PeaSoiMetSII2010_FD_11330 | JGI IMG/M metagenome (IMG submission 11330)
CACCGAGTTGAACAACCAGGTCGCGGCGGTGCTGTGCAGCCTGGCGACCGATGTCGCAGACCCCTTGCAGCGGCTCGCCGCCATCGCGGCCTCCGCCGAGGATTCGAAACGGCGGTTCTTCGACATCAGGGACATATGGCCGTCGGATATTTCGTTTTTCGGCGCGCCCGTCTTGGTGACCGGACTTGCCCGGCTGGCGGCGTACACGCGCATCTCGGGGATCCTGCCCAACGTGATGAACTTGTGGATCTCAAGTATTCCAGGCCCGCAACAGCCAATGTACTGCGCTGGAGCGCGCGCGTTGCACTATTTCCCGGTGTCGATCCCGTTCCATGGCCTTGCCCTCGAGATCACGACGCAAAGTTACCTCGACGACATCGAATTCGGCCTGACCGCCTGCAGGGCAACGGTCCCGGATGTGCAAGCCATCGCGGATGACATGATCCAGGAGTTGGCGGTCCTCAAGCGCGCAACCGATGCGATCAGCGACGCCGGCGCTGTCGAGGTCATCGACATTGCCGCACCGGCCATCGCCGAGCAAGCACCGCCGCGAGAAGTCGGGTCGCGCGCCGCCCGAGAGACAGTCAGCCTCCGGCCCTTGCCCGCGGCCGCGATACAGGTGGAGAAGCATCTGCCACGGAGGCCGAGAAAGCCCGCGCGAAGCGGCGGGCCTATCCCTACCCCTTCGACCAAGAGCAAGCACGATTGACCTCGATCAACAACGCGAGCGCGCATTCACTATAATTTTGCAATAGTTGGGCCAAGGCTGCGTCCCACCCGGGTCCAACGGTCCGATGTCTCGCGGCTTGGCGCCGATTAACGAGGTGTTCCTTCGCGCCGGGAGCGCGTTCGCTGTCATCGGTGTGCGCGGCAAATGGGGTTTTGCCATGCCCCCGGGAAGATGCTATGTCGCCCAATTTGATAACGTTTAGCCCCTCTGCCTATCAGTATCCGCTTCTCATCAAGCATCTGCTTCACTCACCGCTAGTGCGCTCGCCAGATAAGGAGATCGTCTATCGGGATCTGAGGCGCCACACCTACCGAACCTTTCGCGACCGGGTCGGACGATTGGCCAGCGGCCTGAACCAGATCGGCGTCAAGTCGGGCGATGTTGTCGCCGTCATGGACTGGGACAGCCACCGCTACCACGAATGCTACTTCGCCATCCCGATGATGGGCGCGGTGATGCAGACGGTCAATCTCGCGCTGCCACCCGAGCAGCTCCTCTACACGCTGAACGACGCCGGCGCCGGCACCGTATTGATCAATTCGGATTTCCTGCCCCTGGCGGAGAAACTCGGCGACAAGCTGGAGACCGTGCGCAAGTTCGTATTGCTGAGCGATCGCGCGGAGGTGCCGCCCACGCGCCTGCCGGTGGCATCGGAATATGAGGCATTGCTGGCGGCAAGCTCGCCATTTTTCCACTTCCCCGATTTTGACGAGAACACGCGAGCGTCGACCTTCCACACGACCGGCACAACTGGGCGGCCGAAAGGCGTGTACTTCAGCCATCGTCAGCTGGTGCTTCACACCCTTTCGGCGCTGGTCGCCTATGGCCTGGCCCCGATCCAGGGCCGGTTTCATCGCGACGACGTCTACATGCCGATGACGCCGATGTTTCACGTGCACGCGTGGGGTTGCCCTTACACCGCGACCGCGAGCGGCGTCAAACAGGTTTATCCCGGCCGCTATACGCCGGAAATCTTCCTGCGCCTGATCAAGACCGAGGGCGTGACCTTCACGCACTGCGTCCCGACCATCCTGCAGATGCTGCTTACGGCGCCCGGCAGTCGCGACGTCGACCTTTCCAAGCTGAAGATGGTCGTCGGCGGCTCCGCGCTCCCGCGATCGCTGGCAAGGGCGGCGCTGGAGCGAGGCATCGACGTCTTCGCCGGCTACGGCCTCTCCGAGGCGTGCCCGTTCCTGACCAGCGCGCTGGTCGGCACGGAGCAGCTGACGGGAGACATCGAGAACGACGTCGTGCATCGGACCAAGTCCGGCTTACCCGGACCGCTGGTGGAACTGCGCATTGTCGACGCTGACATGGCAGATGTCCCGCATGACGGGAAAGCTACCGGCGAGATCGTCGTACGGGCCCCGTGGCTCACCATGGGCTACCTGAATAACGCCGAGGCGTCCGAGCAACTCTGGGCGGGCGGCTACCTGCACACGGGCGATATTGGGATGATCGACGGCGGCGGCTATGTCCATGTTACCGATCGGCTCAAGGACGTCGTCAAGAGCGGCGGCGAGTGGATCTCCTCGATCGAGCTGGAGGACATCCTCCTAGAGATGGAAGGCGTCAGTAAGGCCGCCGTCATTGCCGTGAAGGACGAGAAATGGGGCGAGCGGCCGTTGGCCCTGATCGTCCTCCTTCCCGAATTTGCCGGCAAGATCGGGACGGAGGAGCTTCGCGCGCATGTGACGTCCTACGTGCAAAAGGGGCTGATCTCCCGGTTCGCGGTGCCCGAGCGGATCAAGTTCGTCGACACCCTGCCGCTGACCAGCATCGGCAAGATCGACAAGAAGGCGCTGCGCGAGGCCTACAAAGACGAGGCGGCCAACGCCGGAAGCGCGCCCAAGCTCAGAACGCCGTCCGCGGCGTGATCGCCGAATCGGGAGCGGCGAAGGAACATCCGCCGCGCTGCCCTCTCACCCCCTGATTGGGCGCCCATTAGGCGAGAGGGTTGCGCAGGCCGCAAGGCAAAAGCGGGCTTCGGACTGCCGCGGGCGATCGCTGCCGCTTGTGGACGCGAGGCCGAAAGCGGCGACCTACCGCCGGCAGATAGCGCCGATGCTATGGGTGATGGCGCCCGAGCCGATCATGGCTCGACACCCAGTCCCCGTGCAGCACGGCGCTTGCCAATGAGGTCTCGCCCGCGAGGACGACCCCGGCGCAGATCTCGGCGAATTTGTCCGCGTTGCCATCACCCGAGCAGCCCAGCATGTCGAGGCACTCTCTTTGGGTCGCAAGGCCCGTGCCGCCGCCATGGGTCGCGACGATGAGCGACGTCAGGGTGATCGACCAATAGAGATTTCCGTCGTCCAGCAGCTGGTTGTAACCGACCGCCGCGTGAGATTCGGCGATGTCGGCGACATCCTGGCCGGTGGCGATGAACATCGCCGTCAGCCCGTTTGCCGCGTGGGCGATGTTGTTGGCGGAGCCCGCAAGGAAGGCGCCGACGTTCGACATCTGGCGTGCAGCGAAGAGGTCCTTCGTGCTTACCCCCATGATTTCCTTCAGCGCCTCGTTGCGGACTACCGCCTCGGCCACCACCCGCTTGCCGCGAGTCAGAAGCATGTTGATCTGCGAATGCTTCTTGTCGGTCTCCATGTTTCCGGACAGAAGATATTTCACATCGACCGGGTAGTTCTTCTTGATCCATTCGCAGGCAGCGAGCGTCGCTTTGCCGACCATGTTTTGACCGGCGGCATCGCCGGTTGCAAAGTTGAAGCGCAGTTCTCTCAACGGACCGATGGAAAATTGTTGGATCTTCAGGAGGTTGCCGAATCGGGTGGTCGTTTCGGCTGCCGCTTTGATCGCGCCGAAGTTCTCCTCGACCCAATGGCCGAACTGCCGCGCGCTTAGCGCATCCCCCAGAACGAATACGGGCGCCCGCTGCATGTAGCTTTCGACGACCGTAGTCTTGNCCCCGCCACACTCCGTCAGCAGCCGCATGCCGCGGTTGTAACTTGCAACGAGCGTTCCCTCGGTGGTCGCAAGCGGAACGAAAAAATCCCCTCGCGCATGTTCCCCATTGATGCGAAGCGGACCGGCGATGCCGATGGGTACTTGCGCCACGCCGACATAGTTTTCGATATGGCCCTGAACGATCGACGGATCGAACGAGTAGTTACTTACCTGCGAGAGGTTCGCACCGGTTTGCCTGCGAATGAAATCCCGCCGCTTAGCCGCTTGCGCGTCGGTATAGTCGTTCTCCTCGTCGCGGGGAATCGCCTGCCGTTCCGTCGCCATGTCGGCCCCTCCTGGAATTGCAATACCAAAAACTCCGCATCATGCACGGGGACCCCGCAGCAGCGCTCGTTGACCTAGGAGCCTGTCGGACTTTCACGTAAGAGAAGAGACGCAAATTGAGCAAATTGTACGAGCTCAGCGAGGATAAAGGCTGGGTAAGCGTTGGCATCGATCACGACACCGTGCGTTTTGCCGCCGAGGCCACTTAGGGGTGGTGGAAAAGGCGGCGCCGCGGGCGTCCTGCTCGAAGGCGTGCAGCAGTGCGCGAATTCGTTCGACCGCCAGGCGATGGCGGGCGATCGCCGCGGCAAGGGCGCCAAGACGTGCCGGCGCCCGCGCATCGCCCTCGTGGGCGATGTCGTAGCGATTCGGGCGCAGCGGTAGATCTTGCGAACGGCGCCGCGCAGTCGGGCCGGTACCAGGATCGAAGCGACGGGAAATTTTTCGTGTTGGTCGACACCCGAGCCGCGGAAGCTAGCACGGCCGCGCCCGCCGGCGCAGACCGCCGGACCTCGTGGCCTGATGGATTAGAATTCGCACACGACGCCACCGCCCCGTTTGCGGGGGCGCGGAAGGGGCCCGCCATCCGGTCGCCGCGGCCGGCTCGCCACGCAGTTCGCGCGCAGGTCGGCGGTGCGTTGCGAAGGGTGGCGAAATTGGTAGATGCACCAGGTTTAGGTCCTGACGCGTTTGCCGGCATAGGGGTTCGAGTTCCCCCTTCGCAAGACGAATCGACTGCATGTGGGGTTTTTGATCAAATCCGCATATACGGCGCTAATACTTCGAAGAATATGCAGCAGAACATAGAGAGCATCGGCACCCTGGAGCGCCGCATTGATCTGAGCGTACCGAACGCCGAGATCGCGGCCGAAGTCGCGCAGCGTTTGGCGCGTCTGGCACGCGATTCGAACATGCCCGGGTTTCGCCGCGGCAAGGTGCCCGTCAAGATGATCGCGCAGGCACACGGCGCGCAGGTTCAGGCGGAGGTCCTCAGCGACAAGGTCAGCAAATTGCTGTCCCACGCGCTAGAAAAGAACAAATTGCGACTTGCGGGGCAGCCGCAGATTGAATCCAAGACCGACGGTGACGCGGCATATCAGAATTTTCGTGCCACGTTCGAGGTGTACCCCGAGATTGGCGCAATCGATGCAACGCGCCTGTCGGTGCAGCGGGCGGTCTGTCCGGTGGGCGCGGTCGAGGTCGAGAAGACGATCGAGGTGATGCGCCGACAGCGGGGAACCTTCTCGCCCGTCGAGCGGCCTGCGCGCGACGGTGATCGGGTCAAGGTCGATTTTCGCGGCACGATCGACGGCGCCGCCTTCGAGGGTGGGACGGCGAGCGGGTACTCGTTCGAATTGGGCAAGGGGCGCATGCTGCCGGCGTTCGAGGACGCGGTGCGCGGTGCGGTTGCCGGTAACCGCCGCCAGTTTCCCTTGCGCTTCCCGGATGACTATCACGGGGCCGCGGTTGCTGGCAAAACGGCGCAATTCGAGGTCACCGTCGTTTCCGTCGAGGAGCGTATCTTGCCGCCCCTGGACGCGGATTTCGCGCGCTCCGTTGGCATCGCCGATGGAAGCCTGGATGTTCTGCGCACAGAGGTGCGCAACAACGTCGAACGTGAGGTTGGCGCGCGCCTGCGTGCACGTACGCGCGACAGCGTCATGGACGCGCTCCTCGGTGCCGCCCAATTTGATCTGCCGCGCGCGCTGGTGGCCGCCGAGCAAGGGCGCCTATGGGAGATGGCCAAGGCCGAGATTTCCGCCCGGGGCGGAGCGCAGGCGCCGGGCATGGACGTATTTGCCGCAGCCGCCGAGCGGCGGGTGCGACTATCACTAGCGATCAGCGAAATCGTCCGCGGCCAGGGTTTGCAGGCGCGACCGGACCAGGTGCGCAAGGCGATCGAATCGATTGCCCGCGCATATGAGAAGCCGGCAGAGGTGGTGCAATGGTATCTTGGCAACCGCGAACGACTGGCCGAGGTGGAAGCCTCGGTGCTGGAGGACAACGTGGTCGATTGGGTGCTGCAAAGGGCGCAGCTGGCCGATCGAAACGTGCCGTTTGACGAACTAATGGACAGTGCGAAGGGGTGATGAGGCGATGACGAACAAGTCCGCGGCGGCGTTGCCGGATCCGGCCGGTCTGGGAATGGTTCCGATCGTGATCGAGCAGAGCGGTCGGGGCGAGCGTGCCTACGACATCTACTCACGCCTGCTGCGCGACCGCGTGGTTTTCGTGGTTGGGCCAATCAACGACATGACTGCCAACCTGGTGGTGGCGCAGCTGCTGTTCCTGGAGTCGGAAAATCCCGACAAGGACATATCTCTTTATATCAATTCCCCCGGCGGATCGGTCTATTCGGGGATGGCGATTTATGACACCATGCAGTTCGTCAAGCCCGATGTCTCGACGATCTGTGTCGGCATGGCAGCAAGCATGGGGGCGTTCCTGCTCGCGGCGGGCGCCAAGGGCAAGCGCTATGCCTTGCCCAATTCCCGCATTATGATTCACCAGCCCTCGGGGGGCTCGCAGGGGCAGGCAACCGATATTGAGATCCAGGCGCGGGAAATCCTGTACTTGCGCGAGCGCATCAATGCCATCTTGGCGGAGCGCACCGGCCAGGCGGTTGACCGCATTGCCAAGGACACGGATCGCGATAACTTCATGTCGGCCGATGATGCAGTAAGCTACGGCCTGGTCGACAAGATTTTCGTAATGCGCAGCGAGTCCACCTGATCGCGGCGCAGCGCAACGGATTCGAGGCGCAAGCGCAATGTCGGACAAAAAAGGTTCCAGCGAGAAGCTGCTCTACTGCTCTTTTTGCGGCAAGAGCCAACACGAGGTCAAGAAATTGATCGCGGGCCCGTCGGTCTTTATTTGCGACGAGTGCATCGATCTTTGCAACGACATCATTCGCGATGAAAACGCCCCGGAGTCCGCCGGCGGCGTCGCGCGCTCCGACCTGCCCAGTCCACGCGAGATCTGTGCCATCCTGGACCAGTACGTTATCGGCCAGGAAAAGGCAAAGCGCATTCTTTCGGTTGCGGTCTACAACCACTACAAGCGTCTCAAGCATCTTTCCTCGAAGGACGAGGTCGAACTTGCCAAGAGCAATATCTTGCTCATAGGGCCGACGGGATCGGGCAAGACGCTGCTGGCACAGACGCTTGCGCGCCTGCTCAACGTACCTTTCGTGATTGCCGACGCGACCACCCTCACCGAGGCCGGCTACGTCGGCGAGGACGTCGAGAACATCATCCAGAAGCTGCTGCAGAACTGCAACTACGAGGTCGAGAAGGCGCAGCGCGGCATCGTCTACATCGATGAAATTGACAAGATCTCGCGCAAATCGGATAACCCTTCGATCACGCGCGATGTCTCCGGCGAGGGCGTCCAGCAGGCACTGCTCAAGCTGATTGAAGGCACGATTGCCAGCGTGCCGCCGCAGGGCGGACGCAAGCACCCGAACCAGGATTTTGTACAGATCGATACGACCAACATCCTGTTCATCTGCGGCGGGGCTTTCGATGGCCTGGAAAAAATAATTCGCAACCGATCCGAAAAAAGCGGAATCGGATTTGGTGCCGAGATTTCCAGCCCGAGCAATCGATCCATCGGTGACCTGCTGCGCGACGCGCAACCCGAGGACCTGATCAAGTTCGGACTCATTCCGGAGCTGGTCGGCCGCCTGCCGGTGGCGGCGACGCTCGAGGAGCTGAGCCAGGAGGCGCTGGTTCAAATCCTGGTGGAGCCGAAGAACGCCCTCATCAAGCAGTTTCGGCGTCTGTTCTTTATGGAAGGAGTGGAGCTCGAGGTGCGGCCGGACGCCCTTGAGGCAATCGCCCGCCGGGCGCTCAAGCGCCGGACCGGCGCACGGGGCTTGCGCTCGATCGTCGAGGCTGTGCTGCTGGATATCATGTATGAGTTGCCGAGCATGAAAAACGTGGCCAAGGTGGTCGTGGATGAAAATTCGGTCAACGAAGGCCAGCCGATCGTCCTGTATTCCGATCAGCCCAAGGTCGCTGGTGCGCCACGCTGATCCGGCACGGGGTCCAATTCCAGCGGCGGCGGCATGGAGAAATCAAGCGCGGTAGCCGTCCTTTTCGTCTTGCACAGTAGCTGCCACGGCGTGCTAGATTCGAGCTGGGCATGGATCGGCTTGAAACACGCCGATTTGGCCCAATTTGCCAAAGGTTGAAGAAACCGCAGGAAACCAACGTGGCCCACGAACTCCTCCCGTCAGAAGCTTCGGCATTGCCGCTGCTACCGTTGCGCGACGTAGTCGTATTTCCCCACATGGTGATCCCCCTTTTTGTCGGCCGCCCGAAATCGATCAAGGCTCTCGAGGTTGCAATGGAGGCGGGCAAGAGCATCATGCTGGTTGCGCAGAAAAATGCCGCCAAGGACGAGCCATTGTCCGAGGACATCTACGAAATCGGCTGCGTTGCCAATATCCTGCAGATGCTCAAGCTTCCGGATGGCACCGTGAAGGTGCTGGTCGAGGGCACGCAGCGCGCCCATATCGACTCGATCGAGGACATCGGGACGCATTTTCAGTGTGAACTGACGCCGATCGAGCCGGAGACCGGTGCCGACTCGGAGCTCGAAGCGCTGCGGCGCGCAATTGTTGCGCAGTTCGATCAGTACGTGAAGCTGAACAAGAAGATCCCGACCGAAATTCTCACCTCGATCGCGGGCATCGATGAAGTAGGCCGGCTGGCCGACACCATTGCGGCGCATCTTCCGCTCAAGCTCGAGCAAAAGCAAAAAATCCTGGAGATGTCCGGGCTCAACGAACGCCTGGAACATCTGCTGGCGCAGCTCGAAACCGAGATCGACATCCTCCAGGTGGAGAAGCGCATTCGGGGACGCGTCAAGCGTCAGATGGAAAAGAGTCAGCGCGAGTACTACCTCAACGAGCAGGTCAAGGCGATTCAGAAGGAACTCGGCGAGGGAGAAGAGGGCGCCGATCTGGACGAACTCGACAAGAAGATCAAGCTTGCGCGCATGCCCAAGCAGGCCCGCCAGAAGGCCGAGGCCGAGCTCAAGAAGCTCAAGCTAATGTCCCCAATGTCCGCCGAGGCGACGGTGGTGCGCAATTACATCGACACCCTGGTCAATTTGCCGTGGAAGAAGAAAAGCAAGATCAACAATGACCTTGCCAATGCTCAGCGCGTCCTCGACGAGGACCATTACGGATTGGATAAGGTCAAGGAGCGCATCGTCGAGTACCTTGCCGTCCAACAGCGCGTCGACCGCGTCAAGGCGCCAATCCTGTGCCTGGTCGGGGCGCCCGGTGTGGGCAAAACCTCGCTCGGGCAGTCGATCGCGCGCGCGACCAATCGCAAGTTCGTCCGCATGGCGTTGGGTGGCGTTCGCGATGAAGCCGAGATACGCGGTCATCGGCGGACCTATATCGGGTCCATGCCGGGCAAAATCCTGCAGAATCTCGCGAAGATCGGGGTGCGCAATCCATTGTTCCTGCTCGATGAAGTCGACAAGATGGGAACGGATTTCCGGGGCGATCCGTCCTCGGCGCTACTCGAAGTGCTCGACCCGGAGCAAAACCACACCTTCGTCGATCACTACGTGGAAGTCGACTACGACCTGTCAGACGTGATGTTCGTGGCCACGGCCAACACGATGAACATCCCGGCCCCGCTGCTCGATCGGATGGAAGTGATCCGGCTCTCGGGTTACACGGAGGACGAGAAGGTCAACATCGCTACGCGGTACTTGCTTCCCAAGCAGATGAAGAACAACGGCGTGACCAAGGCGGAACTCGAGGTCACCTCGACAGCGGTGCGCGATATCGTACGGTACTACTCGCGTGAGGCTGGAGTGCGCGCCCTTGAGCGCGAGTTGTCGAAAATCTGTCGTAAAGTCGTCAAGGCGGCCCTGCTCAAACCGGGTGGCGCAAAGGTGCGCGTGACGCCCCATAACCTGAACAAGTACCTCGGCGTCCGGCGCTATAGCTTCGGCGTTGCGGAAAAGCTGGCGCAGGTCGGCCAGGTTACCGGGTTGGCCTGGACCGAGGTCGGCGGCGAGTTGCTGACGATTGAGACGGCAGCAATGCCGGGCAAGGGCAACATCATCCGCACAGGTTCGCTTGGCGACGTGATGAAGGAGTCGGTCGAGGCTGCGCGTTCGGTCGTGCGCAGCCGGGCGCGCCGTCTCGGCATCAAGGACGAAGTGTTCGAAAAGAGCGATATCCACGTGCATCTGCCCGAGGGCGCAACTCCCAAGGATGGACCGAGCGCCGGAATTGCGCTGACGACTGCGATCGTTTCGACGCTAACCGGGATCGCGGTTCGTCCCGACGTGGCGATGACGGGGGAGATTACGCTGCGCGGTGAAGTGCTCCCCATCGGCGGACTCAAGGAAAAACTCCTGGCGGCGCAGCGCGGAGACATCAAGATCGTCTTGATTCCGGAGGAGAATTCCAAGGACCTGGCGGAAATCCCGGACAACGTGAAGAACCGGATCGAGATCATTCCGGTCAAGTGGATCGACCAGGTGCTGCAGGTGGCGCTGGAGCGGCAGCCGTCCCCGCTACCCGATGAGGACCCGAACGCCGTGACACCGGCTAAGACGACAACGGCGGAGACCGCTGTGGTGGTCGCGGGCGAACACATCAAGCACTGACGGAACGATCGATTGTTGCCGGCTATTGCCGCCCGCGATCGTTTGCTGACTCTTCGCTTTGACACCCTACGGAGGGCGAGGTTAAATAGGAGGCTTTAGCATCTGTCATGCCGAATCGCATTGGTGCGTACGGCCAGACACTGCCGGCGCCGAGTTGCGGGCGTGCGCCGATACCAGAAGAATTGCGATCAACGCAGAAAAATGGAGGGGGATTGCCGTGAATAAGACCGAGCTGATAGAACACATTGCCCGCCAAGCGGACATTTCAAAGGCGGCTGCCGGGCGCGCGCTCGAGGCCATCCTTGGCGGGATTCGAAGTTCACTTAAGAAGGGCAATTCGGTCACCCTCGTCGGCTTTGGAACGTTCATCGTTGGCAAGCGTGCGGCGCGCACGGGCCGCAATCCGCGCACCAACCAACCCATCAAGATCAAGGCGGCAAAGGTGCCGAAGTTTCGCGCTGGAAAGGCCCTGAAGGATGCGGTAAACTAATCGGCTTCGCGAAAGATTGGAAGCGGCGTTCTGCTGTGCGCGGTTTCGTGCGCGACCGGTGGGCAATCAAAGCGGGGTGCTTAGCTCAGTTGGTAGAGCGGCGCCCTTACAAGGCGTAGGTCGGGAGTTCGAACCTCTCAGCACCCACCACCGCGGTTGCTCGATGCCGCGATCGCCAAAGTCGCAGCGCCGCATTCGTGAAAAGGTGGTTGTGCGCAGCCGTAGTCCTGGAGTGGTAGTTCAGTTGGTTAGAATACCGGCCTGTCACGCCGGGGGTCGCGGGTTCGAGTCCCGTCCACTCCGCCAGAAACGCGTTTCACGGCATCTTTGTCCGCGAAGGTCTGCCGCCGGCGCAGAGGCGTGCTTCCCGCTTCCCGATAGCAGCGGGTACAGGATGTCGCAACGGATCCCGGACAGTTCAACGATCGGCAATTGAGAATTCCGGCGTCGGAGCTGCTAAGGCTTTCTCCTGTGGATTGGCCAGGTACTCTGCCAGGGGTCTGTCCGAACTCGCGATGTGCAGGAGCAGCCAGTCCTTCAGCGACTGCAAAACGACCAATTCTCCACCCTGGATGAACTTTGTCCTCAAATACATCACCTCGTCAAGCAACTTCTGATGTGCGTTTATATGGGCGATCCGATCCGGGTAACCCTGTCGATCCATCAGACGCTCCTCGGTCTGGAAATGAAAGCGAACGTAGTGGACCATTTCATCGAATAGCCGGGCGGTCAGTTCTGCCGGTTCATCGGCATACTTGACGGCAGTATTCAGATTGTTGAGCAGGTTCGCTATCCTCTGATGCTGCTGGTCGATTTCCGGCGAACCGACCATCAGCGAAGCATCGAGGGCAATCCAAGGTCTCGCCGCCGCTTCGGCGTGCGTCCCTTCGCTGGAAAACGTGTAGGTGTTCTTGCCACGCGCCTTGCTTTCATACATGGCGCTATCTGCGGCGCTCATCAGCTTGTCGATCTCGGAGCCGTTTTCCGGAAAGATTGCGATCCCGATGCTCACCCCGATATGGCACTCGCCGGTGTCGATCAATTTCAGGGGCTCGGAGAGGCTTTTGATTATCTTCTCCGCAATCGTCTTGGAGTCCGCTGGGTTCTCCACATCTCCCAAAACGACGGCGAATTCATCGCCTCCCAGACGCGCAACGGTATCCATATTTCGCAGGCAGGCCTTCAGACGCCGCGCCACCATGATGAGTGCGACATCACCGGCCGCATGTCCATAGTTGTCGTTGATCGGCTTGAAATCATCCAGATCGAGGAGGAAGACGGCAACACACTCCTTTCTTCTTGCCGCTCGAGAAATCGCTTGAGAGAGGCGGTCATAGAAAAGCTCACGATTTGGCAGCTCGGTCAGCCGGTCGTGATTGGCCAGAAATCCGCTCCGCACCTCCGCGACCTTGCGATCGGTGATGTCCTGAATATCGCCGATGACGCGCCGTACTTTCCCGCCAACGATTTCTGCCCGGGCGCTGGTTCGCACCCACTTGTGCGTGCCCTTGGCTCCCGTAAACCTGGCTTCCAGATCGTAAGGCTCGCCTAGTGCGACAGCACGCTCGAAGGCGCGGGTGATAACCGTCCGGACATCCGGCGCACAAAACTCGATGTCCTTCGCGACGTTGCTCGGATCGTATTCCGGGCCAACCTCGAGGATGCGGTAGACCTCCTCCGTCCAGAACACCTGCCCGGTAGCGACGTCGTATTCCCAACCGCCAAACTTGCCGACGGCCTGAGCTTGGTTCAACAGCGCTTGGCTTCTGCGTAGCGCCTGTTCGGTTTTGTCTCGCCGCGACTCGGCCAATGCCAACCGGTAAAAAGCGGCTGCAAGAATTGCAAGAAACAACAATGACGAAAACGCCTGCGCCGTCGGACGCGACGTATAGACGTGGTACGCAACCAGCGCCACGAAAAGAACCGCGATTACGAGAAAATTTTTCCCATACTTGCTCCAGTAGAAGGGGGCAAGCAGTTCGCTGCGATTTGCTTGCGGTTCGCAGCTTGGAAGCTTGGGATCGATTTCGGTAGCCATATCAAGTCAGCAGCTCAAAGCCCCACCATGCGCAGTCCGCACCGATCACAGGACGTAGCGCTAGGCCGGTCATCAATTAGCATCGCTTGACCGGCAATGGATGCCCAAGATAAGGTCTGGCGCGGTCATCTGCCAGAAATTCAAGGGGCGAAATTGATTCATATCAATCCGGACGGCGAATCGCCGGTCAATTCGCGGCATCAAAACGCGGGTGCTCTTGCCCGACGCGGCCAAATTGTGAATCGCCTGGGGCAGATCGGACGCATCGCTGGCCCGTACAGGTACTCAAACGAACGGATGATCCGCCACGGGAAGCCGCCTTGGACCATCCGCCAGTTCGGCCGTGCGCGCATTGGTATGGCCGCTGACCGCAGCATCTCGTGTGCATGCTGCCGGATGAACGGTTTGGCGGTTTGGCCGACGCCCGTTGCCGATCGCGGCCCCGACGCAGTGTTGCGGCACGATGCGGCAAAAGACCGCAGCATGGGTGACGGCCGTCAGCGCCATCGCTTTGGCAGCTGAGGGGCTGCGTTATGCTGGCGTGGAATGTGGCTACCGAGCAGCGCAAGTCATGCATCCAGCGAGTTGTGCCACGGCGGGCGGGTCTGCGATGCGCTGGAGTCTTTTCACGCCACTGCCTCGATGCGCATAGAAAGGAGTGCTTAGGTGACGCAGCAGATGATCCGTGGCAATGACGCCTTACCCAACCACGAGGATATTCGTGATCTGCTCATCGACTTGGTGGATCATTTGGACGCGCTGGTGGCCTATTGGGACGTCAACCAGGTCTGCGTGTTCGTAAACCAGGCCTATCGAGACTGGTTTGGAAAGGGCAGATCCGATCTGATCGGGACGACTATGAGGGAGCTGCTTGGTGCCCTCTGTGAAAAGAACCTGCCGTATATCGAGGGCGCCCTCGCGGGAGAGAAACAAGTATTCGAGCGTGAAATCCCGGGCGCGGACGGTGGCGTTCGCCACAGCCTCGCAAGCTATATTCCCCACATCGTCGACGGTCGCGTACGTGGCATATTTGTGCATGTGGCCGATGTGGAGCCACTGAAAAAGTTGGAGCGGGAGCTAAAGAAAGCGAAAGAGAAGGCGGAAGCGATGGCGACCCACGACTTCCTCACGGGTCTTCCCAACCGCGTTTTGCTGCGAGACCGGCTGAGCCAAGCCCTTGCGGCGGCCAAACGCACAGAAGACGTCCTGGCGGTTATGAGCGTTGACATCGACAACTTCAAGCGGGTTAACGATACCCACGGGCACGGCGAAGGGGATCGGTTCCTCGTCGAAGTTGCATCGCGTCTGCGTCAATCGGCGCGCGAATACGATACGGTCGCTCGCTTTGGCGGGGATGAGATCATTTTGCTGGTCTCAAGAACGACTCCCGCCGAGGTCGAGGATTTCGCGGTCCGCGTCCTACGTGCAGTTCGGCAGCCGTTTAACGTCGGCGAGTCCATCGTATTGCCTGCTCTGAGCGTTGGCATCGCCTTGTACCCGCAACATGGCCAGACACCCGACGCGTTGGTCGCCAGTTCGGACCGGGCGCTATATGCAGCCAAGAAGTCCGGACGAGACCGCTTTGAAATTGCCCAGTGACTTGCCCCGGGGCGGGCGCGCCGAGCCTTGAAAGTCGTCCTCGTCAAATGAGAATCAACGCGAGGGCCGCAGCGGCTCGAGTACGGCCTTGGACGGTTGCGGTGCGATCTCCGGCTGGCACCTTGTGAACCAAGCGCCACCGCAAGGCGCGATGCCGTGGCGCCTCGGTTTGCGCGACGGACGCCGGATCCCGGCGATTGCGATCGGGCAAAGATCACTTCGGGGCCATGCTTCGCGCCTTAGCCGCCCGCTGTGCGGATCCGTGCGAGGTCGAGCACACCCGCGGCGCCCCAGCCGCGCGTGCCCGCCGGTACCTCGGGCCGAAACGACTCGTACAATTCAAATGAACGTGCTGCGAGATCCTCGAGGTCAAGCGAACGCGCCAGAGCGTTCATCGCGGCCTCGACCGGGCCGAGCGCGTCGCCGAACTTGCTCTCGAGGTAACGTTGCACGCTGTCAGGATCCACTGGCTTGTCTTTCGAGAGCGCCCGCAGCCCTTGGGGCGTGTGAACGACTGGCACAGCACGATGCAACAGGTCGACGTGCAACTGCGTCCCGGGAACGGCTCCTTTGCGTACGCGTTTCACCTCGTCCGGCGCGGGCTTGAAGATGCCCAGAGATTTTCCCTTCGCATACGCGTTGAGCCCGGCAACAACCCGCCCCATCGTTAGTGCCTCGTCTCGACCAAATCCTAGTCGTTCCGCGACAACCGCGGCCCACAACGTGAGCACCGGTGCACGATTAACGCTGACGTGTAGCGTTTCAGCATTATTCGAAGCGGCCGCCCCGTGCCGCGTGCCAATGGGTCCCATCGACGCTCTCCTATTTGTCGCCGCCGAATGCCGCGGCGGTGCAGTACGATTGGCGGGCCGCTGCCTCGCAATGCCTTTTTTCTTGTTTGACCGCAGTAAGCAGCGCAGGAGTCATGCGTGAGGCGACGTTGACCGGTATCAATGCAGTGTGCATCGCGAGGCCCGTTGCTCGGTGCTCCGTCAGCAGGCGACGCACGTCAGCGCCGGCGCTCGTGGACCGAGCGCACTGACCCGATGCGTGTTAGGGCTTCGGCCCGGTCCCGGAGCACTATGCGACTTGTTGATGAGACAGAACGCGCAGGTATCAGTAGGGCCGTGACCCGCACGCCGGACGCGATCAGCATTACTGCGCGCGATGATCTGTAATTGCATGCGCTACCTCTTTGAACCCCGCCTGGTCAACGACGCGTTCGGCGACCCTGGCCTGTTCGTCGATTTTCGTGACGAGCGCCGCGCTCTACTGTTCGATCTGGGCGATATCACCGTGCTTCCGCCGCGCAAGTTAATGCGGCTGACGCACGTCTTTGTTACCCACACGCACATGGATCACTTTTCCGGCTTCGACCATCTGCTGCGAGTCGTCCTGGGCCGCAAGGCGGGTATTGTGCTCTTTGGCGGGCCGGGCTTCATCGCGCAGGTCGAACACAAGCTGCGTGCGTACACATGGAACGTTGTGCATCGCTACGAGGTCGAGCTGGTGCTCGACGTGCGCGAGATCGGGACGCACGGCCATGGGCAGCGTGCCCGCTTTTCGAGCCGGACGGGATTTGCGCGCGAGCCGTGCGCACCGTTCGGTCCGTGCGATGACGTGCTGCACGAAGAGGCGACGATTCGCGTTCGCGGCCGCTTCGTCGATCACGACATCCCGTGCCTTGCACTGGTGATCGAGGAGAAGGCGCACCTGAAGGTCGGCAAGGACCGCATCGCGGAGCTCGGATTGGGAACGGGCCGGTGGCTGTACGAGCTTAAGCATGCGGTTCTGACCGGCGCGCCGGACGCGATGTCGATCGAGGTGCAGTGGCGCGATAGAAGCGGCGAGCACACTATTACGCGACAGGTCGGAGAACTGCGCGACGTGGTCCTTGATGTTATTCCCGGCCAGCGCGTCGGCTACGTGACCGACCTGCGCTACAGCGAGGCGAACGTACGGACACTTTCGCAACTACTGGCCGGCGTCGACTTGCTGTTCATCGAAAGCGTGTTCCTCGACAAGGACAAAGCGCATGCCGCGCGCAAGAACCACTTGACTGCGCGGCAGGCCGGCGAGATCGCCCGTAGCGTCGGGGCCAAGGCGGTCGTGCCGTTTCACTTTTCGCCACGCTACGAAGGACGTTCTGCTGAACTGGAGGCGGAAGTTCAGACGGCATGGTCGGTTCCGGAGGAGGAAAGGAACTAACATCTTCCGGCCCTGCGATGAGCGGCTTGGATGCCACGCGTCGAGGAGATCTTTGCGCCGTGGGATTTCGTGCTGCCGAAATGCGCCCCGCGCTGCCTTCGTCAGCGACGCGACGCTTTTCCCTAGATTCTCTTTGGATAGTCCAGCGCGACGGTTTCGAGCGTGAGCTTGCCGACGTTGGACCACGACTTCGCGTTGAAGTGGAACTCGGCCACGGCGCAGGTAGGCAAGTGGGTGATCTCGCTGGAGAGCCAATGCGCGAGTTCGGTCAACTCGGGATTGTGACCAAACAGCATCACGTGGTCCTTCTCGTCGTCGAGTTTGTGAATGACGTCGAGCAGGTCGTCGGCCGCGACGGCATACAGCCGATCATCCACCACGATATTCTTGGGTCGATAACCGAGCTTCCTGGCGATGATTTCCGCCGTTGCGAGCGCGCGCCTGGCCGGGCTCGAGACGATCAAATCGGGCTTTACATCGCGCTGCGCCAAGCGCTCCCCGATCTTTGGCGCGTCGCGCTCGCCGCGAGTGTTTAGCGGCCGGTCTTTGTCGGGCAGCGAAGTATCATCCCAACTGGACTTGGCATGGCGGATGAGAAGCAGCGTTTTCATGCCCTAACGTGATCCGAAGTGCACTTCGGCGGTATTCTGAGCGCATGGCGATCCGCGTGGAATGCTATGCCGGCTATCGCGGCGAACAGGAGCCGCTCGCTTTTTGGCTGGGTGATCGGCGGCTTGCCGTACGTGCAATCGTCGACCGCTGGTTTGCGCCAACGCAGCGCTGGTTCAAAATTGACGCCGATGACGGGCATACGTACGTCCTTCGACACGACGAGCCGAGCGGAGGCTGGGAGCTCGCGGCCTATACGCGCGGGCCGGGCTAGGTTCGCTCGGATCGACGCTGCGGTTCGCTGGCGCTCAGGCTTGAGGAACTCTGACCGCCTGTAGATCGTGGTTTTTCGCACGCATCTGCACCGCAGCATCTACGGTCGCCTCGGCGAGGTTGGTCTCGACAACGACAAATCTCGCGTTTCGATCTTCCGACACCGGTTCCGATGATACCGTGGCCTTCGGATCGTCAGTCAGATCGCCTCGAAGATCATCGCGGAACCAGCTCAACGTTGTGGCCACCTGAGCCTCGGATAGCAGCGCATGGCCGGCGCGCCGCGGGTTGCTGTCATAGTGGACACGGTAGGCGAAGCGAGTCATTTGAACCCCCTTCCCATCGACGAGCTCATGGGCGATAGCCTGCGGCAAATTGCCGCGGTTTGCAACTGGCGCGGCGGGATTCTTGGCAGCGGCAACCGGAAGGTAGGAACTGCGCTTGGCTGCATCGTCGCCGGCCGCCTGCCCACGCAGCTCTCTCCCAAAGCGCGCTAGCCTGCGCGAGTACCCGATTGGCGTCATAATGACCGTGCAAGCTCCCTCCACGCAGCAAAGCCACGGTTAATCGATCGCCTATGTACATCATCATGGTCGCATCCGAATGCGCGCCGGTCGCCAAGGTTGGAGGTCTGGGCGATGTGGTCTTCGGGCTGAGCCGCGAACTGGAAATTCGCGGCCATTCCGTGGAGATCGTTCTTCCGAAGTATGACTGCATGCGATATGACCACATCTGGGGTCTGCAGGTCAGTTACGAGAACCTCTGGGTGCCCTGGTTCAACTTCCATATCCGCTGTACCGTCTGGTTCGGTTTCGTTCACGGGCGCAAGTGCTATTTCATCGAGCCGCATTCCCATGACAGGTTCTTCGAACGCGGTGCCTATTACGGCTTTACCGACGAGCACGTTCGCTTTGCCTTCTTTTCCAAGGCCGCATTGGAATTCATGCTCACGGCCGGCAAACGGCCCGACATCATTCACACGCACGACTGGCAAACGGCGCTGGTGCCCGTGATGCTCTACGAAATCTACAAGTTCAGCGGCATGGAGAATTGCCGCGCTTGCCATACGCTCCACAACTTCCGACACCAGGGAATCGCTGGCGAGAACATATTGTGGTTCACCGGCCTGGGAAGGCCGGACTACTACTACGACCGCAATCGCATGGGCGACGACTTCAATCCGAGCGCAATCAATTTCACCAAGGGCGCGGTGGTGTACTCGAACTTCGTAACGACCGTCTCGCCTCGGCACGCGTGGGAAGTCCGTCACACCGAGTGGGGTTACGGTCTGGGCCACATCCTGTACGTCTACCAGAACAAGTTTGGCGGCGTTCTCAATGGGCTTGACTATGAGATGTGGAATTCCGAAACCGATCCTCACATACCCCACCGCTATGGCGCCGGCGACTTTGCAGGCAAGAACAAGAACAAGGAGGCACTGCGAGCGCGCATGTGGCTGCGCCAGGAAAAAAAGCCGCTGATCGCCTACGTTGGTCGCCTCGACATGCAGAAAGGCGTTCCACTGATCCGCCACGCGCTGTTTCATTCCCTGCACCGGGGCGCGCAGTTCGTTTTGCTTGGCGCCAGCCCGGAACTCGGCATCAACGCGGAATTCTGGCAACTCAAGCACGAGCACAACGACAACCCCGACTGCCACCTGGAGATCGGCTACGACGAGGAACTGGCTCATTTGATCTATGCTGGGGCCGATATGCTGGTTGTGCCCAGTCTTTTCGAGCCCTGCGGACTAACGCAGATGATCGCCCTGCGCTACGGAGCGGTGCCCATCGTGCGCTGGGTCGGCGGCTTGGCCGATACCGTTTTCGATCGTGACTACTCCGATCGTCCTGTCCGCGAGCGCAACGGCTATGTCTTCCACCAGGCCGACAACGCTGGCATCGAGTCGGCCATGGACCGCGCCATCGGCCTATGGTTCGACTACCCGGCGGATTTTCGCGACCTTGCGGCTAATGGCATGCACTACGACTATTCGTGGAACCGTCCGGGAGGGGACTACTTGCACATTTATGAATTGATCCGACAGAAGTAACCGCTTCCATCGGCAAACTTTGCGACCAGGAGAACATTCCGATGGCTCCACTGCCCGAGTACATCGACGGACTACCCAACATCTGCGGCCGGGAGGACGAGGTTGAGCGCGTCATCGCCGAGGCAAAGGGGCGAGCGGTCTTCCTGCCCGACAGCGGCATCGACTTCGCGCGCCTCAGGAGCGCGTTTGCCTGCGCTCTGCACATGCACCAGCCGCTCATTCCGGCAGGCGGTGGGGATCTGCAGACCGCAGGCATCATCAGCAATCTGCAGTACATGATGGAGAACCAGGGCGTCGGCGACAACCACAATGCGCCGGCGTTCCACTGGTGCTACAAGCGCATGGGCGAGTTCATCCCCCAACTGGTGCGCGAGGGCAAGCAGCCGCGCATCATGCTGGAGTACTCCGGCACTTTGCTCCACGGCCTGCGCAAGATGGGGCTCAACGACGTCTTCGACAGCCTGGCGGCGATCACCTGCAATCCCGACTACCGTCGTTGTACGGAGTGGCTGGGGGCGCCTTGGGGACACGCAGTCGCCCCCTCTACGCCGACGCAGGACTACCGGCTTCACGTGCGTGCCTGGCAGCATCATTTTGCTGCCATCTTTGGCAACGAGGCACTGGCACGGGTACGCGGCTTCTCGCCTTCGGAAATGGCGCTGCCCAACCATCCAGACGTGGCGTACGAATTCGTCCAGACCCTGAGGGAAGGTGGTTACCAATGGGTGCTGGTGCAGGAGCACAGCGTCGAGCATCCGGAGAACGGTTCGCATCCCCGCCGTCCCCACCTGCCGCACCGCCTGGTCTGCGCGAACTCCAAAGGGGAGACCGCCAGCATCATCGCCATGATCAAGACCCAGGGTTCGGACACCAAGCTGGTGGCCCAGATGCAGCCGTACTACGAGGCGCGCAGTGTCGCTCCCATGGAACTCGGCGGCCGCCGAGTGCCGCCGCTGGTCACCCAGATCGCGGACGGCGAAAAC
>JGI12270J11330_10001060_pt1 | contig 20813 bp, 17 predicted proteins | sample PeaSoiMetSII2010_FD_11330 | JGI IMG/M metagenome (IMG submission 11330)
CCGCTTTGCCTTCTTTGGTGACCACGCCATTCGCTTCGACTTTCGATCCGGAGAGGTCGGCGGCAGCCACCGGCTTCTCGTTCAGTTTGTAGACGTCGGTGGTCACTTCGTACGCGCCATACTTGCGCATGTATTCGAGCGGCTTCAACCCCTCTTTTGCAGCGGCTTCGCGCAAACCCGGAACTGAATTTTCAAAAATCCAACCGTAGTATTCGTCGACCGTTAGCTTCTGTCCGGGACGATACGGAGATTCGAACCACTGCCGAATTCCCATCGAACCGTCGGGATCGATCGCCCACGAGAGGTTGATCCAGAACTCATCCTCTTCCCACACTTCTCCCGGATTCGCCTGATATGTGTAGTCGAATTTCTTTCCTTCCCTTTCCTGCAGAACGCGCAGCACGGGCTGGCGAAAGCCGATCCACTTTCCCGCGTACGACTCCTGGCTCATCAGGTCGTGACGCTCGGAACTGAAGCCCATCGGCAAAACATAATCCGCAAACCAGGCCGTCTCGCTCCACGTCGGCGTCAACGCAGCATGCAAGCCGACCTTCTCTTCGTCGCGCAACATCTCGATCCAGGAAAATCCGTCAGGATACGTCCAGACGGGGTTGAAGACGCGAGTGAAATAGGCCTCGAGGCGGCCGCGGCCTTCTTTGAGGAAGTGCGGGAGCAGAAACGACATTTCATGCGTGCACAGCGGCCACTCCAGCGGGTAGAGCAATTCGTTCCAGCGTCTCTGCGGCGGCGGATTCTTGAACGGACGCGGCACAAACTTGTTCCACGCATTCAAATTGTGTCCGCCCGGGGTTCCAACCGAACCCGTAAGCGCGTGAAGCAGCATCAAGGCGCGCGCCGGTTGCCATCCGCCCAGATTGCCGGACGCGCTGCCCCGCCATAGGTGGGAAGCGAAGCGGCTTCCGGCGGTCGCGATTTCGCGCGCGGTCTTGACGATGACTTCCGCCTTCACTCCACTTTCCTTTTCCGCAAACTCCGGCGTGAATTGCGCGTAGTGCCGCTTCAACGCTTCGATCAGAGCTTCGAAACTTTGGCCTTGGGCGCGAAATCCATCGACTTCGAGTTCTTCCCAGTTGGTCCAGTTCTTCACGAACGTGGCGTCAAACCGGTTTTCTTTAAGGATGACCATCGCCATCGCCAGCAGAACCGCTGCTTCGGTACCCGGGTAGCTCGGCATCCAGTAATCCGCCATGCTCGCAGTATTCGAAAGGCGCGGGTCCATGACGGCGAGCTTGGCTCCGGCCATTTTTCCTTCGATAATGCGCTGGGCATGCGGGTTGAAATAATGGCCGGACTCAAGATGCGCGGAGAGCAGGAGAATGAAGCGCGCGTTGGCGTGGTCGGGAGAGGGCCGGTCGGAATAGTGCCAGAGCAGATAACCAAGGCGCGCCGAAGACGAGCAAATATTCGTGTGGGAGTTATGACCGTCGATGCCCCACGCCTGCAAGGTGCGCTCCATGGTGAAGTCGTATCCCGGCCGGCCCACGTGGTACATCACTTCTTCGCCGCGATTTTCCTGAAACGCCTTGCGGATGCGCGCGCCGAAAGTTTCCAGCACTTCGTCCCACGAAGTCCTGGTCCATTTTCCGCCGCCCCGTGGCCCGGAGCGCTTCATCGGATAAAGGATGCGATCGGGATCATGAATCTGATTGATCGTGGCTGGGCCTTTCGCACAAAGGCGTCCGCGGCTCGCCGGATGCTTGGGGTTGCCTTCAAACTTCGCGACTTGTCCGGTTGCCTTATCGACGTAGGCGAGAAGTCCGCACGCCGATTCGCAGTTGAAGCAGATGGTGGGAACGAGCTGGTAATGCTTTTCGACACGGCGAGGCCACGCTTCGGCATCGTACTCGACCCAATCGTCCCACTTCTCGACCGGCGGGCAATACGAAAGGTGGCTGCGGTCGCGCTTGAATTCGGTCATTGCTGAATCTCCATAAGCTTCCAATCCCACGTAGGGACAGCCGCCCTCGGCTGTCCGTGGCGAGCGCAGCTCGCCTGGGTTTCCTTTGCGCAACCTTGCGCTCGACGGGTAACGAGGCTCCGCCCCGCTGGACAGCCGAGGGCGGCTGTCCCTACGCATGACCCTAGCTGTTCGGCACGCTCTGTCCGGCCATCACGAAACACCATTCAAAAATCAGAAGTCCAGCCAGCGCCAGCACGCTGGCCAATCCGGCTGCGATGCAGTTGGACGCCGCGAACAACAGCGGTCCAATCAGCAGAAGTAGCAGCGGAACAATTCCGCCCAGCGCGACACCACCGCCCCAGAATGGGCCCGCGAACGGTCCGTGGGTCATCAGTCGAGCCCCGTAGCGCGCGTTGTCGGTGGTGTGAGGCATCGCGACCTCGCCGAGCAGCATGAGCAGGTGCAATCCCAAACTGACGACCAGTGTGGGAACCGCGACGGATATGGCCTGCGACGATCCGCCGATCGCCTTCGGAAGCAGCGCCAGTACCGCGGATCCGCAGAGCAATGCCTGAACGATCAAATGTGCCGGCAGGAGCGGGGTTTGCCACAGGTCGCGCCCTTCGCACTGTCCGAAGAGAAATGCGGTGTAGGCGGCTGCGCAAAATCCTACGAGCACCGTCGGCCACAACAAGACCGAGGTAACGCCGGAGAGTCCCGCAACCGCGCCCAGCCAGAACACGCCACACAACGCGCTGTGTGCGATCAGAATGAACGCGCCCCGCGCCAGCCACGATTTACTTTGTGGCGTGAGCACCACCCGGAGGAATCGTTCTTTGTGATCGAGATCCCAAACCAGCAGCACGGTGGTCAGAGCCGTGAACAAGAGCGCAACGGTCGCAAGCGCAATGTCGCGGACCCGGTCGCCCGACAATCTTCCGAGCGCCATGGCGATGGCCGGCACGGCAAGCACACCGGAAGCGATGGACTTGGTCCAGCAGTAGGCTGGCACTTGCCATCCCCACGGACGCGCGTGGGAAACGTCATAGGCCGCGAGCGCATTCTCTTGCAGCAAGGGACTATCAAGAGGATAGGCGGCGCCGCCACCATGCACCGCCGCATTCCGCTGCGACCACATGTAAATCGATTCATGCCGCGCCGCCGTTGGAACGATCGCGCTTTCATCGGCATCGATGTAGTAGAGCTTGGACTGAGTTCCCTGCTCGGGCTTGCGCACGCGCACCGGTTCCCGCGCCACCAACTGCGCCGCTTCACTCGCAGGATCGCTCAGATCTCCGGCAATGATGGCGTGTTCCGGGCACACGACCACGCAAGCGGGTTCCAGTCCGACTTCGGTACGATGCGCGCAGAAATGGCACTTGGTAGCGGTGCCGTCGTCCGGATCCATGTAAATCGCATCGTACGGACAGGCTTGCATGCAGGCTTTGCAGCCAATGCAGCGGTCGGAATTGAAATCGACAATCCCGTCCTTGCGCTGGTACATCGCCGTCACGGGGCAGATGGTGACGCAGGGAGGCTTCTCGCAATGGTTGCAGCGCGTGACCTGAAATACGCGGCGCGTGTTGGGGAAAACGCCTCTCTCGACGTACTTGACCCAGGTCCGGTTCACGCCCAACGGCACGTAGTTCTCGGTTTTGCACGCCACCGTACAGGCGTGACAACCGATGCACTTGCGGTTATCGACTATGAAGCCGTATTTCATCCGCTGGAAGTCTCGACCCGAAAAGGTTCATCATACTTCGGTCTGCTCAAAAGGGGAGTTACGTTGGTGAGGCTGCTTGCAGAAGCTACCTTTCATGAATTGTCATCCCGAGCGAAGCGAGGGATCTGCAGTTCGCCGCAAGATGCAGATCCCTCGCTTCGCTCGGGATGACAAGATTTGTCGCCACTAGATCTGGTAGTCGATGTCTTCGATGATCCGTTGCAGGGACGCGGAAAGCGGCTCAAGTCCGCCCGTGCCCTCCAGTTGACGCACTCGTTCCCCTAACTTGTTCACCTCTGTCGCGACTGCGGCCAAGGCCTCGGAAAGGGGATCGTTGATCTGCTTGGGGTCGGTGATGACCACTCGTTTGCCTTCTCGAAAGATGATGTGTCCCGGCACGCCCACCACGGTGGAATCGTCAGGCACGTTGCGAAGCACGACCGATCCGGCGCCAATCCGGCAATTGCTCCCCACCGTGATGTTGCCCAGAATCTTCGCGCCTCCGCCGACGACCACGTTGTCGAGAAGCGTCGGGTGTCGCTTACCGTGTTCCTTGCCGGTTCCACCGAGCGTCACACCCTGGTAGAGCGTGACGTCCTCGCCGACCACGGCGGTTTCTCCGATGACCACGCCCATGCCGTGATCGATAAAGAGCCGTCGGCCGATCTTCGCTCCGGGATGGATTTCGATGCCGGTGAGAAGGCGCGCGACCTGCGACAACCAGCGCGCCAGCAGCAAGAAACTGTGATTCCACAGCCAGTGGTTCATGCGATAAAACCAGACCGCATGCAGGCCGGAGTAGCAGAGATAAACCTCCAGGCGTGACTTCGCCGCAGGATCGCGCTCCAGCACGGTGGCAACGTCCTCGCGGATTAGCGACATCAGATGCGGCATGAGTCCAAGATTAAAGATCAGGCCGGAAGTTGCGACGTGGGAATCTGCAACGCCTGGTTCCGGAGTCCTTCGAAGAGGATACTACTCAAGTAGCGCTCGCCGAACGACGGCAGAACCACAACGATCAATTTCCCGCCATTTTCAGGGCGGCGCGCCACCTTCAAAGCCGCGACCACCGCCGCTCCCGAAGAGATCCCGACCAGCAGACCTTCTTCGAGCGGGAGCCGCCGCGCCATGTCGATGGACTCGTCGTTGGTTACGGTAATGACCTCGTCAATGTAATCCCTGCGCAAGATGCTCGGGATAAAACCGCCACCGATGCCCTGAATCTTGTGTGGCGCCGGCGTTCCCCCGGAAAGCACCGCGCTATCGGCCGGCTCCACGGCCACCGCCTTGAACGACGGTTTCTTGGGCTTGATGTACTCGCAGACGCCGGTGAGGGTTCCGCCGGTACCGACGCCGGAGATCAGAAAATCGACACGCCCGTCAGTGTCTTCCCAGATCTCGGGACCGGTGGTTTCGAAGTGAATCTTCGGATTGGCCGGGTTGTCAAATTGCTGGAGCATGTGGCCGTCGGGAGTGCTCGCCAGCAATTCCTCGGCTTTCAGAATCGCTCCCTTCATTCCCCGTGGACCCGGCGTAAGAACGATCTCCGCGCCCAAAGCCAGCAGGAGCACGCGCCGCTCCAGGCTCATGGTCTCGGGCATGGTGAGGATGAGCTTGTAGCCTTTCACGGCCGCGACAAAGGCGAGAGCGATTCCGGTGTTGCCGCTAGTCGGCTCGATCAGAACGGTTTTCCCGGGCTGAATCCGGCCGGCACGCTCGGCATCGGCAATCATGCTCACCCCGATGCGGTCTTTTACACTGGCCAGGGGATTCTGGCTTTCCAGCTTCGCCACGACTTCGGCAACCGCGCCCTGCGTAACCCGGTTCAGCCGTACCAACGGCGTATGGCCGATCAGTTCCGTTACATCCTTTGCGATTTTCATACAGTTTCGATTCCTGATTTGACGGTTCGATTCTTTCGATTTTCTGCATCGGCGGCTCCGGCATCAGCCTCCCGTCGCCGCCTAATACAACTAACTTTACTACTTTACTAGTCTATATACAAAGCGCAGCCTGTCATCCTGAGCGAAGCGAGGGATCTGCAAGTTTGCGGCGGACTGCAGATCCCTCGCTTCGCTCGGGATGACAATTCATTTGGCTAGCGCGTACGCGGCTTTCGACGTCCCACCCGCGCCAGGACACGCCGCACTTTCTTGGGAGAAATCGAGAGCCGCGCCGCCACTCGAGACACTTTGCGGCCTTCGCGCTCCCAGACCCGAGCGATCACAATCTCCGCAAATTCTTCGCTGATTTGCCGGAACGTCTTCTCGCCCACCGCACCCTGCGACCAAGCCTTCAGCGCCGGATGCACGCTTCCCTTGCGAAGAATTTTGGCGCTTAACGTCTGCAGATCCTGCCACATGTTGTTGTCGGGTTGATTCGCCCCGCAGGACGCCCGCGCCAGGTCATACGACTCGCGCGCCGCTTCCGGATTGTCGAAAAACGAATTGCACTGCGTCAATCCTTGCCACAGATGGGCGTTCGCGAGCAGCAGATGATGCTGGGTATGCTTCGCCAGATCAATCGCCTCTTGACCGAACTCGAGTGCCCGACGCGCATGGCTTCCCGGATCGGCGCCCCCACCGATCTCTTCCTCCACCTTCGCGTTTTCAATCATGCACTGCAGAATGCGCGCCCGGCCCATCAGAATGTAGTCCTGCTTCTGTTCTGCCACATCATACGCCGAGGCCGCTTCTTCCTCGGCGCGCTGAAAGTCTCCGCTGTCGAGGTGGATGTACGCGGCATCCAGGTAAACCGTGCCGACTCCGTGATGGTTCGGGCGTTGCTGGTAAATGGCCCGGGCGGCTTCCAGGTGCTCCAGCGCCTCGCGGCGAAGCTGGGCCAATCGTTCGCGATAGTCTCGCTTGCGCGAATCCTGTTCGCGAGTTTCAGGGCTCGTTGCGCTTGGCTTACCTTGGCGGTTGGCCGAGGTCTTCCGGCGCCTCTGGGCGTCGCGGTCGATTCTTTTCTGCAACTGAAGAGCGATCCCGCGCTTGGCGAGCGCCATGTTGGCCAGCGATCGTGCCAGGTTCGGATGCCGCGGATCCCGCTTGCCATAGTGGCGAATGGCGCTCTCGAAAAACTCGATCGCTTTATCGAAACGGCCTTCCCGGCGCGCCATTCGTCCATAGAAGGATTGAATGTTGCCGAGCGTCACATAGTCATCGGTCTCTCCGAGCGCGTTTTCGGCCGCCTGCGAGATGCGCACGGCTTCTTTCCATTTGCCCTGCTGAAACAAGAGCCAGCTCTCGAGCACTTGCATCACTGCCGCCATTCGCAGATACCCTAACGCATGCGCCAGGTCTTTTCCTTTGCCGGTGTAGATCAGTGCTTCGTCGTACTCGCCTCTTCTCCGCAGGCAGCGGCCCTTCCAGAAATAGACGATGGCCAGCAGAAACCGGTCGTCCAGCTCTTCCCCCAAGCTCAGGACGAAGTCAAAATGACCAATCGCCGGTTCCATCGCCTCTTCCACCATCGCCGCCATGCCCTCGGCCATGCGCAGGCAGATGTAGTCAGCGATCGAGAGCTTCGAACGCAATTCTGGTTTTGAGTGATCAAAGCGTTTCAGAAGCTCTCTGAGGGGTGGTCCGCTGAATCCGATATCCGTCCAGATCGCAAGATGCGCCAGCAGGCGGGCCGCATTTTCCTGGGAGGGGTCGAGCTTGGCGATCAGATCCTGGTGCGATTGAAGACAGGCAATCCCGCGCTCAATTTCACGCGCGGCAACATGTTCCCGTAACTGCGAGAGGAAGTCTGCGTCAATCGGCAGGCTGGCGGGTATGCCTCTGCGTGCGCCCATCAATTGACGTTCTAGTCCAATAAATCATAACTGGCAAGCGTTAGAAACTCCGCAAATTCATGGCTCGTCGTCAACTCTTCGAGGACCGTGGCCGCCTGCCGCAACTTTTCGTCGTCGCCCAACTCGGCGCCCAGCTCCGCTGCCCTGTGATGGATGATCTGCTTCACCATGCCTTCCGTCACCGGCCTGCCGTCCTTTAAGGTGCGCGCCGTGCTTCACTCACTGCCACACTTGGGCGCGACAGATTTCCGCGGCTTCAACAGGAATGCGCGGGCATCTGCGGTAAGAATGCTGATCTCGGCCTGGGTGGGACTCTGGCTCTCAACAGCATCGTTCTGAAGAAAAGTCATGGCATTCATAAGTGAACATCTCAACCATTCGCCGCCGCAAGTCCTGCGGACTAGGTCATTTTGTCCTAGTGGGTCCGGGCGGACCGGACGGTTTGTCTCGGAGAGCAACCTGGGGTCTACTGCATCAGGAAGCAAATTCTTGAGTGGGGTTAAGTATGATGATGACTTCGACTTCCAACCGGCACGCGAGCAACACCGACGACACGAACGCGGAGGCGGGACACAGCCACGGTATTACCGCTTCGATGGCTCTGTACTATCCGTCGTTGGTAGGCAATTGCTGGGACGACGAACTGCTGCCGTCGGGAGATTAGTACCGGAACGCGCCGATCATTTGGAATCGGCGCTACTCTCAAAACGACAAACCAGCAACTGGCAAACCAGCCCTTCGGTGGCGCGGCATCCCGCGTCCGTGAACCCAACACGATTTCAATTGAAGTCAAAACGGGGATTCCGGGGCAGAAATAATTTCTCCCTCAGGACCCTGAAGCCGCGCGGTTGCGATTGCCAGAACGGCTGGCTACACAAAGGCCTTCCCCGGTCGTGCTGAAGGATGAGGAACGGCGTAACATTACTGATGAAGCGAAGGACGCGATTACCCATGGAGGCGGAAAGTGTTAATCAGCGCTGAGAGCCAGGAAACCACTATGACCATGTTCGACCAACAGGTCGCGGCCGCGAGGGAATGGTTCGCGAGCTCCCGATTCTCCGGGATCGTCCGTCTCTACTCCCCGCGCCAGGTGGCCGAGCAGCAGGGCACGCTTTCCGGCGACTACACTGTAGCGCGACGCGCAGCGGAGGAGTTCTACGCGCGGTTGCGCGAGCTCTTCGAACAGCGCAGGCAGATCACTACCTTCGGTCCCTATTCGCCGGGCCAGGCGGTGATGATGAAGCGGATTGGGATGGAAGGCATTTACCTGGGCGGCTGGGCGACGTCCGCCAGGGGATCGCTGGCAGAGGATCCAGGTCCGGACCTGGCCAGTTACCCGCTCAACCAGGTGCCCGACGAGGCCTCCGGGCTGGTGCGGGCACTTCTCACGGCCGACAAGAACCAACACTTCGCGCGCGCGAGGATGACCGAAGAACAGCGCAAGACGACACCGGTCATCGATTTTCGGCCCTTCATCATCGCCGACGCCGACACCGGCCACGGCGGGGATGCGCATGTACGCAATCTGATCCGCCGCTTTGTCGAGGTGGGGGTGCCGGGCTACCACATCGAAGACCAGAAGCCGGGAGCCAAGAAGTGCGGCCACCAGGGCGGTAAGGTGCTGGTGGCCGAGGACGAGCAGATCAAGCGTTTCAACGCTGCCCGCCTGCAGCTCGACATCATGCGGGTCCCGGGCATCCTGGTGGCCCGAACCGACGCCGAGTCCGCGACCTTCCTCGAGAATCGGAGCGACGAGCGCGACCAGCCCTTTATCCTCGGCGCCACCAACATCGATCTACCCGGCTACAAGGCCGGCTATCTAGCCATCTTGCGGAAGCTCTTCGAACTGGGCGTCGAGGAGGTCCGCGGCCATTTGCTTTTTGCCGTGTCCGAGGCCGAGTACTCGGCGGCCTTCGATTGGCTCCAGCGGGTCGGGCTTTTGTCCCTCATCGCCGAGCGCGCCCCGGCTCTCAGAGATATGCCAGCAACCGAGCTCGATGCGGCACTCGACAAGATAGACACGCGCTATGTGGAAATCTGGCAGGCGGAAGCCGGGCTGAAGACCTATGGGCTGGCGGTCGCCGAGGTGCTGGAGTTCCGCGCGGCCGAAGGCGAGCGTTTCGAAATGACCGTCGAGGAATGGCTGGCGTTCTCGAAACGGGCTTCTCTCTACGAGGCACGCGAACGAGCCAAGTCGATGGGCGTCCACGTGATCTGGGATTGCGAGTTGCCCAAGACTCCCGAAGGCTTCTATCCCATCCAAGCCGGGATCGATTACGCCATCGCCAAGTCGCTGGCTGTGGCGCCCTTCGCCGACGTCTTGTGGATGGAGACCAAGACGGCGGATCTCGAGGACGCCAAGAAGTTCGCAGAGGCTATCCACGCGCAGTTCCCCGACAAGATGCTGGCGTACAACCTCTCGCCGTCGTTCAGCTGGGACACCACGGGGATGAACGACGAGCAGATGAAGCGCTTCCCCGAGGAACTCGGAAAACTCGGCTTCGTCTTCAACTTCATCACCTACGGCGGCCACCAGATCGACGGCTTGGCTGCCGAGGAGTTCGCGACCGCGTTGAAGCAGGACGGGATGCTGGCGCTGGCGCGCTTGCAGCGCAAGTTCAGACTGCTGGAGTCACCGTATCGGACACCGCAGACCCTGGTCGGAGGGCCGCGGCTGGACGCCGCACTGATGGCTTCGTCGGGACGCACCGCGGCGACCAAGGCGATGGGCAAGGGGTCGACGCAGTTTCAGCACCTGGTTCAGACCGAGGTCCCGACCAAGCTGCTGGAGGAGTGGCTCGCGGAGTGGAGCAAGAAAAACGACTATGCGGGAAAAATTCGCGTCCAGCTACGTCCGCACACGGCCGGTTCCGAGCTGTTGGAACTGAGCGTGCTGAACCAGCCCAGCGGGGAAAAACTCGCCAACGTGGTCTTCGCCTACATCCAGGATCGTCGCGGGCGCAGCATCCTCTCGATTCGCGACCAGAACACCCTCGCGCCGGTACGCAAAAAGCGACTGATGACGATCGCCCAACTGTTCCTGATCCACCGCTACAATGCTAGTTCGGTGCACTACGTCACCCCGACCGAGGACAACGAGTTTCAAACACAAAGGATGAAGAGCGTGGGGATCTTCTCGGATGTGCATACCGAGATTGGCCAAATCATCGTCGCGCAAGTCAGCAAGGAACGCGTCGCCGAACTGCTCATGCCTGACCGGGTACAACTTTTGGAGATAATCCGTAAGACGTCGCCGGCCTTGCAAATCCGGGCATAGATACCCGCTTTGAAGGGCGCGGCGGCGGCGGTGCGTCAAGCTAGATACTCACGGGTGCTTTTGACCGTCCGCGCTTGTCTGCGCGAAGTTGCGCTGCTGTAAAGGCGCAGCCGCAAGTGCCGCATCTCCAGCTTGTAAACGCGCTGGTGAGCAGGCTTGGCCCAGCATTACTCGTCTGGAGTTGGTTCGCACGCACCGCCAGAACCAACTCACCACCGCACTCCGAACATACACGTTTTTGCATAGCCCTCGTCAAAGAATGGGTCGCCAAACCGCAGCGTCCCGTGACTGCCTTCATACTATGGCACAGATATCCGGAAACAACCGGTCAATATTGACCGCCTTGCGTTTCGCGCCGCTCCTGCCTCGGGATTTGATCCGGTCTCGCCCCAGGCTCCTCGCAATCTTAATCTCCCTATGTGAGCTATCTTGCTCAGACGCAAAAGTCCGCACCTGTCACTCTTGGTTGTCCTGAGTGTGTAGCCGGAGCCGCGACTGCCGATTCGTAGCTCTCATTCTCAGGTCGCTGCCGGTCGGGTCCTGATCAAGTCCCGGCGAAGCGACCACATCCAGCCCATCGGCATTCTTCATCCGTGTGTACGCCGCGAAATCCCCGCGGCGGGACAGATTCGACCCTAAAGGTCTCGCACATCGAAATCAGGGCAACAACTCCCAGCGGATGAGAGGAGTTAGCCCGCGAAGGAAGGAAGGTCAAAAATGCCGTTAATTCAACTGCTGGAAGTTCTCATCGTGGTGGGTGTCCTCCTGTGGCTGGTGAATCGCTTCATTCCCATGCAGGGATCCATCAAATCAATTTTGAACGGCGTCGTGGTCATTGCCGTGGTTCTGTGGCTGCTCAATGTCTTTGGACTCTTTAGTTCGATTTCCCGGATCCACGTCGGAACCTGAAGGATGACGTAAGGGAGACGAGCGAAGAGAACTGAACAACACAAGATCGACACAACGCAACATGGCAGACATCTGCCTGAAAGAAGGAGATACTGTGAATACTAAGTTCTTGTTAGCAATCGGAATCACCCTGAGTTTGAGCGCGTTTGCTCAGACCAATTCTCGAACAACCATCGTCGTCGAACCCATTAGTCCGACACCCATATTCCGGGTGCACGTAATCAGCCGCAGCGTGCAGGCCGTCAACTACAGGCATCGCAGCGGAGCCTCCAAGCTGGATTTCGTGGGCACGGACCTGATGCCTTCAGCGAACGGTGAAGCCAAGGTGAACAGCAAGCGGGGATCCATTGAGATCGAAGCGGAATTTGGCAACCTGCAAAAACCAACGACTTTCGGCAATGAGTATCTGACCTACGTTTTGTGGGCGATTTCGCCCGAGGGCCGGGCAGTGAACCTGGGCGAGGTGTTGCTAGGCGAAAACCATCGCAGCAAGCTGAACGTGACCACGGATCTTCAGGCTTTCGCTCTAGTCGTTACTGCGGAACCCTATTACGCCGTGCGGCAGCCCAGCAATGTGGTTGTGCTTGAGAATGTAGTTCGCGAGGACACCAAGGGAACGAGCGAGGCGGTAAATGCGAAGTACGAACTGATGGAGCGCGGCGGCTACATTCCCACCGGCTACAAGTTCGACCCTGTGGTTCTCAATGCCAGGTTGCCGTTGGAATTCTTCGAGGCGCGCAACGCACTGCGCATCGCGCAATCCGAGGGAGCCGAGCAGTATGCCAGCGACAGCTATCAGCATGCTGTCCAATTGATGAACAATGCAGATGAATATGCCACCAGAAAGCACATCGACAGAAAGCCGCTGATCGCAGTCGCCCGCGAGGCAGTGCAGACTTCCGAAGATGCGCGCGCGATCGCAGTCAAGAAACTGGACGAGATACGCCTGGCCAACGAACGTCAGGATTCAGCGGATGCTCAGGCGAGATCGCAGGGGCAAGCTGATGACGCGATTCGGCAGAAAGAGCAAGCCCAGTCCGACACGGTAAATGCCCAAGCCGCCAACGCTCAGGCACAGTCCGACGCAGCAAAGGCCCGGGCCGACGCTGCTGCTGCGCAAGTTGCGACCGCGCAGGCTAAGTCCGATATGGCGGACAGCCAGGCTTCGTCAGCGAATGCACTCTCCGCAGCCCAGGCTGATGCCGAGCAGTCTCGTTTCTCTGCACAGCAAGCACAGCAGAGCGCGCAACAGGCGGAAACCGACAAAGCGGCCATGCGCACGCGATTGTCCGAGCAGTTGAATTCCATTCTCCAGACTCGCGATAGCGCGCGCGGGCTCATCGTCAGCATGTCCGATGTTTTGTTTGACACCGGAAAATACTCGTTGAAACCGGGGGCACGGGAGAAGCTGGCGAAAGTCGCCGGTATTCTGCTCGCCTACCCTAGTCTCAACATTGAAGTCGGCGGCTACACCGACAATGTGGGCAGCGATGAAATGAATCAAACCCTGTCTGAGAATCGTGCTGGATCCGTGCGCGACTACCTTGTGCAACAAGGGGTGTTGACGAATTCGGTTTCGGCGAGAGGTTTCGGCAACACTTTGCCGGTAGCCTCCAACGATAACTCCTCCGGCCGGCAGCAGAACCGGAGAGTTGAACTTCTCGTGTCCGGGGAAGCCATCGGCAGCCCGGTCAACCAGACAACAGGAAGCTTGCGCTAGAGCGAGCCTACGCAATGAATCGATAATGGAGGCGACACCCATGAAACTAGTTGGAGTTATCAGCACAGCAGTTCTGTCTTTGACCCTCGGAATCGCGGCTCCGGCGTACGCCCAGCAGGAGCAGCGCGACCAGCAGGAAGAACAGAAAGCCAAGCCTGCCCAGCAAGAGGAGAAGAAAGTCCAACCAGCCGCAAAGCAAGAGGAAAAACCCGCGGCGCAGCAGGAGAAAAACACCAAGCCGGAAGAGAAGAACGCACAGCAGCAAGAGAAGAACGCTAAGCCCGAAGAGAAAAACGCGCAGCAACACACACAGCAGGCTCAGCCTGGAAAGCAGGCGCAGCACGCCGCTGGTGGCCGCATTCCCGACGACCGTTTCAAGGCCAATTTTGGACGGGAACACACGTTTCATGTCAGCCAAGGCGACTACAGCAATCACCGCTTCCAATACGGCGGCTATTGGTTCGGATTCGTTGACGCGTGGCCGAGCAACTGGCTTTACACGCAAGACGTTTTTGTTGTCGAAATTAACGGCGTGTATTACCTGTGCAACCCGATGTATCCTGGCGTTAACATTGCACTCAGCTTCACACCATAACCGGCTCGTCCGGTGTCGCCTGAGGGCGCAACCGGCGTAACTGCTATCGGCGCGGGTCCACTCCGTGGGCTCGCGCCGCTTTCTTTTCGGCGCCCGCAAGGCCATCTCGGGGAAACTCCTTTTAGCAGATTCGATGGGAACATTCACGAAAAGTGAGCAGTAGTGCACAGATTTGGCGGTGCATCCGTGGAATCCTTGCATCGACGCAGTCGCCGTTCAATCCACGCAGCCCGCAGCGGCAAGGTAGGACCGGGCAATCGAAGGATGATCTGGCAAGGTGGTTCAAAATGCGCAAGATCCGTTTTCTGTTGCTGGCTTTCCTTATAGTGGCGATACCGGCCATCTCGTTGGCGCAGTTCGGCGTGTCGATCACGATCGCTCCGCCCGCGCTCCCTGTGTACGAGCAACCCATGGCCCCCGGCGACGGTTATTTGTGGACGCCCGGCTACTGGGCCTATGGGGATGAAGGCTACTTCTGGGTGCCGGGTACGTGGGTGGAGGCTCCCGAGGTTGGCTTCCTCTGGACCCCCGGTTATTGGGGTTGGGGCGGCAACGCCTACGCCTGGAATGAAGGCTACTGGGGTCCGCATGTCGGCTTCTACGGCGGCGTCAACTACGGCTTCGGCTATGGTGGTGTCGGCTATGGAGGCGGGCGTTGGGATAACGGACACTTTTTCTACAACCGCTCCGTGAACAACGTGAACGTCTCGAACATTCACAATGTTTACAACGAGACTGTAATCAACCAAACCAGGGTGAACCATGTCAGCTATAACGGCGGCACCGGTGGAATTAACGCCCGCCCGACCCAGGCGGAAGAGACCGCGGCACACGAGCAACACAGGCCGCCATCGGCGCTGCAAACCCAGCATGTGCACGCTGCCAGTACCAACCACGCGCTCCTGGCGTCCGTGAACCACGGGCGGCCGGCAATCGCTGCAACTGCGAAGCCTGCGGAGTTTAGCGGTCATGGGGTAGTAGCGGCCAGGCAGGCGGGAGCGCCTTACAAGGCAGCCGCGAATAAGCCAGCTGCCACTGGCTCGAATGAGAACAAGGCAGCCGCGAATAGAACCGCGGCAACTCGCTCGAACGAGAATAAGGCAGCCGCGAATAAAGCAGCTGCGACTCGCTCGAACGAGAATAAGGCAGCCGCGAATAAAGCAGCTGCGACTCGCTCGAATGAGAACAAGGCAGCCGCGAATGAAGCAGCTGCGACTCGCTCGAACGAGAACAAGGCAGCCGCGAATAAAGCAGCTGCGACTCGCTCGAATGAGAAGGCGGCACCTCATGCGCAGCCTGCAGTTCATACGCAGCCTGCAACCCATGCGCAACCTGCGGCTCATGCGCAGCCTGCGGCTCATACGCAGCCTGCGGCGCATGAACAGCCTGCAGCTCATACGCAGCCCGCAGCTCATGCCCAGCCTGCAGCTCATACGCAGCCTGCGGCGCATGAACAGCCTGCGGCTCATGCGCAGCCTGCGGCTCATGAACAGGCTGCACCTCCCGAGAAAAAAGGCCCTGGAGGTAAAGAATAGCCTCGTCAGTAGCGAATTGACTGCGACGTATGGCGTCAGGCTGCTCGCGGTATAAGAAAGTCGATTAACTTTTACATTGGTGCGGGTCCATTCCGTGGGCTCGCGCCATTTCTTTTCTGGCGGAACGCGGCGATCGAGCTGATATCCCGCGTCGCCGAGATGCGATCCACCCACTGTCGTCGCCCGCATCCCCCACGAGAGCACTAATCCCGCCCGTTCGACCCTATTCTTCCCATTGAGCAGTTTTGACCATTAAGAAACTGGCGGAACGTCTATAAACAAAGCTGGCTCTCCCTCAAGGTTGCTTTCCGGCGCGCATCTTGAGGATCTGGGACGCTAGGAATCGGGAACATCGCGCTGGAATAAGACAGAATCAAGGCGCCCCTTCCGGAGTGACGTCTAAACGTCGGCTCAGTGCAGGGGAAAAGGAGTGAAATATGCTTGGAACTATATTGATCGTGATTTTAATCTTAGCTCTCTTTGGTGCGCTGCCACGGTGGCCGCACAGTCGAGACTGGGGTTATTACCCGACTGGCGGACTGGGGCTGATCCTCTTGATCGTTGTCATTCTCCTGGTTCTCGGTCGGATCTAACCGCAAGGGTAGGTCGTCGCGGATCGCTCTTGGCGCGGGTCCACTCCATGGGGCTCGCGCTGCTTCTTTCCCGCCACAGACGAATCGCAGAGTGGCGGGTGGGTGCCATGCTTCGCCTAGCATACCGGTAGCTGGTTGGCCGGATGTGTACACTCTTGACCAGAATCTCATGGGCATCAATGCCAGACTGGTGTTGGAGGTTGTCTGCAATCGCCTGGAAGGTGCACAAACCCATGCAAAGCTCTGGTCTGACTAGTCCCAGGCACTCATCGCCGTCGCTCCGCGCCCTAGCCGCGCGTTGGCGCCTGCTGGCTACGCGTGTAGTGACACTTCTTCTCGTCGTGGTGATGTGCCGCGGCGCTTCGTTCGCTTACTCGGTNTTGACCCACGAGGAAATCGTGGACCTGCTCTGGACCGACGAGATCCGCCCGCTGTTGCTCAAGCGATATCCGGGGCTGTCGGAAGATCAGATCAAGGAGGCCCATGCCTACGCCTACGGAGGCGCCGTCATCCAGGACCTGGGTTATTACCCTTTCGGCAGTAAAGATTTCAGCAACCTGGTGCATTACGTTCGCAGCGGAGATTTTGTTCGCGAACTGTTGCTGGAAAGCACAGATGTCAACGAGTATGCCTTCGCTCTGGGCGCGCTGGCACACTATACGTCGGACATTACCGGGCACCCGGCAGTCAACCAGTCGGTGGCCATCGAGTATCCAAAGTTACAAGCGAAGTTCGGCAAGTCGGTGAAGTATGCGCAGGACAAGACGGCACATTTGAAAACCGAGTTCGGCTTCGACACACTGCAGGTGGCGAAGAATCGCTACGCATCACAGCAATACCACGATTTCATCGGGTTTAAAGTGTCAAAGCCCCTGCTGGAGCGAGCCTTCCCAGTCGTGTATGGATTAGGTTTGAAAGATGTGCTCGCTCATGAGGATCTCGCCATCGGCTCCTATCGGTTCTCCGTCAGCCGGGTGATCCCGGAGATGACCCAGGTCGCGCTACAGACCCATAAGAAAGACATGATGCGCGAGCGGCCCGACTTCGCGAAACAAAAGTTCCTGTACCGGCTTTCGCGCTCCGGCTATGAAAAGGAGTGGGGGAAGGACTACACCAAGCCCGGATTCGGAACCCGCATCCTCTCAACCCTCTTGCGCTTCATGCCGAGAATTGGTCCTTTCAAGGGGCTGGGCTTCAAGAACCCGACTCCGCAGACCGAGGACTTGTATTTCAAGAGCATCAATTTGACCGTCGATCAATACCGGGCCTTCCTCCACGCAGTGCGCACTGACTCGCTCCTGCTCCCCAATTGTGATCTCGACAGTGGCCAACCGACCAAGGCAGCGGAATACTCGCTTACCGACGACACCTATGCAAAGTTGCTGGGGCAGTTGTCGAGCCGCAAGTTCGATGGGACGACTCCGGAGCTGCGCGCCAACATTCTCGACTTTTATTCCGACCTCTCGGCTTCGTTCGAGACGAAGAAAAACAAAGATGATTGGAAGAAAGTACTGGCCGAGCTAGACCAACTGAAGGCGATGACTCCGATTCCGACGGTTGCGGGTAGCCGCAGTACTACGTAGCTATAGGTGAATTCAGACTTTAAGTCTGCAGAATCGCCGAGCTTTCGTGGGCGAGGGCCTCTTCGCCTTCGCTCCGGGTAGCCACACGTTTATTCAGAAAATGCTAGGCGGTAACCCGTACGGATACTAACTCTGGGTTGCAGTGGGAATTTTGCATGGACTTGACCGCGTCTTCAGCTGTGAATCTCCCCATCACCAGGGCCAGCTTACGATTGGTTGTCGTCTGGATGGGAAGTCGATCAATCCGCAGCACGTATTGAGGGGCATGAGCGCCGCCGCGGTTCACTTTCACAACAAACTTGATGTTTTTCATGGTTCCTTCCTGATTCTATCGATCTGACAAAAAACGAGAAGATAACAGAAAGGAGGCGATACTTAAGCCGACTGCCTGTTTCTTACTTGCCATGCGCAATAGAAAACCGGTCACTGGTTCTCAATGGGCCTTGGCTTCGAGCGTCTTCTCGCTGCCAACATGGACCTTGATCGGCTTGGGTTTGGCGTCAGAAAGATCCCCACCTGATCAACAGCGTCATGACTCAGACTTCTCCTCACGAAGAGAAGGCAATTTTCAGATAGGCTAACTTAGTTCAGAGAACCTGAAAGAGTAAGAACGTAGAAAAGGTGCTTGCTCAATATCAATGTTAGGCTTGTGCGCTACCATTGTCAAGTTTTCCACCGCCATCATGCCCAACAACGTCAACACCGAAGGTGCCTGGAACTACCACGAAGCAACCAAGCATTCCTACACCAGCGTTCGCACCAACCCGCATTTCCTGGACTTTGACAACCAGCCCTTGCCCTTCAAGATCTACCCCGCACTGGAGCCCTCGCGCATGCCGACCGAATTGGGCCAAACTGGAGTCGCTGCTCTTTCCGCGATCGCCGGCAGCGTCCCCGCCCAGGCCAACGCGGCACCGGATTTAGAGGCTGTGGCCCAACTCCTCTACCTTTCCGCAGGCATCACCCGACAGAGAAAATATTCGGGCGGCGAAATCTATTTTCGCGCGGCCGCCTGCACCGGAGCGCTCTACGAGGTCGAACTCTATCTGGTTTGCGGCGACCTCGCCAACCTTCCGGCTGGCGTCTATCACTTCGCCCCCGCCGAGTTCGGCCTGCGCCGGCTGCGTGCCGGAGACTATCGCAGTGTCCTGGTCGAGGCCACCGCCGGCCAACCCGCCATCGCTCACTCGCCGCTGACCATCATCTGCACCTGCACCTACTGGCGCAATGCCTGGAAGTATCAGGCGCGCACCTACCGCCATTTCGGCTGGGACAACGGTACGCTGCTCGCCAACCTGCTGGCCGTCGCCACCGCCCTGGGTCTGCCCGCCAAGATCGTGTGCGGCTTTGCTGACGCGACGGTGAACGGCCTGCTGGATGTCGATTCCCAGCGCGAGGTGGCCTTCTCGCTGGTCGCTCTCGGTCATGACTCCGGGCTTTCTGCCCAAGCCGCTTACCGAGCGCTTGCAAATATCTCCCCGCTCGGATTCGAAACGGTCCCGCCCTCTCGCAATGAGATTGACTATCCGCTCATGCGCGAAATGCACGCCGCCTCTGCGCTCGACTCGGCCGAAGAAGTTGCGGCATGGCGCGGTGGCACTGCGCTCGGCCACACTGAACCTCGAACGGGCGTGGCCGATTCTACGCCACCCGCCGGACCCGTCGTTCGGCTCCAACCTCTATCTGACTCCGAAATGCCTCGTGACCCGATCGAGCAGGTCATCCTGCGCCGCGGCTCCAGCCGCCAGTTTGCGCGCACGCCGATCAGCCTGGCGCAGCTTTCGAACATGCTCGACCGGGCGACCCGTGGCGTTCCGGCGGACTTTCTAGATTCGTTGAGATCGCAACTCAACCATCTCTATCTGATTGTCCACGCCGTGGAAGGTCTCGACTCGGGCGCTTACGTCTTCCACCGCGACCGTGGAGTGCTCGAGTGTCTCAAACGGGGAAATTTTCGCGACGAGGCTGGGTATCTCGGATTAGAGCAGCAGTTGCCGGCCGACGCCGCCGTGGACATTTTCTTTCTGGCGGACTTGCGGCCGATTCTGCAGCGCTTTGGCAATCGGGGGTATCGTTCCGTGCAGCTTGAAGCCGGCATCCTCGGCGGCAAACTGTACCTCGCGGCCTACGCCCAGCGCCTGGGCGCCACCGGCCTCACCTTTTACGACGACGACGTGATCCGATTTTTCTCCCCACATGCCGAAGGCAAGAGCGCCATTTTCCTGGTGGCCGTGGGCCACAGCGTCAAACGAAAAACCTAGCGAAGGAGGGTTTCACGTCTCGCCGCTCAACACCGAGGGAATTCTCATGCTGAAAAGGTTGGCAGCCTCGCAGGGATTCGAACCCCGATACTCTGCTCCAGAGGCAGATGTCCTACCGTTGAACGACGAGGCTGTATAAGAATTCTAAATCATTTTGCGGCGACTGCAAAACTGCGGGCTCCGGTCTGGGCGATGCGCAAGCTACGAGACCCGCGTTAGAATCTTTGGCAGCGGTGCGAGGAGTTGCCCATGCCCAGCAGCGGAACTTTGCCAGGAACCATGCCCGTTGGAACCGACTACACCGAGATGGCGCGCCGTACCCTTGAGACCGAGCAGTGCGCTCTCATCGTCGTGGACATGCAGGAAAAATTACTGCCGCCGATCTGGGAAAAAGAACGGCTGGTGCGAAATGTGCAGTTGCTGATTCGCCTGGCCGGAATCCTGAAGATTCCGGCGCTGGTGACAGTACAATACGCGAAGGGCCTGGGCAACACCGTGCCGGAGATTGCGTCCATTTTGCCGGACAATCCGCCCATCGACAAGCTGACGTTCTCCTGCTTCGGCAGCGATGTGTTCTGCTCATTGCTGAAGCGCTTGCCGGGCCAGCGGACGACCGTGCTGCTATGCGGTATGGAAACCCACATCTGCGTGATGCAGAGTGCGATGGGGGCGCTGCGGGAAGGTTATCTGGTGCATGTGGCTTCCGATGCCGTCAGCTCGCGGGCCGAATTGAACTGGCGGATCGGACTGGATCGCATGCGCGCGGCCGGAGCTATTCTTTCCTCGACCGAAATGATGATCTACGAACTGCTGCGCTCGTCCGGCGCGCCTGCGTTTCGAGAACTGCTGCCGTATTTGAAGGGGTGAGAATTAGTCGTTAGTCGCTAGTCGTTGGCA
>JGI12270J11330_10001065_pt1 | contig 20783 bp, 16 predicted proteins | sample PeaSoiMetSII2010_FD_11330 | JGI IMG/M metagenome (IMG submission 11330)
TGAAACAGCAGTTTTGCATCGCCGACCATGGGGATCGGCGCCGCAGCGATCCGCTCGGCGATGTGCGCGCCCGGCACCATCTCGCGATGCAACTGGCAGACCTCTTGCAAGAGCGCGGCCATATCCATCTCGGCCGGATGAAAATATTGCCCGACGCCGCCGACGCCACCGTCGATCAGGCGCGAGGAGTTGAGCAGATTGTCGATCAGTTGCGTCATGCGCAGCACGGCGCTGCGCACCTTGCCGGCGCGTTCGCCGATCTCGGCGGGGCCGACGCTGTCTTTCAGCTTGATCAGCCGCCGGGCGTGGCCGTCGATGACGGTCATCGGCGTGCGGAATTCGTGCGAGGCCATGGAGACGAAATTGCGCTGCTGCAGCGCCAACCGTTGCTCCTGCGCCAATTGCTCGGCGAGCATCGCCGCCTGGCGCGCCAGCATGCGCTGGCTCTCCATCAGTTCGATGGCGTTGTTGCGGAACACCACGGTCGCTTGCGCCATTTCGCCGATCTCGTCGGCTCGCTCGGTTTCCGGAATTTCGATGCCGGTATCATTGGCGGCGAGGCGGCGCATGCGATCGGCAAGGTGCAGGAGTGGACCGGAAATGGACCGGCTGATGTGCACCAGCGCTGCGACCACCAGCAAGCCTGCGATCGCCACGGCGAGGAGAATGAGCCAGAACGCCTGATCGTACGCCACCGCGAGACGATCGCTGGCGATTTGCGCGCTGGCGACCGCCTGGTCGGTGAGCTGGCCGAGCGTGTCGCTGGCGGCGTTATAGGCGACGCGCGAGGCGCCGCCGTAGATCCCGAGCGCTTCGGCCTTGCGATTGCCGCGCGACAGCACCAGCATCTGGTTGACGATCCTGCGATAGTCGGTCCAGTGCGCCTTGAACCGGTCGTACAGATCGTTTTCGGCCGCATCGTGCGCGATTTTTTCGAAGCCGCGCTCGGCTTGGGCAATCGAGCGGTCGAGCGCCGCCATGTCGGTTTCGGTCGCCGCGATCTCGGATTGATCGGTCGACAGCAGATTGCTGCCTTCGATGGCGCGGAAATCCGAGGTGAAATTGTTGAGGTCGCCGAGCACCCGCGTGGTCGGCAGCCAGACCTCGGCGACGTCGGCGGACAGCCGATTGAAATTGCTCAGCCGCCAGATGCTGAACGAGCCCAGCACGCAGACCAGCAGGAAAAAAACCAGAAACACCCCGGCAAGGTGATGGCGAATAGACTGCGGCCGCCCCGCCAGGCGCCCCCACCGCTTGGAAAAAATACGGATCGGCAAACAACCGTCTCCTTAGCTTTGACAGGATTATAGTGTAGTTGTTCGCCGGCGTGAACGCGGATGTGGCATGGCCGAGGCGCCGATCAAAATTCTCTGCATCGAGGACGACCGCGAGACCGCGGCGCTGATCACCGAGGAACTTCTCGACCGCGGCTATGAGGTCATCCTCGCCCATGACGGCCGCGAAGGGCTCGCCGCCATTTTGCGCACCATGCCCGACTTGGTGCTCTCCGACATCAGCATGCCGGCGATGTCGGGTTTCGAGCTTTTGGCAAGCCTGGTCGCGTTGGCACCGCGGTTCGCCAAAATGCCGTTCGTGTTCCTGACCGCGCTGACCGACCGCGACAACGAATTGAAGGGCCGGCAATTGGGCGCCGACGACTATGTGACCAAGCCGATCGATTTCGACATGCTCGCCGCCATCATCACCGCGCGGCTCGCCGGGGTCGCCCGCACCGGGTTGTGGCCGAAGGCGATCGCCCTCAATGAGCGCGAGGTGGAGGTTTTGACCTGGGCGGCGCGCGGCAAGACCTCGGCGGAGATCGCCAAAATCCTCGACCTGACCAAGCGGACGGTCGATTTCCATATCGACAATGCACGCGGCAAGCTCGGCGCCGCGACCCGCACCGAAGCGGTGCTCAAAGCGGCAACCGGCCGCCTGATCGAGCCGTGAGGTCTTGTCACCAGGTATAATAAAGACAGATCAGTGCGAACGGCACGCCGGCAGCGCCGATATAGAGCCAGCTGCGATAGCCGCCGGCGTCGCGTGGCAGCCGAAACAGCTCGAACACCAGCCAGCCGCAGACGGCAAACCCCAAGGCCAGCCGAACGAGGTCATTGGGCGTATCGTAAGCCGTTGCAATCGTTTCGTTTTGCGGCAACGCCACACGGAACGTCAAAACTGCGAGCGCAATGAGAAATACCGACCGCAACGTCAGGCCGGCGAATTGCTGCCACGCCGGGATCTTGGCATGCGGCACTTGAGTTTCGGGGAGACTCATTTTGAGACTCACCTGTCCCTCCAATAACTAGCCGAAGTATACAAGAAATATGCCAAAATTATATAACTGGTATTTTTCTATTCGGAAGCCGGTGCGGCCGCGGATGGAGTTCGCCGCTCCCAGCTGAGGACTATGGTCTGCAGCGCCGGCACCACCACGAGCAGCAGGATCGGCCCGATCAGCATGCCGCCGACGATGACGGTCGCGAGCGGCCGCTGCACCTGACTGCCGATGCCGGTCGAGATCGCGGCTGGCAACAGGCCGATGCAGGCCGACAGCGTCATCATCAGGATCGGCCGCATCTGCTGCTGCACCGCCTGGAACATGGCTTCGACCGGTGTCATGCCTTCCACGGCGACCCGGTAATAGCCGTTGATGATCAAAATGCCGCTCATCACCGAGACGCCCAACAGCGAAATGAATCCGATCGCCGCCGAGACGCTGAAATCCAGCCCAGTGACGAAGAGCGCCAGAACGCCGCCGCCGATCGCGAACGGCAGGCCGAGCAGCGCCAAAAACGTATCGCGCAACGAATTGAACAGCGTGTAGAGCAGGATCATGATCAGGACGAGCGTGATCGGCAGGATGATCGCGAGCCGCACCTTGGCCTCCTGCAGCCACTCGAATTCGCCGGACCATTCGATGCGATAGCCGGTCGGCAGCTTGACGTTGTCGGCGATGCGCTGCTGCGCTTCTTCGACCGCGCCGGCGAGATCGCGGCCGCGCACGGAAAACTTGATCGGCACAAAGCGCTGGTTGCGCTCGCGGAATATATAGGACGCACCGGTATCGAGCTTGATCGAGGCGAGCTCGCTCAGCGGAATGTAGGCGTTGCCCGAGGACGACGGCACGCCGACTTTGAGATTGCGCACATCGTCGATGTTCTTGCGAAATTCTGGCGCCAGCCGCACCACGACGCCGAATTGGCGGTCGGCCTCCAGCAGGTTGGTCGCCACGTCGCCGCCCAGCGCCGCTTGCACCACATTGTTGACGTCATTGACGTTGAGCCCGTAGCGCGCCGCCTTGGCGCGATCGATCCGAATGTCCAAGTTCGGCTGGCCGAGCACCCAGAACGCGCCGAGGTCGGTAATCCCCTGCACCTGCGCCATTTCATGCATGGCGGCCTTGGCGATCCGCTCCAGGGTCGCGAGGTCCGGCCCGATGATTTTTGCCGAGTTGGCGCCTTTGACCCCGGACAGCCCTTCCTCGACGTTGTCCTGGATATATTGCGAGAAGTTGAAATCGATGCCGACGAACTCGTTGTCGAACTCGGTTTGCAACGCGTCGATCAGCTTCTCCTTGGTCAAGCCGGTGGGCCATTGATCGAACGGCTTGAGCGGCACGAAGAATTCGGCGTTGAAGAAACCCGCTGCGTCGCTGCCGTCGTCGGGCCGGCCGTGCTGCGACACCACGGTAACGACTTCGGGATGGCGAAGCAGGACTTCGCGGATCCTGTTCACGATCGGCATGCCGGCTTCCAGCGAGATGGTCGGCGGCATGGTGGCGCGGATCCACAGATTGCCTTCCTCGAGCGTCGGCAGGAATTCCGAGCCGAGCCGCGATCCGACGAAGCCCGATACGACGAGAAAGATCAGCCCGATCGCGACGGTGATCTTGCGGTTGGCGAGCGACCAGCGCAGCACCGGCGAATAGACGGCGCGCAGTTGTCGAACGACGAAGGTCTCGACTTCGTCGAGACGCTCCGGAACGATCAAGGAGGCGAGGCACGGCGTGACGGTGAATGTCGCGATCAGCGCGCCCACCAGCGCGTAAGCATAGGTCCGCGCCATCGGCCCGAAAATCTGGCCTTCGACGCCCTGCATGGTGAACAGCGGAATGAAGGCTGCGACGATGATCGCGGTGGAGAACAGCACCGCGCGATCGACCTGCAAGGCGCTGACCAGGATGAGGCGCAGCCGGTCGGTCCAGCCCGGCAGGCTCGAGAAATCGCCGCCGCGCGTCGGATCGCGGCCCCATTTGCCTTCCGCCAGGTGCCGCAGCAGCGCTTGGCTGTCCTGCGGCCGCGCCTGGAAATTCCGGTAGACGTTCTCGACGACGATCACCGCGGCATCGACGATGATGCCGAAATCGATGGCGCCGACCGAAAGCAGATTGGCGTCCTCGCCGCGCAGCACCAAGATCATGATGCTGAAGAACAAGGCGAACGGGATATTGGCGCCGACGATGATGGCGCTGCGCAGATCGCCGAGAAATATCCATTGAATGAAGAAAATCAGCACGCAGCCGAAAATCAGGTTATGCAGCACCGTGCTGGTGGTGACGGCGACCAGCTCGGTACGGTCGTAGAACGGCACCAGCTTGACGCCCGGCGGCAGGCTGCCGTCGCTGTTGATCTTGGCAATCTCGGCGCGGACCCGCGCGACCACGTCGTTGGTATGCAGCGTCCGGTTCATGATGACGATCGCCTCGATCACGTCATCTTCACGATCGCGGCCGGCCTTGCCGAGGCGCGGCACGTAGCCCACGGCAACCTTGGCGACGTCCTTGATGAAGACCGGCACGCCGTTCTGCTGGAGCAGCACGACGTTCTCGATGTCCATGAGGCGATAGCCTTGGGTCAAATCCTCGGCGCCGCCGTCATTCATCAGGCCGACGCCGCGGATGTTCACCGACTGCTGGCCGAAATTGATGGTGCGGCCGCCGACATTGATGTTGGCGTTGCCGAGCGCGGTGATCACCTGCGGCAGGGTGACGTTGTAGGCATCGAGCTTATGCAGATCGACATCGACGTCGAATTCCTTGGTGGTGCCGCCCCAAGTGTTCAGCGCCACGATGCCGGGAACGGTCAAAAGCCGCCGTTGCAGGACCCAATCCTGGATCGTGCGCAGATTGGTCAAGCCGAAATGCGGAGGTCCGACCAGTTGATAGCGGTAGATTTCACCGACCAGGCTGGTGGCCTGGATCTGCGGGGTGACGTTGTTGGGCAGGCTGACGTTCTGTTGCAGATTGATGGCGGTCTGAGTGAGCGCGAAATAATAATCGACGCCGTAGTAAAACGTCACCCGCACGAACGACAGACCGTAGAACGACGTCGAGCGGATGACGTCGACGCCAGGCGTGGCGGCAAGCCCGACCTCGATCGGAATGGTGTAATAGCGCTCCATCTCCTCGGCCGACTGGCCGGGCGATTGCGCGGTGATCTCCAGAATCACCGGCGCCGGATTCGGATAGGCCTCGATGTTGAGCCTGGAAAAGGCGAACATGCCGGCGACGACGAACACCAGCAGGCCCAAGAGGACCAGCGGGCGACGGATCAGGACGAATTGCAGCACGCCGCGGAGCACGTTGGTCCCTTTTAGTAAGGTGTCATGTTAGTAAGGAGTCACGGGCATCGATGTCTGAGAGTTCTCAGCGCGACGCCGTAGCAAGCGTATTGCTCAGGAATAGCGCGCCTTCGGTGGCGACCAGCTCGCCCATTTGCACGCCGTCGAGAATCTGCCGGTAGCCGTCGCGCTCCTGCCCGATCGTGACCGTGCGCCGGGTGAAATGACGGCGGTCGGCGGTGACCCATGCCGTCATCGTGCCGTCGCCCTCGCGCACCACGCCGTCGAGCGCAATCGCCGGCGAGTGCACCGGGTCGCCGACGCTGATGATGAAATCGGCGAACATGCCCGAGCGCAGCTCGTGCTGCGGATCGCTGACCTCCGAGCGCACCAGGACGCGGCGGGTGTTGGGATCGACGGTTGCGGCGATGGTGGTGATCGTGCCGTCGAACACACGGCCGGGAAACGCGCTGACCTTGACCTGCACCTTTTGCCCGACGCGGAACGCCGGGCTGTCGGTCTCGGTGACATTGGCCAGCATCCACATGGTCTTGATATCGGCGACCGTATACGGCGCCGGGTCGTTGCCCGGCTGCACATAGAGCCCCGGCGCCGCGTTGCGGGCCGTGATCCGGCCGGTGATCGGGCTCGGCACCACCAGGGTCGGATCGGCGCTGCGTTTGGCGACGATATTGTCGATGTCGGAATCGGTCTTACCGAACAGCCGCACCGCGTCGCGCGCCGCCTGCAGATTGCCTTCGGCGGTTTGCTCGTCCGAGGCTGCCTGCTCGACGTCGTGCTGCGACACCGCGCGCGTCGTGAAGAGATCGCGCAGCCGCGCCAGATTTTTGCCGTTCAACTCCAACACACCCGCGGCCGCGATCAGCGTCGATTCCGCCTGCAGCAGATCGGGGCTGTCGATGGTGAACAGCGTCTGGCCCTTGGTGACGTCGTCCCCGACTTCGGCAAACAGCGCGATAATGCGGCCCTGGTACGGCGTGAATACCTTGACCGTCATGTCCTCATTGAAGCCGATACTGCCGACGGCGTCTTTCTCGACCGGGAATTCGCGCTCCTCGACCGGCTCGACCTTGACCGAGGCGAGCTGCGAATCCGACAGGTCGACGCCGTCCTGATCGCGGGACGTTGCATTTTGCGCCGTGGCCTGCGGCGTACCCGCACCCGGCTTCGGGGTATCGCCGGGACGCAAGGTCCAATAAGCGACCACGGCAACGGCAAGGAGCGCGACCACGACCGCCGCTCTCACCCGGTCCATTGTCATGCGAGGAGACATGTCATACGGGGAGCCATATCATGCGGGGAGCCATCGATAAGCCGCATCCAGACGTGTCGGCAGTGCCGCAACATGGCCATGGGCATGGCGCCGCGGTCTACTGTCATTAATCACAGCAAGACCTAACGCTGACCCATGTGCGACTCATGACAGTCTATCATGGATAAGTCGCCGCGTTATTTGCACCGGCGGTGCAGCGCGCTATGGCGGCCGATTTTCGGCACTGAATTAATCACAGTGTGGCCGGACGAACATAGCCAATACCAGGCAAATCCGAAATAATGCCCGGCGTTGCTTCACCGCGCGTTTGTTCAAAGTTGTTACCGATGTCGTATGTGGCGGTCAGGTGGTTGTCGGCAGGTACCACCGCTCTCGCGGCCGTGATGCTTTTGGCAAGTTGCGCGGTCGGACCGGATTTCGTTCACCCCGCCGCGCCCGAAATCACCCGCTACACCCGCGAGCCGCTCGCGCCGCGAACGTCGTCGGCCGATGTCGCCGCCGGCCAAAGCCAGCGCTTCATCGCCGACCGCGATATTCCCAAGGAATGGTGGGCGGTGTTCAAGTCGCCGGCGCTCGACGCGCTGATCGAACGGTCGCTCGACAACAATCCCAACCTGCAGTCGGCCATGGCGACGCTGCGCGCCGCGCAGCAGGCGGTCTACGCCCAGGAAGGCAAATTTTTTCCGCTGGTGCAGGCCAATTTCAATCCAACGCGCAACCAGACTCCGGCTTCGCTCACGCCGGTGCCGGCGTCCGGCGCCAGCATCTACAATCTCTATACCGCGCAGCTGCAGGTCTCCTACACGTTCGACGTCTGGGGCCTCAATCGGCGCGCGGTGGAATCGCTGCAGGCGCTCGCCGACGTGCAGCGCTTCGAGGTCGAGGCCGCCTATCTTGCGCTGACATCGAACGTCGCGGTCGCGGCCATCACCGAGGCATCGCTGCGCGGCCAGATCGAAGCGACCAATCAGTTGATCGCGATCAACGGCAAAATGCTCGGCATCCTGCAACGCCGGCTGGACACCGGCTACGGCAACGCCAGCGATGTCGCCGTGCAGGCAGCGGCGCTGGCGCAAGCCAAGGCGACATTGCCGCCGCTGCGCAAGGCGCTGGCGCAGCAACGCGACCTCCTGGCCGCCCTGTCCGGCGCCTATCCCAGCGAAGCACCGCGCGAGACCTTCCAGCTCGCCAACCTGCATTTGCCGATCGATCTGCCGATGAGCCTGCCGTCGCAATTGGTCGAGCAGCGCCCGGACGTGCGCGCGGCGGAGGAACAATTGCACGCCGCCAGCGCCCAGGTCGGCGTCGCCACCGCCAACCTGCTGCCGAACTTCACCATCAGCGCCAATGGCGGCTATTCGAATACCGTATTCGCCGCCCTGATCGCGCCGCAAAGTCTCGCTTGGGAGCTCGCCGGCAATGCGACGCAAACGATATTCGACGCCGGCACCCTGCTGCATGAGCTCGAGGGCGCGCGCGATACCTACCAGGCCGCGGCGTGGACCTATCGCGGCACCGTGATCGGCGCGGTGCAGAACGTCGCCGACGCGCTGCGCGCGCTGCAAAACGATGCCGACGCGCTGCGCGCTGCGCGCGACTTCGAGCGCGCCGCAAAAAAGAGTTTTGATCTGGCGCAGCAGCAACTCGAGAAAGGCCAGAGCAACGTATTGCTGCAGCTCACCGCGGAGCAGACTTATCTGCAGGCGAGCATCCAGGTGGTGCAGGCACGAGCGGCGCGGCTCACCGACACCGCGGCTTTATTCCAGGCGCTCGGCGGCGGCTGGTGGAACAGGCTCGAGCCTCCCGTGGAAAAGACGCTCGACGTCGGCACGGACCGAGCTGAGCCAATTAAACAAGACGTCCCGCCACAATGACCCTGCTCTGCCATCGCTTTCGTTGCAGGCCGGGGGGTCAGACCTTGGATTCGATCTCACGCGCTGTCTCTTGTGGTGCGGCTCGCGGCTTGACCTTGTTCTGCTCGATGATTCCTTCAAGACGCGCGATGTTCTGGATAAGGCGATCGCTGGTGAGACGGAGAAAGTAGTAGCCGAATTCCGGATTCTCGAAGTAGATTTCGAGCAGCCGGTCGTAGGTGATGGTCAGCACCTCNCCGCTCTCGATACACTCNACGGTCTGCGTCCTTTTGTTATTGGGCGTGATGAAGCCAAGTTCCCCCATCAGACGCCCGGGCGGCANTTCGACGCCGATTTCGGTCACGAGGAATTTTCCGGTGACCGTGAGGTACATCTCGTTTGCCGGCTGTCCCTTGCGAAACAGCACGTCGCCTTGGCGATAGGCGCGCTGATTCATGAACGGTTTGAGCCAGTCCATCGACAGATCGCCTTGCGCGGCGATGCGCGCCCGCTTGACCAGGTTGCGCATCTGGTAGAGGCGCCAGCTGTTGATGGGCAGCAAAAGCAGATACATCAGAAAGGTCGAAATCGCGCCCGCAAACGCCCCATAAGCCATGAAGAACAGGGCGCTGATGATGCCGAAAACGCGCAACGGCACCATGGTTCGCATCAGCATCGTCGCGGCATAAAAGCCGGCGCCGACCAGGGCGCACATGCTTGCAACATTGATGTGCGCCACCACGATGTCGAGCAGCCGCTGGACGACCGCGTCGAACGAGATGTTGCTGGGATCGATACCGATTTGGACCAGCAGTTTATTGAACGAAAGATTCTCCGACGCGCGTTCGAGCGCACGGTTCAGGATCGAAGTCAGGTCGAGATATACGCTCTTCATTCCCGCTCCAGCAATGCGCTGCCGCCGGCGACCGATATAACGATGGGCAGCATATGACCGGCTACGATTCTACTCGCAAGCATCTAGCGCGGGATAGACGCCTTCACGAGCCGTCTGTCACAAAACTGCGATGAAATGGCCGCTTAGCCCACCATAGCACGGCGGCTGGCACGGATGGAGTCGCCGATCCTGCCGATCATCGCCTCCGAATGCGTGTCGCATAGATCGGCCAGGATGGCGGCAATTCCCGGCTTGTATTGATCGCTCAGTTCCACGAGTGGCAAGCGAACCCTGGGCGACATTAAACCAAACAGACTCAGTGCATATTTGAGTGCAACCGGATTTGTCTCGGAAAACAGCGCGGCAGTCAGTTGCGCGATCGGGCGGGCGAGGCGTTGCGCTCTCGCTACCGGTCCCTGTCGCCACGCCAAGAACATGCTCCGGCACAGGCCGGGCACGACATTCGATGTGACCGAGATGCAGCCGTCGCCGCCCTGCGCCAGGAAGGCCAAGCCGAGCGCATCATCGCCCGACAGCAGCCGGAAATCCGGTCCCACCAAGGTCCGCAAGCGCGACGGCCGGCTCCCGTCGCCGCTGGCGTCCTTGAGGCCGATAATCCGCGGCAGTTCGGCAAGCCGCGCGATCGTGGCATCGGCAAGCCCGCATGCCGTTCGCGATGGAACGTCGTAGAGGATGATCGGCAAGCCGGTCGCGGCGGCAATCTCACGGAAATGGGCGTAAAGGCCCGCCTGTGTCGGTCTGTTGTAGTACGGCACGACCGACAAGACCGCGTCGGCGCCGATCGCTTCCGCATCTTGGGCAGAAGCGATCGCATGATCCGTCGCGTTCGAGCCCGCTCCGGCAATGACCGGCACGCGACCGCGTGACACGGCGACCGCGATGCGGATGAGTTCGCCTTGCTCTCCAGGCGTTAACGTTGCCGCTTCACCCGTCGTCCCGCAGACGACAAGCGCGGTCGCACCGCAAGTTATCTGAAGATCGCAAAGCCGTTCGAACGCCGCGCCGTCGACGTCGCCGTTGTCGTCGAACGGTGTCGGCAAGGCGGGTGCGTAGCCCGACAATTTCGCGACATGGCGGCCGATGGTTGGCATCGTGACCTCACAGCAAATGCGAGCTCAATCACTTTGTCGAAATTGGCCTGCTTGAGAACGGCAGTCAGGCGACCCGGCGCTCGCGCGTCGCATTGTCGGCGAGCCGCGCTGCGGTCATCGGTTTTCGGTTCAAATCGAGTTCGAGGACGCCGGGAACGGCGACCACGGCCGGCGGTTGGCTTCCGTTTTCAAATCGTACGTAGCGGAGCGCCTCGGTGCGAGCAACGAAGAGTCCGCCGCGGACCCCGCTTTGGTCTTGGACCACCCAGTTTCCCCTGCCGTCCTGACCGATCATGAATAGTGGAGGTTTTGGACACGAGGGAGGTTCAGCGTCGTTGGCGTCCATTTGCGTGTTGTCCATTTGCGTTCTTCTTTGATAATGGTGGATAAAGTCCGCGAAGGCCGAATTATTGGATCGGCAGATCGTCGTCGTTCTTCGAGCACAGCGTATATTGGCCGCGGAACAGCTCCTTTTCGATCGCGTCGCGATGCCGGCGATGACCGGCGAAAGCGTCCGAAATCTCCGCGATGAGCTTCCGCCATTCGGCGATGACCGATCCGATGCAGAGCACCAGGAAAGCCGCGCGGCGCACCGCGACTTCGCTCGCCGCGGCGAATAGCCCGGCAACGCGGCCGCCCCGGTTGTCGACGTCGAGCTCGAATGGCTCGGCGAGAAACATCATCGCGCATCCGGCCGGCTCGCTCTGTCCGCGTGCAAAGCGGGCAGCCGATTGCTTGAAAAGGAATAGACCTCCGCTCGGTCCTTCCGCTTCACGCACCACCCAGACACCGTACTTATTGCGGCCGATATAGAACAGCGGGATTGCCTCGCTGAGCGCGTTGGCATCGGGCCGTCGCGGCAATTTCGCTGCCGCCACCGACGCGGCCTGGGGCCACCGCGGCGGCGTCGCTCCTTGTCCGTGGGCGACGTAAGCCAGACGCATCTCGCCCGGCCAGAGCTGGCGTAAAACGCGGGACTGCTTGAGCTGCCTGATCATGACTGTCTCGATTCGCGACGATGCAAATCACCGCACTAATGTTCCCCCGAACCGCATAGGAATTCGAGATGAGGCGACAGGCCTTTTCATAATGGCGCTATTGAAACAGCCTGACCCACCAGGGCCGTGTCGGATCGGCGCCGATCCGGTTCTTAACCGACCGCACGATGTCAGCGAATCTATCGAGCTGGACCTTATCGGTGGGGCGGAACTCAACGTGCCGGGTGTCCGACAATAGCGTCTTCGGCTTGATCTCGAAGGTGACCTTGTCGAGGACCCGCAGATCCTTCAGCACAATTTCAAGGTCGACGGGAAAATTGCCGGTCAGTTTGTAGGCGCCAAGAGTTTCCAGCGCGGCGTCGTAGGTGCGCGACTCGGACAATTCCAGAGTGTGGCCGACATTTCTCGGGTCCAATGTCCAGTGCGTTGCGACAGATGCCGCCGAACGCGATACGGTATCGATCGAAAGGACGCTCATTGCGGCCTGACCTCACAACGGTTTCGACTGACCGCAATGTGCTCTCGGGCGCATATGAATTCGAGACGGGACGGCAGGCATCGTTATAAAGACGGCATAGGGCATAAAGGGAATTTGAAACGCATCGCATTTCTCGAAGCACACCGCATGTTCGGCACGTCGTGCTCGACGGCAGGTCGCCGATTCCGTTTGAGCCTGGCTGCCGCTTCACCGACTTAAAGCTTGAGCTATCGAAACAGTCGCACCCACCAGGGCAACGTGGCACCGAAACCGATCTTCCTCTCGATAGACCTCATGATTTCGGCAAATCTGTCCGAGTGAACGTTACCATTGGGCCGGAATACGACGTGCCGAGAATCTGACAACGGGGACTTCGGTTCGATCTCGTATGTAACCTTATCGAGCACACCAAGATCATTGAGAACTATTTGCAGCTCAGTGGGAAAATGGCCGGTTAATTTATACGCACCAAGGATTTCGAGTGCGGAATCGTAGGCCCGCGATGCAGACAGATCGAGCGCGTGACTGATATTTCTATCGTCTAATGTCCATGGCTTTGGCGCCGCTGGCGCCGAGCCCCGAACGGTATCGATGGACGTGACACTCATGGAGGCCCGACCTCACAGTTATTTCGGCTGCTCTCAACGTGCCCTCGATCGCATATGAATTCGAGATGGAGCAGGCGGCATTCTCATAAAGGCGGCATAGGAGCGTAAACGGACGCTGAAATAGCGGCGGCAGCTATGCGAAGTTGTCACAGCAAACCACGCCGCCCGCGGCGGGCTGGAGCTGCGGAAATCCCGGCGCGGCCTCAGTTGCAACCTGGCTCCGGCGTCGGGCTTCGACAAAAGCCCGCAAGATCGCCAGCGGCAAAACCTGGTGAGCAGCATCGGCGCTATCGTCGATGTCGGCCGGCATGTTCGGCTGCCGCGTCAGCGAGCAGAACCATTCGCCACTTTCGTAGACCAGCCGCCGCAACGCCCAGCCCGGCATCTCGGATTCGATCAAGGCCATTGCAGCGTCGGTCCAGGCTCCGGATTCGATCAACCGCTCGATTCGAGCGGTCTTTCCCGATTTGCTGAGAATTGGAATGCGGCTGCAAGCGCTGCCGATGATTTTCGCAAAGACTGCGCGCGCGGCCTCCGGTGCAGCCTGAAGCTCATCGTCCAGCCGGTCGAGAAGCACTGCGTAGTCGGCGGCAAAAGCCATGACACCATCTCACGAAACGATGACTTATTCGTCGTCGCCCCGTAACATGGCGTCATAGGCCATAAAGAAACCAGACGGCACGGCCAGCAATCATGTATGGACGGCATAAAGACGAGATCGAGTTGTTATAAGGAGCCCCTGATCGCTGGCTTCGCATAACCGCTGCGTTCGTTACACAATTAGCCGGAAGAATCGGAAGACTTCGCCTGCTCGGAGGCGTTCATTGCCAACCGGCCTTCGACGATCCGATCGATCGCAGCCCTGGCTTCCGGGTTTGCTTCCATGAAGCGCTCAAAATCAGACCGTCGTAAAACAAGTAATTGGCAATAGGTCAGAGCGACGACGTCGGCTTGTCGCGGCCGCCCCGACAGCAGGGCCAACTCCCCGAAGAACTCACCGCTTCCCAATCGCACGCGTCGCTCCGGCAGGATCACTTCGACTGCTCCAGATGCAATGAAGAAGACCGCGTCGCCGCGTTCTCCTCTGCGAATGATTCGGTCATTCGGTACGGCGAACCTGGGGCGGAGCAGCCGGCACACGCGGTCAAGCTGATACTGGTTGAGGCCGCTCAAGATATCGAGCCGCTTGACCAATTGGCGGCTATCCAGCCCGATATCGAACCGTGGGCGCTGTTGGGAAACGCGAGCGCCGAGTACGTTGCGCCTCAGATCGTCGTAAACCTCATGGGCAATCAGCCCCTCCTCGAAAAGGCTTTGGTATCTCGTCATTTCATGGCGCAGCGTCGATTGGCGCAGAAATCGCGCTTCGAGCTCTGCCGCGTAATCCGGGTATTGCCGACGCAACGCATCGAGAGCTCCTGTGACCGCATCCCGCCGCTCGTCGAGGATATCACCGATGACGCCAGCGATCGGTTGCCCGAAGATCGAGCGAATCTGCTGATTGTTGAACGGGCGGAGCCGCTCTATCACAAAACGCATGATCAGCAGAATCTCGACGCGATCGGCAAGACGATCGGCCAGGGGCCGGACAATCCCAAGCCAGCGGTACAGAAAGTACGCAATGTGGAAGCCCGCGGGAAACGCCAAAGCCGCCTCGCTGGCTCTGAGATACCCGCGACGTTCGTCGCTTCGCGCCGCCTCCTTGATCTCATCGGCGTTGTTCAGCATCATCTGCATGGCTGTTGGCGAAGCAATCTGATCACGCAGCATCTCAAGAGCGAGCACGCGCTCCTGGTTGCCGAGGGCGACAAGGGCGATCGCCAAACTGTCTCGTTCGGTCAGATTCCGCTTTCCGGCGTCGCTTGCATTCGCCGCAATCCTGGCCTCGTAGGGCGCGATCACCCGCTCGACAGCCGCCGCGGAGAGTACGTGCGTCTGTGCTATCTCGTGCGCCGCTTCACATGCCTCGACATAGGATAACGCCAAGATGCGGTCGCGGAGCGCCTCATCTTTCGGCGAAAGACGATCCAGCCCGAGAAGGTTGATCATGAGACGCAATGTGGTGCCGTTGACGAACAGCGTGAACAGCACGAAGCCGGTTGCGAGCACCGCTACAAAACGTTGGATATCTTCCGGCAGCGCCGCGTTCTCGGTGACCGCCAGCGCCAATACCAATGTCAACGCACCGCGTAGACCGCCCCAGATGATTGCGAGCTTGTACGAAGCGTCGATGCGCTGTGTGAGTCCGAGCCGCTCCAGTGGCGGCAGGAGGACGAATAGCGAAAAAATCCGCGCTCCGGTCGCAGCGGCGATCAATACCGCCAGCAAAAACACGTCCCTAAACCCGATATCGACCAACAGTCTCGGCACCAGGATCGATGCCAGTATAAAGATCAACGAGCGCGCCCAGAATGCGATTTGTTCCCAGAGTTCGGTGAGGAACGACCAATTTTCCGGCGCAATCCTGGATGGGCCGAGTGCCGTCACTGTTAGGCCCGACGCCAGTACCGCAACTACGCCGGACACGTGAAACAGGCGTTCCGCGGCAATGAATGCCAGATAGGCAAACGCCAGTGTCAGCGTGGCCTCCGCCAGCCGGTCGTCGCCGACGCGGGAGATGATCCAGAGCAGGATCCTGCCGGCAAGGAATCCGACCACTCCGCCGCCGGCGAAGGAAACGGTAAACTGCCTCAGCCCAGCGACGGCATCGGGTTCGCGCCCGCTCAGAATCATGCCGAGCAGCACAACGAACAGCGAAATCGCGGCAGCGTCGTTGAGGAGGGCTTCGCCCTCGACCAGACGCGTCAGCCGCGCCGGGGCGCCGACATCGCGGAAGATGGCGATGACCGCCGCAGGGTCCGTCGTGGCAACGACGGCGCCGAGGAGCAGGCAAACCACGAGCGGAACCTGGGCAAACGGCCACAACACAAAGCCGATCACCGCAGTCGTAATCAGCGTAGCGATAACCGCGAGAAACAGTATCGCAGCGGCATCGTCGATGGTCCGTCTGACATCGGTGGCAATGCCGGCCTCGAATACGAGCAGCGGCAAAAACACGTAAATGAAAGTCTCAGAGCTGACTGGCAGATTGGCAAACAACCCCGCGGCAGCGTCGACCGGTCCCGGCAGACCCAAATGGCCCAAAACCACAGGAAATGCGCCGATTGCCACACCGATCGCCGCGAGCAGGACGGATGGGGGCAATCTCAGGCGAATCGCGAGCGGCTGGCATAGCCCGACGACGACCAGCAGTCCCGCAATGACCAGCAGTGCAAGCGCGGTATCAAGCATGGCGTCGCGATGGCCTGAATGCCTCGAAAGAACAATGGCAGCGTCGGCGTGTGATCCGATTGTGCCTGGCACGCCGCCTGCCGCGGCAACCCCGGCGACGGCAACCGGATCGAATTCCGCACTAACGGCATCCTAGAGAGCCGAGGTTCGGCAAGCCAGGGAAACCGGAACGGCTTGGCAAAGAGAAGCCGGGCCCTTTGGCAGCGCCATCGACCGGGCGGACGACCTGCATGAACGCCATGAACATCCAACGCCGACGGCTCCGCCGCTTATTTCGTCTTTATGACAGCAGCAAACAGTCCATCTGGAATTCCTATGCCCGATCCTACACATCTGGCTCGGACATCGACTTTCCGAACTGCGACTTGAGACGCTGGCGCGATGGAGCGAGCCATGAGGAATTTCATTCAAAGCGAAAGGAAGCGCTCCGAGCTTCGCGCCCTGTTGCCGGTCGCGGCCATCCTTACGGTCGCGACGCTCGCCAAGCTCGGCACGGTGGGCCTGTTCGTCCATCTTGCGCATTAGCCGGCGGCGTTCATATTTTTATAAGAGCGCCACCGGCCGGCCCGGCTTGGGTGGCGGCTTTGGGGCATACCCACAAGGTCCCTGGCCTACCGCCGGCTGCTGCCGGCGCCCTGATAGTACTAGTTATGACAGTGAGTATCTCTAGTTTGCTCAGTCATTTAGGCTCTTTACGTCATCCTTCCATCGTACGCGATCTATATAGAACTCCTATAACGTCGCCCGCGCCCCCGTCTCGAATTCCTATGCGAAGAGTGACACGTAATCGGGCGTGAACGGGCGGAGTATCTCGCGCGCCATTGATTCAAATCAATATGGCGCGACGCCTAAGGTATCTGCTGACAAAGTGCTGCATTCATTCCGCGGAGCATTCCCATGATGGACGTCGTTATGGTGGCGATGGCATTTGCCTTCTGCGCCGTGTCGATCGCTTACGTCTACGCCTGCGAAAGGCTGTGAGGGGGCTGACCATGATCTTCGACTATTCGCTCGCCGGTCTCGTGACCGCAGGGCTGCTGTTTTATCTGATCTTCGCCCTGCTCAAGCCCGAACTGTTCTGAAGGGATAACCGACCATGACCGTCATCGGCTGGGTCCAGATTCTGCTCTATTGCGCGCTCATCGTCGCGATCACACCGCCGCTCGGCGCCTATATGACGCGCGTGTTCAACGGTGAGCGCACGTTCCTGTCGCCGATCTTGCGGCCGGTCGAGCTCGTCATCTACAAAGTCGCCGGCGTCGACGAGCGGCAGGAGCAGCACGCCGTGACCTACACGGTCGGCATGCTGCTGTTTCATCTCGGCGGCCTGTTCATCATTTACGCGCTGATGCGGCTACAGGCATTCCTGCCGTTCAATCCCGCCGAGCAGTCGGCGGTCTCCGAGGATCTGTCGTTCAACACGGCGGTCAGCTTCATCACCAACACCAACTGGCAGAACTACGGCGGCGAGAGCACGCTGTCTTACCTCGTGCAGATGCTCGGCTTGACGCACCAGAACTTCCTGTCGGCGGCGACCGGCATCGTGCTCGCGATCGCGCTGATCCGCGGCTTCGCGCGNCATTCGGTGCGCACCGTCGGCAGTTTCTGGGTCGATATCACGCGCTGCACGCTCTACATCCTNNTNCCGATCTGCNTGCCCTACGCGCTGTTCCTGGTCTGGCAGGGCATTCCGCAGACGCTCGGNGCCTATGTCGATGCNACGACGCTGGAAGGCGCNAAGCAGACCATNGCGGTNGGGCCGGTNGCCTCGCAAATCGCCATCAAGATGCTCGGCACCAATGGCGGCGGTTTCTTCAACGCCAATGCCTCCCATCCGTTCGAGAATCCGACCGCGCTGTCGAACTACGTACAGATCATCTCGATCTTCGCGCTCGGCACGGCGCTGACCAACGTGTTCGGCCGCATGGTCGGCAACCAGCGCCAAGGCTGGGCCATTCTTGCCGTCATGGGCGTGCTCTTCATTGCCGGAGTCATCGCCTGCTATGCGGCTGAGGCCCATGGCAACGATGCGCTCAACGCGCTCGGGCTGACCGGCGGCAACATGGAAGGCAAGGAAGTCCGCTTCGGCATCGTCGCCTCGGCGTTGTTCGCCGTCATCACCACGGCCGCTTCGTGCGGCGCCGTCAATGCCATGCATGACTCGTTCACCGCGCTCGGCGGCATGATCCCGCTGATCAATATCCAGCTCGGCGAGATCATCGTCGGCGGTGTCGGCTCCGGCATGTACGGCATGCTGCTGTTCGTCATCATTTCCATTTTCGTCGCCGGCTTGATGGTCGGCCGCACGCCGGAATATGTCGGCAAGAAGATCGAGGCCAAGGAAGTCAAGATGGCGATGCTTGCCATCCTGGTCCTGCCGCTGATGTATCTCGGCTGGACCGCGGTGGCGATGCTGGTGCCGTCCGCGGTCGCGGCCATGAACAATCCCGGGCCGCACGGCTTCACCGAGGTGCTCTATGCCTACGTGTCGCAGGACGGCAACAACGGCTCCGCCTTCGCCGGCTTGAGCGGCAACACGATGTTCTACAATCTCAGCGGCGCCATGGCGATGGCGGTCGGCCGGTTCTGGATGATCATCCCGACGATGATCATTGCCGGCTCGCTCGCCAACAAGAAATTGGTGCCGGCATCGGCGGGCACGTTCCCGACCACGGGCGGCCTGTTCGTCGGCCTGGTCGTCGGCGTGATCGTGATCGTCGGCGGCCTCACCTTCTTCCCGGCGCTCGCGCTCGGCCCGATCGTCGAGCAGCTCGCGATCAATGCCGGCACACTGTTCTCGTCCAATTAGGCATCCAGGCTCGGAGTCACTTCGATGGAAACCTCAACCCTGCGCAAGAGCATGCCCGTATCGGCGCTCTTTGATCCGAAGATCGTCGGGCCGGCCATCGGCTCCGCCTTCGCCAAGCTCAATCCGCGCACGCTCATGAAGAATCCGGTCATGTTCGTGCTCGAGGTCGTCACCGCCTTGACCACAGTCATTCTGATCCGTGATCTGGTGACGGGCGGCGGACACATCCTGTTCGAGTTCCAGATCATCCTGTGGCTGTGGTTCACCGTGCTGTTCGCGAACTTTGCCGAGGCGATCGCCGAAGGCCGCGGCAAGGCGCAGGCCGATACGTTGCGCCGGCAGCGCAGCGAGACCCAGGCCAAATTGCTGAGCGGCGCGGACCGGCAGAATTTCAAGCTCGTGGCGTCGACCGCGCTCAAGGTCGGCGACGTCGTCCTGGTCGAAGCCGGCGACGTGATCCCTTCGGACGGCGAAGTGATCGAGGGCATGGCCTCGGTCAACGAAGCGGCGATCACGGGCGAATCGGCGCCGGTCATCCGCGAGTCCGGCGGTGACCGCTCCGCGGTCACCGGCGGCACGCAAGTGCTGTCCGACTGGATCCGCGTGCGCATTACGGCTGCGCCCGGCTCGACCTTCCTCGACCGCATGATCCGGCTGGTCGAGGGCGCCGAACGGCAAAAGACGCCGAACGAGATCGCGCTGAACATTTTGCTGATCGGCCTGACCATCATCTTCGTGTTCGCGACCGCGACGATCCCCAGCTACGTCTATTATGCCGGCGGCACGATTTCGGTCGTGATCCTGGTGGCGCTGTTCGTCACCCTGATCCCGACCACCATCGGCGCGCTGCTTTCGGCCATCGGCATCGCCGGTATGGACCGGTTGGTGCGCTTCAACGTGCTGGCGATGTCGGGCCGCGCGGTGGAGGCTGCGGGCGACGTCGATACGCTCTTGCTCGACAAGACCGGCACCATCACGCTAGGCAACCGCCAGGCTACCGAGTTCAAGCCGCTGCGCGGCGTCACCGAGCAGGAGTTGGCGGACGCCGCGCAACTTGCCTCGCTCGCCGACGAAACGCCCGAGGGCCGCTCTATCGTGGTGCTGGCCAAGGAAAAGTACGGCATCCGCGGCCGCGACCTGCACGAACTGCGCGCCAATTTCATTCCCTTCAGCGCGCAGACCCGCATGAGCGGCGTCGAAATCGGTTCCTCCTGGATTCGCAAGGGTGCGGTGGACGCGATCTTGAACCATCTCAACGGTTCGACGGCCGCGGTCGGCGCCGACACCGCACGCGAAGTCAACGCCATTGCCGATGCCATCGCCAAATCCGGCGCTACGCCGCTGGCCGTCGCCAAGGACGGCAAATTGCTCGGCGTCATCCAGCTCAAGGATATCGTCAAGGGCGGCATCCGCGAGCGCTTCGCCGAATTGCGCCGCATGGGCATCCGCACCGTGATGATCACCGGCGACAATCCGATGACTGCAGCCGCCATCGCCGCGGAAGCCGGCGTCGACGATTTCCTCGCCCAGGCCACGCCCGAGGAGAAACTGCGGCTGATCCGCGACGAGCAGGCCAAGGGCAAGCTGGTTGCCATGTGCGGCGACGGCACCAATGACGCGCCTGCGCTCGCCCAAGCCGACGTCGGCGTCGCCATGAATACCGGCACGCAAGCCGCTCGCGAGGCCGGCAACATGGTCGATCTCGATTCCAATCCGACCAAGCTCATCGAGATCGTCGAAATCGGCAAGCAATTGCTGATGACCCGCGGCGCGCTCACGACGTTCTCGATCGCCAACGACGTGGCTAAATATTTCGCCATCATCCCGGCGATGTTCGTCGCCTTCTATCCGCAGCTGCAGACGCTCAACATCATGAAGCTGGC
>JGI12270J11330_10001074_pt1 | contig 20692 bp, 24 predicted proteins | sample PeaSoiMetSII2010_FD_11330 | JGI IMG/M metagenome (IMG submission 11330)
GGACGAATTGAGTTCGGACCGGTGGTTACTGGATCGCCGGGTCAGGCCCGGCGATGACGATTGAGGGATACGGGGCTAGGCCCACGCTCGTCATGCCCGGCCTTGTGCCGGGCATCCATGTCTTAGGCGCAAATTCAAAAGCGTGGATGGCCGGGCCAAGCCCGGCCATGACGAAGGAGAAGTGGACGCTCAACTGCGGCGGCCCTATACGAGGCGGTCACCCGGACTCAAGTCACCCACAGGACGCCGCCTTGCTCGACATCAATTGGATTCGCGACAACCCGGACGCCTTCGTGCGCGGGCTCGAGCACCGCGGCTTCGAGCCCGAGCCCAAGGAGCTGCTCAAGCAGCTTCTGAAGCTCGATGAGGAACGGCGCCAAACGATCGCTAGGGTCCAGGCTTGGCAGGAACGGCGAAACCGCCTTTCAAAGGAAATCGGCGTCGCAAAGGCGACAAAAGATGAAGCGCGTGCTAGTGAGCTGATGGAGGAGATGACGCGCCTCAAGAGCGATCTTACACGTGCCGGCGAAGACGAAGTAAAGCGCCTGGACGAGGCGATGCATGATCTCCTCGCCGGCATCCCAAACATCCCCGCTGACGACGTGCCTGTCGGACCTGACGCTAGCGCCAACGAGGTCCTTTCACGTGATCCGAAAAGGATACCGCCGAAACGGAAGTTCGATTCCGAGCCGAAGCAGCATTTCGAGATCGGCGAGGCGCTTGGCCTCATGGATTTCGAGACGGCGGCGAAGCTGTCAGGCAGCCGCTTCGTCGTGCTAAAGGGGGCGCTTGCGCGCCTCGAACGGGCGCTCGCCCAATTCATGCTCGACCTGCATACGAGCGAATTCGGATACACCGAAATCAATCCGCCGCTCCTCGTTCGTGACGACACCATGTTCGGCACAGCGCAACTGCCGAAGTTTGCTGATGATCAGTTTGGTACAGCACGGCCTGTAGACATACGTGATGCGGCAGAGAAGATTGAGGAGCGGCGCGTCGGTCTCTGGCTCATTCCCACCGCCGAGGTGCCGCTGACCAATCTGGTCCGCGAGGAGATCATCGACGAGGCCAAGCTGCCGCTCCGCTACACCGCCTGGACGCCCTGTTTCCGCGCCGAGGCGGGTGCCGCCGGCAAGGACACCCGCGGTATGATCCGCCAGCACCAATTCTCCAAGGTCGAGCTCGTCTCCATCACCACGCCGGAGCATTCGGCAGCAGAGCTTGAGCGCATGACAGCCGCCGCCGAGGAGGTCCTGAAGCGACTCGGAATTCCCTACCGCGTGGTCGTGCTTTCCACCGGCGACATGGGCTTTGCCGCGAAGAAGACGTACGACATCGAGGTCTGGCTGCCGGGGCAGGGGGCCTATCGCGAGATTTCCTCCTGCTCGGTGTGCGGCGACTTCCAGGCCCGCCGCATGAATGCGCGCTATCGCCCACAAGGCGCCAAGGACACCCGCTTCGTCCATACCCTGAACGGCTCGGGCGTTGCCGTCGGCCGCGCGCTGATCGCGGTCTTGGAGAATTATCAGGAGGCTGACGGTAGCATCCGCGTGCCCGACGTGCTCAAGCCCTATATGGGCGGCCTGGAGTGCATCGCGGCGAAAACCTGATGCGCATCCTGATCACCAATGACGACGGCATCGAGGCACCAGGCCTAGACGCGCTCGAGCACATCGCGAGCGAGATCGCTAAGGATATCTGGGTGGTGGCGCCGGAGACCGACCAGAGCGGCGCCTCGCATTCGCTCACCCTCGCCGAGCCCTTGCGCATGCGCGAGCTTGGCCGTCGCCGTTACGCGGTGAAGGGCACGCCCACCGATTGCGTCATCATGGGCGTGCGCTATCTGCTCGCCGAGAAGCCGCCCGACCTCGTGCTGTCGGGCGTCAATCGCGGCCAGAACCTCGCCGACGACGTCAATTATTCCGGCACCGTCGCCGGCGCCATCGAGGGCGTGTTGCTCGGTGTGCCCTCCATCGCGCTCAGCCTCGCCATTGGACAGAACGAGACGGGCCAGCCCCTTTGGGACACGCCGATGCGGCATGGCGCCGAGCTGCTGCGCAGGCTGCTCGACGCCGGCTGGCCCGAGGGCGTGGTGCTCAACGTCAATTTCCCGGATTGCGAGCCCGACGCGGTCAAAGGCATGGCCGTGACGAGCCAAGGCCAGCGCAATCCCGACTTCCTGCGCATCGAGGACCGGCTCGATACGCGCGGCAAGCCCTATTACTGGGTCGGCATTGAGCGGCGCAAAGCCCGGCCGCCGAAGGGCACCGACCTCTGGGCGGTGCAGGCGGGGCGCATCTCGGTGACGCCGCTTCAGCTCGACTTCACTGACCAAGCGGCGCAGGCGAAGCTCGCCACCGCGCTTGGCGAATAGGCGCTTCGCAAGGCTAAGACATCGCTCAAGAATCGTCCGATACTCAGAAGCAACGCCTCGGGAAAGGAGGCTCGGATTCTTAATGGCGAGTGAGCCAGACCAGATCGGCCTGATCATGCAGCTCAGGCGTCGCGGCATCCGCGATACCAATGTGCTGCGTGCCATCGAGCGGGTGCCGCGCGAGCTGTTCGTCGACCCGGCCTTCGCCGATCACGCCTATCAGGACATCGCGCTGCCGATCGAGTGCGGCCAGACCATCTCGCAGCCCTTCGTCGTCGCCTTCATGACCGAGAAGCTCGAGCTCGACGAGAGCCACAAGGTGCTCGAGATCGGCACGGGGTCTGGCTACCAGGCGGCGGTCTTGTCGCATCTCTGCCGCCGCGTCTACACCATCGAGCGCTATCGCGAGCTGCAAAAGACGGCGGACCGGAGATTTGCCAAGCTCGGCATCACCAATGTCACCACCATCATCGGCGATGGCTGGCTCGGCTGGCCGCCGCAGGCGCCCTTCGACCGCATCATCGTCACGGCGGCGGCGCCCGAAGCCCCTCAAATCCTGGTCGACCAGCTGAAATCGGGCGGGCGCATGATCATTCCGCTGGGGGAGTCGCGCGACGCGCAGTCGCTGGTGCAGATCGACAAGGCGGATGCCGGGATCGCCGCGAAACCCCTGCTCCCGGTGCGCTTCGTGCCGCTCGTGCATGGCCGGGTGAAGCGCTGATGGCCGCGAAGCCCGCTCAAGCCATTGCCGGGAGAGTCTTTTTCGACCCGCCGCAAAGATCGTTAACAGCTTGTTTACCGATCCCGCGCTTAACTCTGCCTGGCGGATTGTCATAGGGGTCGTGAGGGGGTTTGAGGGATGCAGGCGCGCGTATTGTGGTCAGGGATTGGCCGTTGCGCTCTAACGTCCATGGCCGCATCGATGCTGATTTTCCTGGGCGGTTGCAGCTCCGGCGTCTCTCGCTTCGATTTCCCCTCGCTGAGCCTCACCCGGTCGCAGGATGCGCCGCTTGCCGACCCGAACACCACCGCGTCGATACCGGTCCCGCAAGAGTCGGTCTATGCCTCGGGCAGCGCGAGCGACTCCAACAGCGCGCAACTTTCCCGCAGTAATCTGCCGCCGCCCCAATCCTACGCGGCACAAGGAACGCCCGAAGCCTACACGCCACAGATGACGCCCGCGTCCTATTCGCCAGCCCCGGGCCTGCGGCCGCAAAAGGTCGCCTATGTTCCGCCGAGCCCCGCGCCGCGGGCCAAGCCAGCCGTGCTGCGCGCGGGCACCCAGCCTGCGCCGAGCCGGAGCGTCACGGTCGCGCAAGGCGATAGCCTTTACACCCTATCGAAGCGCTACGCCGTCACCGTCCAGGCGCTTCAGGCCGCCAACAACCTTTCCGACACGCGGCTGCATCTCCGGCAAACTCTGGTCATTCCCGGAGCCGGCTATGCCGCGGCTGAGCCGTCCCTTGCGGCGGACACCTATAAGGTGCAGAAGGGCGACACGCCCCATCTCATCGCCGAGAAGCTCGGCGTGAGCGAGAAGGCCCTGGTCGAACGCAACAAGCTCGATCCCTCGCGGCTGCATATCGGACAGGTGCTCTTGGTGCCCAACGGCGCCCCTGGCAAGGGCAAGAGCCCTGTCGCGGCGCCAGCTACGGCGGCAAATGAAAGCAAGCTGCCGGCGAGCCCTGCGCCCGACATCCGCGTGGTCAAGACGACCACCATCCCGGCACCGGGAAGCGCAAGCGAGGGCGCGAACCACGCTCAAGGTGGCGCAAAGGCGCCGGTCGCTCCTACGGTTCCTGCCTCAACAGAGGTCACGGGCCCGAGCCATGGGCAAAATGCGCAAGTGGCAAGAGTCGATCAGCTTCCCAACCCTGAGCCCATGTCGGGCAACAGCTTCCGCTGGCCGGTGCAGGGCCGCATCATTTCCGAGTTCGGCACGAAGCCCGACGGCGGCCACAATGACGGCATCGATGTCGCCGTGCCGCAGGGCACCTCGGTGAAGGCGGCCGAGAACGGCGTCGTCGCCTATGCTGGCGACGAGCTGAAGGGCTATGGCAATCTGGTACTGATAAGACATTCGAATAACTGGGTTTCCGCTTACGCCAATAATGACGAGATCCTGGTCAAGCGCGGCGATCAGGTCCGCCGCGGCCAGATCATCGCCAAGGCCGGCAAGACGGGCCAGGTGAGTCAGCCGCAGGTTCATTTCGAGCTGCGCAAGGGCTCGCGGCCCGTAGACCCCACCAAATACATGACGAGGGCGCAGGCAAGTTCGGACTAGAGCGTCAGCCCGCGCTGTCGAGGCGGACGCCCAAGCGTCCAGCGACATCCTGGATATATTGAAACGCCACCCGGCCCGAGCGGGCGCCGCGGGCGAGCGCCCAGGCCAATGCCTCGCCCGCGAGTTCGTCCCCGGCCACGCCGAGGCGATAATGCGCGGCATAGGCCCGCACCATCTCGAGATAGGCGTCCTGGCTGCAATTGTGAAAGCCGATCCAGAGGCCGAAGCGGTCGGAGAGCGACACCTTCTCCTCGACGGCTTCGGACGGATTGATGGCGGTCGAGCGTTCGTTCTCGAGCATCTCGCGCGGCATGAGATGCCGCCGATTGGAGGTCGCATAGAACAGGACGTGCGCGGGCCTTCCCTCGATGCCCCCCTCCAGCACCGCCTTCAGCGATTTGTAGGAGGTGTCGGGCGCCTCGAAGGACAGGTCGTCGCAAAACAGGATGAAGCGCATGCCCTTGGTCTCGCGCAAATGGCTCAAGCAGCGGGGCAGCGTCCTGATATCCTCGCGATGGATCTCGATGAGCTTGAGCTCGCCCGCATCCGGCTCGCGTCCCACCACGCGGCTCACTTCCGCATGCACCGCCTTGACGAGGGAGCTCTTGCCCATGCCCCGCGCCCCCCACAAGAGCGCGTTGTTGGCGGGAAGCCCGCGCGCAAAGCGCAAGGTGTTGGCGAGGAGCACCTCGCGCATCCGGTCGATGTCCTTGAGCAGGGTTAGCGGCACGCGATTGACCTCCGCCACGGCCAAGAAGGCCTCGGGCTCGGCCTGCCAGATGAAGCCTTGCGCGCGGTCGAAGTTGGGCTTTCGCGGCGGTAGGGGCGCGAGACGTTCAAGCGCCCGCGTGATCCGCTCGATCAGGCCTCCCAACGGTTCTTGAAAGTTCATGGCCGCGTCATCCACGCTTGGAGCAGCCCGTTGCAAAGACGAGGCGGGCCGCTATAGTCGCGGCACTTTCGGCGTGCCAATCCCGCTTATCGGACCTCAGCGAGCCTGATAGGGCTTAAGGGCGGCCACCTTTAAGCCAAGCCAAGGACAGGAGCAATGATCGGAACCGTCTACGCTCAAGCCGCCCCGGGCCCCTTCGACGCCCTGAATAGCTTGATCGTCCCGACCGTGCTAATCATCGGCATCATGTATTTCCTGATGATCCGGCCGCAGCAGAAGCGGTTGAAGGAGCATCAGGCGATGATCGGCGGCCTCCGCCGAGGTGACACGGTGGTCACGGGCGGGGGCATCGTCGGCAAGGTGACTAAGGTTGAGGACCAGGAGTTGCAGGTCGAGATCGCCGACGGGGTCCGGGTCAAGGTCCTGCGCGCGACGGTCTCGGAGGTCCGGACCAAAGGGGAGCCGGCGAGCGCCAAAGCCAAGGCAGCGCCGGAATGAGTCAAATGCGCTTGGGGCTAAACGCCTGGCCGATGAGCCAAATCTGGAGTCGATAAGCGGCAATGCTGCATTTTCCTCAATGGAAGCTGATTCTGGTGATCGGCATCGTTGTTGCCGGGATCGTGTTCGCCCTTCCCAATGTGTTCCCGCGCGCGACGATGGAAAACATGCCGAGCTGGCTTCCGCATAAGCAGGTGCATCTCGGTCTCGACCTGCAAGGCGGAGCCCATCTCCTCTATCAGCTCGACGAGAACGAGATGACCGAGGATTGGCTCGGCACGATCCGCGATGACGTCCGCGAGACGCTCCGCAAAAACCGCATTCCCTATATCGACCTGATGCAGAATGTCGCCGAGCGGACCGTGTCGGTGAAGATCCGCGAAGGCGGGGATTTCGACAAGGCCTATAGCGAGCTGCGCAAGCTTTCCGTGCCGGTGGGTGGAACCCTTGGCGGCTTCTCGGGCGCTCATAACTTCGACGTCGATCAGAGTGGCGACAACGGGATCGTGCTGAAAGTCACCGAGGCCGGCCTCACCCAGCGCATGAACTCCGCCATCCAGGCCTCGATCGAGACGATCCGGCGCCGCGTCGACGCCTTCGGCACGACCGAGCCGAGCATTCAGCGCCAGGGCCGCAACCGCGTGCTCGTCCAGGTCCCGGGCATCAGCGACGTCGAGCGACTGAAAAAGCTCATCGGCGAGACTGGCAAGCTTGAGTTCAAGCTCGTCGATCCTTCGGCGAACGCGGCTCAGTTGGCGGAGAGCAAGCAGGTCCCTCCCGACGATGACCTGCTCTATTCGACGTCAACGCCGCCCGTGCCTTACGCGATCAAGAAAGAGACGCTCGTCAGCGGCGAGAGCCTGGTCGACGCGCAGCCAAGCTTCGACCAGCGCACCGGTGAGCCGGTTGTGACCTTCCGTTTCGACGCNACCGGCGCCAAACGCTTCGGCAAAGTGACGCAGGAGAATGTCGGGCTTCCCTTCGCCATAGTCCTCGACGGCAAGGTGATCTCGGCCCCGGTCATCCGCGAGCCGATCCTCGGCGGCTCGGGCCAGATCAGCGGCCGCTTCAATGTCCAGGAGGCGAACGATCTCGCCGTGCTGCTGCGCTCNGGCGCACTGCCGGCNAAGCTCACGGTGATCGAGGAACGGACCGTGGGCGCGAGCCTTGGCGCCGATTCCATTGCCGCCGGCAAGAAGGCCGCGCTGCTCGGCCTAATGCTGGTGGTGCTGTTCATGTTTGCCGCTTACGGCCTGTTCGGCTTGTTCGCCAATATCGCGCTGCTGATCAACATTGCGCTCATCTTCGGCGTGCTTTCCCTCATCGGTTCGACGCTGACCCTGCCGGGCATCGCCGGCATCGTACTGACCATGGGCATCGCGGTGGACGCGAACGTGCTCATCAATGAGCGCATTCGCGAGGAGATACGCGCGGGCAAGTCGCCCTTTGCCTCGGTCGAGGCGGGTTACACGCGGGCGATGTCCACCATCGTCGACTCCAACGTGACGACCTTGCTCTCGACGCTCGTCCTGTTCTGGCTGGGCTCGGGCCCCGTGCGCGGATTTGCCGTGACGCTGAGCATCGGCATCCTCGCCTCGATGTTCACCGCCGTGACCGTGACGCGGCTGATGGTGGTCTATTGGATGCGCTGGGCCAGGCCCGCCATGGTACCGATTTAGAGGACAACGACATGTTCACGGGCTTCCATTTCATCCCACCGGATACCAGGATCGGGTTCGTTAAATTACGGACGATCAGCTGGGTTATTTCGGCCTTGCTGACGATCGCGCCGCTTCTGCTCGTATGGAAGGTAGGGCTGAACTACGGCATCGACTTCCAGGGCGGGACGTTGATGGAGATCCAGACCAAGGAGAGCGCCGCCAACATTGCCGACATTCGCGCCAAGGTTCACGGGCTCAATCTCGGCGAAGTGCAGATCCAGGAGTTTGGAGCGCCAAACGATGTGCTCATCCGCATCGCCGCCCAACCGACGGAGAAGGAGCAGCAGGACTCGATCGCGAAAGTAAAGCAGGTGCTGGGCGACGACGTCGAGTACCGCCGCGTCGAGGTGGTCGGGCCAACGATCTCGAGCGAGCTGATCTCAGGCGGGACGCTCGCCGTAGTGGTCGCCATGGGTGCGATCCTGCTCTACATCTGGTTCCGCTTCGAATGGCAATTCGCGGTCGCGGCCATCGCCTCGCTCGTGCATGACGTGACCGGCACCATCGGGCTCTATTCGGCGCTCCAGCTCGAATTCAATCTGTCGAGCATCGCCGCGATCCTCACCATCATCGGCTACTCGCTCAACGACAAGGTCGTGATCTTCGACCGGATCCGAGAGAATTTGCGCAAATACAAGAAGATGCCGCTCACCGAGCTGCTCGATCTCTCGATCAACGAGACGCTGTCGCGCACGGTGCTGACCCATGTGACGACCTTCCTCGCCATGATGGCATTCGTCATCGTCGGGGGTGAGGCGATCTATGGCTTCAGCCTGGCAATGGTCTGGGGCATCGTCATCGGCGCCTACTCGTCCATCTATGTGGCGGCGCCGCTGCAATTGATACTGGGCGTCAGGCGCGAGGGCGGCACGGCCACCGCGCCCGCGAAGGCAAAAGCCGCCGGCGCCGCGGCGCGCGCTTGAGCCAAGCGCGCCCGGCCGTTCTTGACGCATGATCTTGTCCGAAAAGTCCGCAGCTTTTCGGGATCAGGCACTAGGACAGGAAAGCCTTGGATGAGCGCGAAGGCGAGATCGCGGTCCGCAAGATCGCTCGCGAGGGCGATCCCGACCGCTATGCGAGCGCCTTGTTCGCTCCCGGCCGATGCCGCGACCACCTCTTCACTCTTTACGCCTTCAACATCGAGCTTGCCCGCATCGGCGAGCAGGTGCGCGAGCCCGGGCTCGGTGAGATCCGACTGCAATGGTGGCGGGAAGCCGTCGAGCGCGCCGCTTCGGGCGAGCCCACCGGACACCCGGTCGCGGACGCCCTAGGGCGCACGGTTCGGGAGTGTGCTCTGTCGCGGGTGGACCTCGCCGGGCTGATCGACGCCAGGAGCTTCGACGTCTCGGTGAGAATCATGCCGGACTCGGCTTCGCTTGAGACCTATCTCAACAAGACCGCCGGCGCGCTGTTCCTGCTCGCCTCCGAGATCACCGATGGGGCCCCTTCGACACGGGACCTTGCAGCGCTGGAGCCTGTGGCTCTAGAGCCTGTGGCGAGAGTTGTAGGCTTGGCCTATGGCCTGACCGGATTGATGCGGGCGCTGCCGGTCCATGCGGCTCGGGGCCGTGTCGACCTGCCTTCCGACGCGCTGCGCCGTCACGGCATTTCGCTAGACCGCCTGCTTGCTGGCGAGACGAGCAAGGGCCTCATTGAGCTGCTCGCGGCGTTGCGCGGGAAAGCCAAGAACGCCTTGGACCAGGCTGTGCGCCAGGTCGCAGCGCTTGCGCCCCCCGCGCAGACGGCCTTCCTGCCGCTCGCGCTGGTTGACCCTTATCTCGCAGCATTGGCAAAACACGACCCCTTGCGGCAAATCGCTGAGATCAACCCGCTCTATCGTCTATGGCGGCTGGGCACCTATAGGTTTCGCGGAGCGGCATGAGGAAGGGACGAGATGACGAGAGCACAGGCGCTGGTCGTGGTGAAGCTGGCTGCCGGATATCGGCGCCGCCTTCTCGCGCTTTCCGCTCGCGGTGATCCTTGCCGCACTGCTCACGCTCTATAAGCTCTCGGTGGACAGCCCCGGCGAGGCCGATCTCAAGATCCTCGGCACGCTCGCCGCTTCCTTCCTGTGGGTCGTCGCTGTCGCTCTCTTCTCGGAATCGCATGGCGGCGCGCGCGCGGCGCGTGTCCTCGCCTGGATCGTTGGCACCGCCGCGATCGCGGTCTTGTTCAAGTTCCAATGGGAGGCCTGGCTTGCGGTTCCGCTGCTGTTCGCCGCGCTGATCCTGGCAATCGGCTTGTCCGGCCATCTCGTCCGCGGCGAGCGCAACGCATCCTTCTGGCTGTTCAACCACCGGCTTTGGATTGCCGCAGCGCTGGCGCTGCTCGGCGCGGGCCTGTTCGGGGCCGGCCTCTCCATCATCCTCGAGACGCTGAATTTCCTGTTTGGCCTCGGGCTCCCCTCGAAGTGGCGTGAGCATATCTGGACAGTAGCGCTATGTTTCATGGCCCCCGTGAGCTGGCTCGCGCTCGCGCCCCGGAGCTTCACGGAGCCGCTCGGGGAGCAAACGGAGTTCACCACCCGCGCCGTCGCCGGTCTGGTAAAATTCGTGCTGGTGCCGCTTCTCCTCATCTACACCGCCATACTCTTCGCCTACGCCATCAAGATTGGGCTCGCGGCCACGCTGCCCAAGGGCACGGTCGGCAGCATGATCGTCGGCTATCTGCTGACCGGCGCCGCGACGCTGCTGCTCGCCTATCCAAGCCGCGACAGCAGCGGCGTGCTCGTGCGCCTGTTCTGGCGCTATTGGGTCTGGCTCGCGCTGATGCCGGTGTTGCTGCTCTTTCTCGCGGCTGCACGCGCATCGCGGCCTATGGACTCACCGAGCAGCGCTATCTGATCGTGCTCATCGGCGTCTGGGCGCTCATTCTCGCCGTGCTACGCATCTGGCGCGCAAGGAGCTTCGATCTCCGGCTCGTACCCGGGGTGCTGGCCATTCTTCTCCTGGCCGCGTCCTTCGGGCCTTGGGGCGCCATCGGCGCTTCAGTCTCGAGTCAAAAAGCTGAGCTTGCCGGCATCCTTCGCGCCAAAGGCCTCCTCGCCGACGGCAAGATCGTGTCGCGCCCGGCCGGTGGCGAAAGCGCCAACCCTCTCGGGCCGGAAGCGGCCCGCGTTCGCGGCATCGAATGGTATCTCAACACGCACCATGGGCTTGGCCGACCGGCACCTTGGTTCGAGGGCCAGGACCCAAATCCTTTCGCCGAAGGCAAGACGCCGGAGGAGACCTCGCGCGAGATCCTCGCGGCGCTGTCGCTCCGCGCCGATATTCCGAACTCGGCGGGCGTGGTCTATTTCACCCATTACTCTGACGTGCCGGCGGTCGTATCGCTTGCCGGCAACGGCCATGTGATTGGCCCGGTGGTGTTCGAGGGCGGCGGCCCGGTTCCCGCCGCCATTCCGGGCAAGTCGGTGACCGTAGGAGGTCTCGGCACGGTCCACCTCGAGATCGCCGACAATATGCTCGCTGCGCGCGTGGAGAACGGCCCCGAGCTTCGCTTCAACATCATGGAGGCCGCGCGGGAGCTCGCCAATCCGCTAAGCAAGGAGCACCACCCATTGCGCCTCGACGCCTCGAGCGGGGGCCTCACGGGCGTTCTGCTGATCGACAATCTGAACGGCACCTATAGGGAGCCGGACTTCGACTTTTCGCTCATCCGCTTCTGGCTGGTGCTTAAGCGCGCCGGGTGAAGGTCGCTACTCAGCGGCAACCGAGGCAGGCCTCGCGAGCCACCGGTCGAGATCGGCGAGCGCTCTTCCGGCAAGCGCGTGCTTGCGGGCGAGCGTCTTGCCCCCGCGTTCGCCCTTCGCCCGTGCCGGCTCGCCGGCCGGGAGCAGCGGAAACAGGCCGAAATTGACGTTCATCGGCTGGAAGCTGCGCATGCCCCCTTCGCCTCCGCTCAAATGGCCTCCGGTGATGTGATGCAGCAGTGCGCCGAGCGCCGTGGTCGACGGCGGCTGCGACACGCTCTTGCCAAGCCGATCGGCCGCGGCGAAGCGCCCGGCGATGAGCCCAATGCCCGCGGATTCGACATAGCCCTCCACGCCCGTGATCTGCCCCGCAAAGCGGAGGCGCGGGTCGGCCTTCAGGCGAAGATCTTGGTCGAGCAGCACCGGGCTGTTGAGGAAGGTGTTGCGGTGGAGACCTCCAAGCCGCGCGAATTCCGCCTGTTCAAGGCCAGGGATCATGCGAAAGATGCGTGCCTGCTCCCCGTGTTTGAGCTTGGTCTGAAAGCCCACCATGTTCCAAAGCGTGCCGAGCGCGTTGTCCTGCCTGAGCTGCACCACGGCATAAGGTCTCACGCCGGGGCGATGGGGATTGGTGAGACCCACTGGCTTCATCGGCCCGTAGCACAGCGTCTCGCGGCCTCGCTCGGCCATCACCTCGATGGGCAGGCAGCCCTCGAAATAGGGCGTCGACCCCTCCCATTCTTTGAATGCGGCCTTCTCGGCCGTGAGCAGGGCCTCGACGAACGCGTCATAGTGAGCTTTGTCGAGCGGGCAATTGACGTAGTCAGCGCTGCCGCCGCCCGGCCCCACTTTGTCGTAGCGGGATTGCAGCCAGCAAATGTCCATATCGATCGAGTCGCGATGGACGATCGGCGCGATGGCGTCGAAAAAGGCAAGTTCCGCTTCTCCAGTCAGGGCTTGGACGGCTTGGGCGAGCGCGGGCGAGGTGAGGGGACCCGTCGCCACGATGACGCTGTCCCAATCCGCCGGCGGCAGCGCGCCAACCTCCTCGCGGAGGATGCTGACCAGGGGGTGGCTCTCAAGCGCCTGCGTCACCTCTCCGGCAAAACCGTCCCGATCGACGGCGAGCGCTCCGCCTGCCGGGAGCTTGTGCCGGTCGGCGGCGGCCAAGATCAGCGAGCCAGCGCGCCGCATCTCCTCGTGCAATAGGCCGACGGCATTGGTCGCCCATTCGTCGGAGCGGAAGGAATTGGAGCAGACGAGCTCGGCGAGGGCGTCGGTCTGATGCGCCTCNGTTCGCCGCACCGGGCGCATCTCGTGGAGCACCACCGGCACGCCGGCCGATGCGAGCTGCCAAGCGGCCTCGCTGCCGGCGAGCCCGCCGCCGATCACATGAACCTGGCCGACCATGATCGCTAGCTAGCCCGCCACTCTCGCGGTTTCAAGCGGGCAAGATTGGGGGGCAGCTCGCGGATGCCCGCCCCATCCAGCAAAATTCCAAGTTTAAAGCCTCTGTTGCCGCAATACCACAGAGCCGGACAAATCGCCTGGGGAGAAAGCGTGCGCTGGCCTCTCTTTGGGGGGCGATGCTATAGATCAAGGCCCGCCAACTCAAATTTCGGCTGATTTTTCAATGCGGTAAGGGCGCGTGCTGTTGAGCTTGCTTGTCGTGGCCGTGAGCCTCGCCGCCCGCACCCATGCGCAGCGGTGATATTCGCGAGCACTATGCCGAATTCGTGGCGCCGCCCGACGGCGATGCGGTGGAGGTCTGCCACGCCTACACCTGCCGGATGAAGACGACCTTCTACTTCCACCAGGAGGACATTAACGAGATCGTGACGACACGGCCTTCGAGGAGCGCGGCGCCATCGCCTACGCCATCGCCGATATCGAAAAAAGGGTAGGGGCCAAGCTCGGCATTACCGACAGGGCTGGCATGGATTACGCAGGATCCGGCGACCCGACCCAAGAGGATTGCGTCGACGAGGCAACCAACACCACGAGCTTCATGCTCGTGCTGCAGGTCCACGGCTTTTGCTCAAGTACCACACCGTGCAAATTCCCTTCTCCAAGGGCGATTTGTTGAAGGCCACGCTCGAGGGCGATCCGGTCAAATATTGGCCCCATTGGACCGCGGTGATCGAGGAGAAGAAGACCGGCCAGAGATATGCCGTCGATCCCTGGATCTACGCGAATGGCGAGAACCCCGTGGTGATGAAGGTGGAAGACTGGTACATCAAGGACCTCGCAAGCCTTCCGAAATCGACATACTGACACCAGTCGCCGCGGACGCCTCCCACGCCGGGGATCAAGGCATTGCTGGCCCCCCTCAAGGCTCCAAAGCGCCTACGAATTCTTCCTGCGTTGCGCAAATCCGAGGCACGGCCTTGTAGGATTTGGGCAAAATTGTGAAATGCATGTTCAAATGGTGCCCATCTTCGACTATGATTTGGGCGGAAGCCGAATCGATATGGCCTAAAAATAGGCTTCCGCTCCATAGAGCCGGTGGACCGCCGGCAGTGCGGAAACATCCACCCGCTCTCCAAACCAAAAGGGGGGTGAGATGTCTTTGAATACAGCTTTAGCGATTAGTCTTGGTGTCTTTGGCGCCGTCGCCGCGTGGCTCTTCCTTGGGCCGCTCGGCGGTTCGTTGCAGATCTGGGCTGCCTTCATCGCCTGGGGATGTTTCTACCATTGCGGTGGCAAGGAGCCCGGCCTTCAATCGACGATCCTCTGCACCGCCGCTGGCGCCATCATCGCCGGCATTACGCTGATCGTCGCGGGTGCAAGCATCGGCGCCAGCCTGCCGGCGGCAGTGTGGGTGGCGATTTGCGTCGGCCTCGGCGTTGCGGCGATGGTGCTGCTCGCCAATGTTCCGCTCTTCGCCAGCATCCCGGCTCAGGTCTATGGCTTTGCCAGTGTCGTCGCATTGGTGTTGCTCGGCAATAGCGCCGCCAACCTGACCGGCATTTCGCTGACCAATCCCGTCGTCGCCATCATCCTGTCGATGATCCTTGGCGCCGTCTTCGGCTATGTGTCGGAGAAGGTTGCTGGCATGCTGGTCGGAACCGGCCACCATCGGGCCGCGGCGAAGGCTTAAGCGCGCGCGAAGAGCCAAGAGCTCGCGCGAACTCGCGAGCGGGCCCGCCTCGTTGCGGCTCCGCCCGCGTTTGCGTGACTGGATAGCGGCGTGACGTTAAGGACAACGTCACGCCGCTCTGCTTTGATGGCCTGGTCGTAGGACAGCTGAGGAGGAATTCGCATGAATGGATCGGGATACAATTACGGCGCGGAAGGCGTGAAATATGGCGTGAGCTTCGGCACCGCGCTCGCCATCGCCATCTCCTATACGAACAACCACTCGATCCTGTGGGCCATCATCCATGGGATTTTCAGCTGGCTCTACGTGATCTATTTCGCCCTGTTTCACTAACGGAAGCGGCAAGGGCCCGAGACGATAGGAAGCCGCGCCCCGCGCGGCTTTCTCGGCCCCCTGAAAATCGCCGTTACGCTTTTGGGCGCTTCAGGATGGCGAGCGTGATCGCCCAACTGTTGCGAAGCGCGGTGACCAGCAGCAGCACGGACGCGATTGCGCCGGTTTCGTCAGCAAACGACGCGCTCAAGGCCCAGGCCGCCGCTGAGATCGAGAGACCGACATAGGCCGCAATCGGCAGGAGCGCATCCCAGAGAAGCTCGCGCTCGGCGGGGTCGATCCGTTTCCGGGCAAGCAGCGCAAGGTTGGCCGCATAGGCAAGCCCCGCGCATCCGATCAGGCCGAGCAGGCTCGCGCGTACGGGGTTCGAAACCGGCGCCACCATCGCGAGCGCAATCAGCAGCAGGCTCGCGAATTGGACGAGGACCGGCGTGACGAAAATACGTATGCGATCCGCATCGCCTGCCTTGGCATGTTCGCCGCCGAAGGTGATGACCACGAAAATGAGGCCGATCAGCGTGCCGGAGGTGCCACCTGCCAGCACGGAGAAATTATCCCAATTCGCCACGGCTCTCGACCCCTCCGAACCGCCGTCACTATAGCGCGCCGGCAGCTCAAGATTAGGGGGTGCGTTGGGCGAAGGCGGCGGAAAAGGCCGCATTATTTTTAGGCGTCGCAAGGAGCCGTTCAGGTTACTGATGCGGGCCTGAGTGAAGTTGGAAACCGACCGTTTGCCACAGCTATAAAGCGTTGCCGCTCGACCTTGCGCATGCCGGGAAGCTAGCGCAAGGTCGCGGGGCTTGATCCCGTATTGGAGCGGTCCCCATGTCCCCTGTCGTCGTTGGCTGGACCGGCAGATGCCCCGATCCCCGGGCGCGCGCGAGGCTTGTCGGTCACCTGCACCGACTGGCCGAGATCAACGATATTTATCTGCGCACGAGGCTGCCGGAGCGACCAGCCCTGAACGGGTCGCGCGGGCGGCGGCCGAAGGCGCGGCCTCGCGCCAATATCGAGCGCGTCAGCCAAGCGATCTCCGGCCCGATTCTGATCTCGAGCGAGATCGTGCAGGATCCGGGCGCCTTCATCGAGGCCGCGCGCGAAGCCGACCTCCCGGCCATCGCTCATCCCGAAATCGATCGCGCCTCGATGACGCTGCTCCGGGACGCCCGCTTGAGCGGCATCGATTTCAAGCTGTTCGATCCAAGACAGCTCCATCCCGGCGCCGACCGCCTGAGCTTCGTCTTCCTCGAGACGGAGGTGACGCCGTTCCTCGACGGCAGGCTCGTTCAAGTCGACCGCAGCGAGGAGTGCCGGGACCACGAGGCCGAGATCATCCGCGGGGCAAGCTTTTATCTTGGCGGCCCCAACATCCACCTCCATTCCTATCTGGAGGATTGGATCGACCTGCTCTTCTCCTGGGTGAAGTACTTCTTCATCGGCGATCTATGGTGGCGGCGCTGGGAGGAGATGCAAGGCTACGAGGACTATCGGGAAGTGTTCTCCGACGTGCAGACCACGCTCGGGGCCGACCGCGCCGAGCAGGCCACGTTCGACGCGATCCTCGCCACCTTCACCCAGCACGCCGAGCATTGGAGCGGCAAGGTCGCGGCCACGGCCGGCGAGCCGCAAGGGCGGGACTGAGATCTGGATCTTGCAGGTAAGGGAGGACGGCCGGGCCCGTTACTGCGGGATCACCCAGTTCGACCCATCGGCCTGCGCGACTTCCGTCCGGCAGAGCGTCACATCCTGGCTTTGGCTTTATCCGTTCTTGCTCACGCTCTGGGTGACGTCGCGGCAGGTCGTGCCGTCCGGCCGCTGATAGGGGTCGGATTTGGGCACGACCCAGCCCGACGCGGTGACGGTCTTGGTCTTGGGGTCCGTCCGCTTCCGCTGCACATTCTTCGGCGGCGTGCGTGGCACGACCGGCTGCTCGGCCGCGAGTTCGCTGGCAAGGGCGAGCTGGCGCCGCTCTTCGTCGTCCAGCGATTTACCGATGGCACTGCCGACGAGCCCGCCCGCCACCGCGCCGATCACGGCGCCGGCAACGGGGTTGAAGCCCGTGTGTCTGGCGATCAGGCCGCCCGTGACGCCACCGGCGATGGCGCCGATCCCGGTTCCCGCGTGCTACCGCGAGCCGGGCGCACTACATCCGGCCACAAGGCTACCAGCGCCGTAAGAAGGACCATCGCAGTAAAGCCAGGACCGAGATTGCATGGCTACACCTCCCAAAGCTACGGCGACAGCCGGCCTCACTGAAAGATGCCGCGATGGTTGCGCCGCGCTTCGTCATCGGCTTGCCGATATTGTGGCGTTGCATCGGTGGCAAGACGCGCGGCCCCATTGGTGAGAGCCGCGAGCCCGAGATCGACGTTCTTGACAAAACAAATGTGGCGCGCGCCGCTAGGCGTGCAGCGGATCTGGGAGCCTTGCTCCTCGATGAACTTGGCCAACTGGTCGCGGTAAGGCGAGCCGAGGCCCTTGACGCCGGCAAGGACGATCGTCTCACCCTCGATTTTGAGCGTCCCGGTGTCGATCACCTGCTGGACCGTACCGCTCACCGCCAAGGATTGCGGCTCCGGCGGCGGCAACGGTTTGGGCGCGGCCACCGCCTCCGGCTCAGGCAAATGCAGGGGGAGGGGCTGGGGCTGGGGCGCGACGGCCGCCTCGGGCGCGGGCAGGGGCGTCGGTGCCACTGCGGCCATCGTCACTTGAGGTTGCGGAGAGGCGCCCATGGGGATGCTCGAGACCATCGCCTCGGCCTGCGGGGCCGGGGCCTCCTTCGCGGCGGTCGGCTGCGCAGGCACCTCTCAAGTCGCCTTGATCTGATCGGAGATATAGCCCCCGACCACATTGGACACGATGTCCGTGACCATGACGCCGCCAATGCTCAGGGCGGACACGATTCCTGCTCATTTCCAGCATTGATCGTTTGCCATGCAAAATCGGTCGAAGTGGGAGCACTGAGAACATGGCGGGATTTTGGCTGCCGCGCCCGGAACGGTCGCCCGGCTTGGGAAAAAGGCCGGAAAACGGGCGGGGCTTTGGCCTATCATCCGCCAGGACCCCACCGGATCTCGGCGCCTTCACGCACTCGCCATCATTGCCGTGCAAAACAGCCTTCACGCAAATGCAGAGGAGAGACCGATGGCCACGCTCACGCTCTATCATGCAGCCCCGTCGCGCTCGTCGATCGTGCGCTGGATGCTCGAGGAGGTGGGCGAGCCCTACGACATCCATTTGTTGCGGCTCGCCAATGGCGATCAGCTCAAGCCCGACTATCTTGCTATCAATCCAATGGGCAAAGTGCCGGCGCTTCGCCACGGCGACGTGGTCGTCACCGAGGCCGCCGCGATCTGCACCTATCTCGCCGACGCCTTTCCACGCGCGCGCTTGAGCGTTCCGATCGGCGATCCCCGCCGCGGCATCTACCTCAAATGGCTGTTCTTCGGCCCGAGCTGCATCGAGCCCGCGATCATCGACCGCGCCTCGCCGCGGAAAGAGGAGGCACGGCGCGGCATGCTCGGCTATGGCGATTTCGACACGGTGATGGACGTGGTGGCGAAGGTCGTGGCGAAAGGCCCCTACCTAATGGGCGAGCAGTTCACCGCCGCCGACGTGGTCATCGGCTCGACGCTCCGCTGGGGCATGATGTTCAAGCTCATTCCCGAGCGGCCGGAATTTGCGGCATATATCGAGCGGCTCAAGCAACGCCCGGCGCTGCAACGCGCGCTTGCTCTTGATCAAGAGCTCGCCGCGGCGTGACCGGTGGCGCCATTCGGACGCTGAGGATCGGCACAGTTCGACTCTAATCCGGCACTATGCCAACACCGATCCATAACCGGCACGGTGTGGTACCGTTGACCATCCCCCAACAGCGAGCGCTACGCTCAGCTGACCAGCATGAAGGAGCGGTAAATGACCTCAACATCAGGTAACAAAAATCCGGTTGTTGCCTCAGACAAACTCAAACGCGGCGAGGTCTGGGGCGAGACCGACCCCGCGGTGCATTGGGCCGGCGCTTTCGCCGTCTATGGCGGACACGGGTCGACGGCGTCCTCCACCATCGTTTACGAGATCGAGCCGGGCAAGCGGCTCGGCTGGCACACCGACGCCACCGAGGAGACGCAATACATCATTGCCGGCACCGGCAAGCTCTATATGAAAGACGGCTCCACCTATCCGGTCGGGCCGGGCAGCGTCTTCGCGCTGCCGACGCCGGTCCGCCACGACCTCGAAAATACCGGCAAGAAGACGCTCCGGGCCGTCGCCTTCTTCGCCGCGGCGATGTTCACCCAGGACTTCGACCAGGTGATGATGCCGCCGAAGAGTCACATTCTCGGCACGCCCAATCGCGACGGCTAGCACATCACTTGGCAGGGTCACGGCCGAAGGCCTTGCGCAGCTCATCCTTGGCTTGCTCCAGCCTGGTGCGGTCCGCCTCGGAGAGATGCTTGCCGGCGCGGTTGATATAGAAGGTCAGCATCGACATCGCCGAGCGGAAGGGATCGGCCTTGCGCCGGTGGCTTGCTTCCGCCGAGCGCTTCAAGGACGCCGCGATCTTCTTGGGGTCCTCGAGCGTGAACACGCCCTGCTCGAGGTCGAGCGCGCTCGAATGCTCCGTCACCGCCTGTGACCAACGCTTGTTGGGCGTCGGCGTGGGCTTGGTTCCCATCTAACATGGCTCCTACGAACGCGCCGCGCCGAAAAACCTCAAGAACAGCGCGGTGCCGAAACCCCAGGTGCCGTTGAGGAGCAGCGCCGCGAGGAAGCGCGGCCACAGCTCCGGGATCGGCTCGCCCTTGATCGGCGGCACGACGAAGAAGGCCACGAGCGTGAGCGCCACCGCGCCGACAAGGATCCAAGCCGTCCAGTAGCTCCTCCCGCGCAGGCGTCCTATTGACGGCGCGAGAACCGCGCCCCAAACGCCGCCCCAGAACGCCTTGGAGATCACCGACGGCACGCCGAAGGGCGGGATGGGGGCAAACGGCCAGGCCGGGCGCTCCGGCGGAATGAGGCCCACTTGATTGAAGAGATACCAGAGGCTCTGATGAAAGATCAGCGTGGCGAGGACGCCGGCGATGAAACCGAAGAGCAACAGCTTCCACAGCGCTATTGGTGGCAGGGCCTCGATCGTAGTCATGCTGCATGATGCCGCTCCGCTCGTTCGGGGCGCAAGACTTCGCGGGCGAAGGACACGCGATGTTGAAGATCGTCTCCGGCGGCCAGACGGGCGTCGATCGCGCCGCCTTCGATGTCGCGATCGAGCGCGGCATTGCCTATGGCGGCTGGTGTCCGAAAGGCGGCTGGGCCGAAGACATGCCCAATCCTCCAGGTCTGCTGGCGATCTACGACCGCTTGCGTGAGACGCCGGAGGCGTCGCCACGCCAGCGCACCGAATGGAACGTCCGCGACAGCGACAGGCTGATGGTGCTCGTCGACAGCGGCGGGGCTTCGGCGTCGAAGGGCACCGAGTTGGCGCTTGCCTGTGCCGAGATGCTCGGGCGACCGCATCTCGTCATCGACCTCGACGCGGACGGCGCCGTCACCCGCGCGGCCACGTGGCTTGGCGGCGCCCAAGGTCAATTGACCCTGTGCATCGCCGGCCCGCGCGAAAGCGAAGCGCCCGGCATCTATGCCAAGGCACGAGATTTCTTGCGCGTGGTCCTGGATCGCGTTTGAGCAGCAGCCCTCGTCATTCCGGCGCAAGCCGGAATCCAGGCGCGCGAAGCGCAAAATCCCGGCGGGTCCACCACTCGTCAAAGCCTAGGTATTGGGCTGGACCAATATGGTCGTCTAGAG
>JGI12270J11330_10001080_pt1 | contig 20631 bp, 13 predicted proteins | sample PeaSoiMetSII2010_FD_11330 | JGI IMG/M metagenome (IMG submission 11330)
CCCGCGCAGCAGCACCTCGAAGTTCCCCAGCAGCCGCCGCACCGTCGCCGGGTCGAACAGGGCGGGTGTGTATGTGGCCTGAATCCGCAGGCCGTCGTCGCGAGTCTGCACGGCGAAGCTGATGTCGTATCTCGAGGCCGGCAGCTCGGCGCGCTCGCTATGGAACACGACACCCGCCGACTCGATGTCGTCCACAGGTTCGCTGTACTCCAGTGCGATCTGGAAGACCGGGAAGCGGCCGGTGTCGCGTTCAACGCCCGCGGCTTCGACGATCCTGGCGAACGGCAGTTCGGCGTGGGTGTCGGCGTCGGCGGTGGCCGTCCGCACCCGGGCCAGCAGGTCGGTGAACGCCGGGTCGCCGGACAGGTCGGCGCGGATCGGCAGCAGGTTCGCCAGGAAGCCGATCAGCGGCGCCAGCTCCGGCCTGCCCCGGTTAGCGCTCACCGTGCCGACGACCAGATCGGTCTGCCCGGTGTACCGCAGCAGCAGCGCCTGCAGCGCCGCGAGCAGTGTCACCGGCAACGTGGTGCCGTGATGCTGGCTCAGCTCCCGCAGGCCGTTAAGCAAATCGGGACCGATCTGCGTGGTCTCGACCGCGCCATCGTGGCTGGCAAGCAACGGCCGGGGCCGGTCGGCGGGGAACTGCGACGTCTGCAGGCCTGCCAGCACGGCGGCCCAGTAATCCGCCAGGTCCGCGAGGTGCGGCCCGTGCAGGAACTGCCGTTCCCAGCTGACGTAGTCGGCGAAGCGCATCGGCAGTTCGGCGAGTCCGGCGGGCGTACCGCTCGCCGCTTCCGCACCGTACAGCGCCGCCAGGTCCCGCAGCAGCACCGTGGACGACCAGTCATCGAACACCGTCTGGTGGACCACGACGACCAGCACGTGCTCGTCCTGCGCAAGCCGCACCAGACTCAGCCGGAACAGCCGGTCTTCGGCCAGGTGGAACGGACGCAGCGCTTGCGCGATCGCGAACTCGTTGAGCCGCCCGGATGCGGCCGCAGGCCCCAGTTCCGCGTAGTCAATGCGCTCAAGTTCCACCGGCTCGGGCGGGTCGACCACCTGCCTGGGCAGGCCGTCTCCGTCCGCCACCAGCCGCGTCCGCAGCGCGTCATGCCGGTCCACCAGGCTGCGCAGCGCGCGCTGCAGAGCCGCCACATCCAGCGGTCCGCGCAACCAGACCAGGTAAGGGACATTGTGCGCGGCGAGCCCGTGGTGGAACTCGTCGATGAACCACAACTGCTCCTGCGCGAACGACACCGGAGGCGCCGCCGCATCGGGGTCGGGGCTCACCGTCGACGGCCGGTCAGCGGCCGGCCGGATGCGGTGGCTCTCAGGCAGGTCAGTCATCAGCCTTCTCCGTCCTGCGAAGTGCTCCAGTGGTCCGAGCCGGACCGGCATCGGCGTCCGCCTCCGGCGGGCTGGCGGCGTCGGCTTCATCTGAAGAGGCGGCCGACAGCGGCCCAAGCGGCATGTCGACCAGCCGGAACACCGGCGAGAAGAAGATCCAGAGAATCGGAGTGGTCAGCACGATCACCGAGATGAGCAGCGCGGTTCGCAGCCCTAGGGTGTTGCCGAGCAGTCCGCCGGCCAGCGCCCCGACCGGCAGCGCGCCGAACAGCAGCATGCGGTAGGTGGCGTTCATCCGGGCCAGCAGCCGCATCGGCGTGAGAGCCTGCCGCAGCGTGATGGTGTTCACGTTCCAGACCGAGATCCCGGCTCCATGGCCGAGCCAGGCCGCGAACAGGACCGCCGTCGCGACCATGCCCGCGCTGCGCGGGATCAGTAGCACCACGGGGGAGGCGGAGACGCCGACGATGCTGACGGCCATGCAGCGGCCGAGGCCGAGCGCGTGCCTGAACCGGTTGGCGAGCAGCGCGCCGAACAGCGCGCCGACCGCGAGACCCGCGACGGCGATGCCCAGCTTGGCCGGGCTCAGATGCAGATACCTGATCGCGTAGACCGTGAAGACCGTGGACACCGCGCCGAAGCCCACATTGAGCGTCGCGGACTGGGCCAGCAGCACTCGCAGCAGCCTGGTGCCGTAGACGGCATGGAACCCTTCGGCGATCGACTGCCTGATCGATGGCTGCTCGGCGGCCGGCTCCGGCTCGGGCTCCTGCTTTCTGATCAGGACCAGGCCGAGCGCGGCGAACAGGTAAGACACCGCGTCCACCGACAGCGTGATCGGTGCGGTGATCAGCCCGATCAGCAGCCCGGCCAGGCCCGGTCCGGAGATTCCAGCGACGGCGAAGCTGGCCTGCAGCTTGCTGTTGCTCTCCGCCAGATGCCGCCGCTCCACCAGGAAGGGCACGTAGGACAGTGCTCCGACATCGGAGACCACGGTCAGCGCGCCGGACAGGACCGCGACGACGTAGAGCAGCCCGATGGACAGCAGGCCGATCGCCGACGCGAGCGGCACCAGGCCGATCATGACCGCGCTGCACAGCGCGGAAGCGACAAGCACCGGCCGGCGGCGCCTGCGGTCGAGCCAGACGCCGGCGAAAATGGAGATGACGATGACGGGCACGAAGCGCAGCGCGTTGAGCACGCCGACCTCGAGCACCGTCGACCTCAGCGTGAGGACCGCCACCAGGGGCAGCGCGAACTGGGTGACCTGCGAGCCGATCAGCGATATCGTCTCGCCGACCCAGAGCTTGACGAAGTCGCTGTTGCCAAGGAGGCTGTCGCGCGATTTCGCTGGCCGGCCTGCCTCAGCGACGGTGGCCCTCGCGATCTGGTCAGAAGCCATAACCGACCACCTCACGGTCCGTGCGCTGGACGGCATTGATCTGGGTCCAGTGCGCCTGCAGGATTCGCTGCCGGCGCGGCTTGAACTGCGAGGTCAGCATCCCGTTCGCGATGCTGAATCGCTCACCGGCGACAACGACGCCCTTGATCTGCTCGTCTCGGCCGAACCTGGCGTTCGCCGAGGCCAGGTGCGCGGCGATCGCGTCGGTGTCCGCGGGCTGGCCGGCCGGCGAGACGACCGCCACCAGGTGGGTTTGCGTGGGGCAGCACACCACGCACTCCTCGATCGCCGGACTTGTCTTCAGGTACTCCTCAAGCGGCCGGACGATCACCTTCTTGCCGTTGTCGAGCACGATCACGTCATCGGCGCGGCCGCGGATGAACAGGAAGCCGTCGTCGTCCAGGTAGCCCAGGTCGCCGGTGCGGACCGTCCCGTCGGCGGCGAACACCCGCTCGGACTCCCCGTCGGCCGCGTACTCGTAGCGCCGGCTGACCGGATGCTCGCTGTAGACGCTGATTAACCCGTTCTCGTCAAGCAGCACCTGCTTGCCTGGCAGCACCTGGCCGACGCTGCCCTCGCGGTGGGCACCCGGATGGTTCTTGCTGACGATGCAGGTCTCGTTGAGGCCATAGCCTTCGTAGATCGGCATGCCGACCTCGGTGAAGAACCGCAGTGTCGACGGGCGGGCCGGTGCTGACCCGGTCCACAGGTACCTGATCCGGTCGCCGAACAGGCCCTTGGCGGCCGCGCGCAGCGCGTCAGCCGAAGTCGCGTCCCGTGCCGTGCGCTCGATCTGCCTTCTGGCCGTCTCGTAGAACGCTGGCACGCCCATCACCACAGTCGGATCGGCCTGGCGCAGCGCCGCGAACGCCGCCTCGTAGGTGCTGACCGTGACATCGTGACCGAAGCGGAGCGCGGAGTAGATCCAGTACCGCTGCTGCAGCAGGGACAGCGGCAGGAACACGAACAGGTTGTCGCCGGTCCCGTGCTCGAACATCTCCTGCACGGCGCTGATCGAGCTGTCGATGCTGCCGACCGTAGCCGCGAGCCCCTTCGGCTCCCCGGTGCTGCCCGAGGTGAACTTGATCGTCGTGACGTCAGCTGGCTCGTACTCGACCGGCGGCAGCGAGCCAGCCTCCCTGGCGCCGCCGATCAGGTCGGCCACGTCGCCGATAGGTCGGATGCCATGGCCGCCGGGATCGCCGCTTGCCCCGCCGTTGGCCTGGCCGTTTGCCTGGCCGCCGGCCCGGCGGTCGGTGAACAGCACGGCCAGCCGGTAGCGCGCCACCAGCGAGCTGTCCGGATCGAACTTGCCTGGCTCGAACCCCGCAGTCACGGCTCCCAGCCGCAGCGCCGCGAGATCGAGTAGCACCCACTCCAGGCAGTTCGACGCGAGAATGCCGATCCGGTCACCCCGGCCGATACCCAGCCCGCGCAGGCCGCAGGCCAGTCGTTGCGCGGCAGTGTGCAGCTCGGTCAGCGCCATGCTGCTGGCGCCGTCCAGCCTGATGAAGCCGATCCGATGGCCGGCCCGTGGCGGCGCGGCCACGATCGCGTTGATCACCGACTCGCTCACGCCGCACCTGCCGCGGTGGCGGTGCCGGCTATGACGGCCGCGGTGCCGGCGGTGGCGGCGCGGCTGACGTCGATGACCGCGGCCATCGCCAGGACGGTGCGCACCTCGTACAGCCGGTCCAGGGTGATGGCCACGCCGAACTGCTTGCGTACTCCGGTCAGGATGCGGGCCGCGGCCAGGGAGTCGCCGCCGAGGTCATAGAAGTCGCTGCCCGGGTCGATCGACTCCGACGGCGTGCGCAGCACCGATGCCCACAGTTCGATCAGCCGCCGCTGGAGGTCGGTGGTCTCGCCGGTGCGAGCCGCGTCAGCGGCCGCCGCGCCCGCGGACGGCGCGACGGCCGCCGCCGAGAGCGGAGTCATCGCGATCAGCTTGCCCCGGTCCACCTTGCCGTTGCCCGTCAGCGGCAGGCTGTCGTGCCAGAATACGGCGGACGGCGTCATGTAGTCAGGCAGGTACTCGCGCAGTGACTGGCGGATCTCCTCCTCGGTCGGCCGTGCGTCGCCGGCCGGCACGAGATGCGCCACCAGCCGGTCGCCCCGGGCCGCGGCCTGCCGCACCACCACGGCCTGCTTCACGACGTCGATCGCGGTGAGCCGGGTCTCGACCTCGCCAGCTTCGATCCGGTAGCCGTTGACCTTGATCTGGAAGTCGGTGCGGCCGGCGATGTCGATGTTCCCGTCCGGCAGGTACCGCCCGAGGTCGCCGGTGCGGTAGAGCCGTTCGCCGCGGCGCTCGTCGTGGCAGAAGCGTTCCGCGGTCCTGGCGTCGTCCCGCCAGTAGCCGCGAGCCAGGCCGGTGCCCGCGGCGCAGATTTCCCCGGTGACCCAGTCCGGCGTGTCCTCGCCGTCGGCGTCCAGGATGTAAGCGCGGTTGTTCGCGTTGGGCCGGCCGTACGGGATGCTCCCGCTCTCCCGCGCACCGATCGGGTGCAGGATGTTCCAGATCGTCGTCTCGGTCGGACCGCCGAGTGAGATCAGGGTCAGGTCGTCCTTCACCCGCCGCAACGCGGCGGGCAGCGTGGGCGGAATCCGGTCTCCGCTCATCATGACCAGGCGCAGCGTACCGAGCCGCGCGCCCCGGTCGGCCTCGGCTTGCTCGGCCATCAGGCCCGCGATGGCCGGCACCGAGTTCCAGACCGTGACCCCGAATCGGTCGCAGAGATCGAGCAGGTGCTCCGGGTCCGCGGAGTGCCCGGGATCGGGCAGCACCACAGCGGCGCCGGCCGACAGGGCGCCGAACACGTCGTAGACGGACAGATCGAAGTTGAACGCGCTGACCCCGATGAACCGGTCCGCCGGGCCGATGCCGAACCTGGCGTTGCAGTCGGCCACCACATTGGCGACGCTGCGATGGCTGACCATGACGCCCTTGGGCTCGCCGGTGGTACCCGACGTGTAGAGCACGTAGGCCAGGTCATCGGGGGCAGTGCCGGACGGCGGCAGGTCGCCAGGACCGGCCGGTCCGGCGCCGAGCGAGTCGGCCGCGTCCAGCATCAGCGCCTCGATGTCGTCGCCGTGGCCGGCCTGCCAGCCGGTGTTGGTGAGTACGCAGCGGACCTGCGCGTCGCGCAGCATGTAGCGAATGCGCTCGGCCGGCAGTGCGGCGTCGACCGGCAGGTACGCGCCGCCCGCCAGCAGGCAGGCCAGGATCCCCACGATCTGCTCGGGCCCGCGCCGCATGATCAGGCCGACCAGCTCGTCCCGGCTGACCTGCCCTGCCTGCAGCCACTGCGCGGCGCTGGTGGCGCGCCGGTGGAGCTCGGCATAGCTGATCGAAGCGGAACTGGTCAGGATCGCTGGCGCATCCGGAGTCCGCGCCGCTTGGGCGACGAACGCGTCCTGCAGTGGCTGGGCGGGCAGCGGGCCGGCCGTGTCATTCGCGGCCACCCGGCGCGCCCGCTGCTCGGCAGGCAGCAGGTCGAACCGCACCGCCGACCAGGTTCGCTCGTCGAGCAGGCTGTCCAGCATCCGCTGGTAACCGCCCACCATGGCGCTGATCATTTCGTCAGGGAAGAGCCCGTCCACGGCATCGACCTGCACGATCACGCCGCCATGCTGCTCGAAAGCGAACGCGTTGAGCCAGACCTGCGGGGTCTGGCTTGAGGTGTAAACCTCGGGGCCGAAGAGCTCAAGCGCCGAACCGTCGATGTCGGCCCGGACGTAGCCAATAGTGCTATTAAAGGTGAACGGCATGCGCGCGTCCGCGCCGCTATCGCGGCGCGCCAGTTCGCGCAGCACCTCGATGCCGGAGAAATGGCGATGATCAAGGTCGCGGCGCAGCCGGGTCTGCAGCGCCTGAGCCCGCTCGCCGAAGGTTCGGCGCCGGTCGATGTCGATCTCGACGAGCAGCGTCTCGGAGAAGTTGCCGATGGCGTCGATGATGCGCGGATGGATTGGCGGGCGGTTGGCGACCGTTGTGGTGAGCGTGAACCGGTGGCCGGCGCCCCAGCGGGCGAGCGCCTCGGCGTAGGCGGCGAGCAGCACCGCTGTCGGGGTCAGCCCGGCGCTCGCCGCGCGGGCCTTCAGCGCGGCCCAGGATGGCGCGTCGAGGCGGGCGGCGTACTGCACGAACCGGGGACGCGTGATCGTCGAGGGGCTGGTCCGCAGCGGCAGCGCCGGACGCGGCGGCAGGTCGGCAAGCCGGTCGAGCCAGTAGCTGCGGGAGCGCTGCGCAGGCGGCTTCGCGCGCATCGCCTCGACCCAGGCCACGTAGTCGGCGAACGACACCTCGCCGACGTCCTGCTCAGCACCTTCGGGTGTCGGTTCGCCACCCGGCTCCGCGCTCGCGGTGTAGCAGCGCCACCAGTCTTCGAAGAACAGGAACATGCTGATGCCGTCCATCACGAGGCCGTCGTGACCGACGTGCAGGCGCATCAGGTCGTCCGCGAGCAGGGTGACCTCGACGGCCAGCATGGGCGCGCGGTCGTGCGGCAGGATGCGGTGCGAGCGCTGCTGGCGCAGTTCGCTCAGCCGGGCCTGCTGCGCAGCCCCTGGTTCGCCGCGCAGGTCGAGACGATCGATCCCGACGTCCACGGCCGGCTCGGTGACGGCCCTGCCGTCGGCCGTGAACCGGGTCCGGAGCATGCCGTGCCTCGCGACGACCAGGTGAAGCGCCGCCTCCAGCCGGTCGATGTCCCAGCAGCCGTCGATCTCGTGATAGATGTGGCTCGCGACATTGCCGATCTCCACCGAGTCGCCGCGGCCGATCAGGTAACCGCGTTGCAGCAGCGTCAGCGGGTAGCCGCCTTGCTCGGCCGGCTGAGCAGCCGTCAGGTAACTGATCAGCTCAGCCTTGACGGACCTGATCCGGCTGACGAGTTCGGCGTCGACGCGCTGGCGCGGACCCTGCAGGCGCAAGTCGGTACCGGAGACGGTGAGTCCAAGACCACGCGCCTGCACCTCACGCAGCACTGCCAGGTGGTTCACGCCCCCACCGCCTCTTCGGCCATCGGTGCCAAGTTGCCGGTGTGCGAATTGTTAGGCGACAAGGAAGACAGGAATGCGGCCAGCTCGGCGACGGTGCGCTCACCGAGCAGGTCTTCTACGCTCACGTCCGCGCCGGTGCGCTCGAGTATCTGGTACTGCAGCGCGATCGCCTGCATGGACTTGACGCCGAGTGCCACCAGCGTCGCGGCCGCTACCTCGGCGTCTTCCGGTAGCTGCAGTGCCTCGCGGATCAGCCCGGACAGCCAGGGCAGCACGGACCCCGGCGGTCCCTGCGCGTCGGGCTGCGCGCCGAAGAACACCTGCCGCTCCAGGTTCACCTTGGTACCAGGCGGCACCAGCGTCACCAGCCGCGGCCACTGGGTTGGCGGCTCGATGCCGAGCGCTCCGGCAAGCCTGGCGGCAAACCGCGGCATCACCGGCGCGGCGCAGTGGGCAAGCAGCTTGGCCGCGGCGAGTTCGAGTGCGATGGCGGTGCGCGCCTCGTTCTTGGCGTCCTCGATGTCGCCGAGTGGGTCTTCGAGCCTGGAGAACCGGAGCGTGTCCTCGACGATGCCGTCCAGCGTCTGCGCCGCGCGGTTGAGGGAGAACCCGTCGGGTCCGAGGCACTCGGCCATCGCGCTGAGCCGGTTTTCCAGCCGGGCCAGGAACGCGGTGTGCTCCGGTGTCCAGATGCCAGCGTCGGGAACGATGCTGCCGTGGCGCCGCTCGACCCGGGCGCCTAGGTCGTTCAGCCAGCGCTGCCAGGTGTCGACCAGAGTCTCCCGCACGACCGTCTCGTACTCGGCGAGGGTGAAGTTGGTGCGACGCGTCTCCGGCCGGGTACGCGCCAGGTAGTACCTGATCCCGTCCACGCTCTGCGGGTTGAGAAGGTCCTTGCCCCAGATCGCGTGCCGGCGGCTGGTGGAGAACTTGTCGCCGTCAAGCAGGTAGAACTCGTTGACGTTGTAGTCGACGTCGGGGATCCAGTCCGGACTGGCGATCTTGTAGAGCGCCGGGCTGAGGATCGAGTGGTAGAAGGTGTTGTCGTAGCCGAGGAAGTGCACGATCTTCCAGTCGTCCTGCGGAGCGTCGGTCCGCCAGTCGATGCCGAGCCTGCGGCCGAGCGACTCGATGCCGTAGATGAAGCCGAAGGCCAGCTCGATCCAGACCCAGATGACCTGGCCGGGTACGTCCTGCTGGGTCGGCGGCACGCCCCAGGCCGACGGGTGGGTGAGCGCGACGTCGAGGCGCTCGCGGGCGAATACCCGATTCGCGAGCTCACGCAGCCGAGCGGGGGCGCGCCCGACATGGTGGTGCTCGAGTACGTCGGCTCGCAGGTCGTGCAGGGGCAGGGTGTATCGGGTGATCGTGCCGCTGCGCGGCTCGGCGGTGCCGCTGGTCGGGCGCGGCTCGACCAGGTCGACGCAGAAGTTAGGTTCGCCGCACTCCTCGCAGATGTTGCCGCCGGTGCTGCTCCCGCAGGTGGGGCAGCCGCCGCCGATGTCGGGCTCGTAGAGGTACCGCCCGGTCTCGCCGTCGAACAGCGCGGCGCCCTCCTGGCGGGTGACGCGTCCGGTGTCAACCAGGCGGGAGAAGAACGCCCGGAGCGCGTCCGGATAACGCTCGTCCCGGCTGGTGTGCGTGATCTGGTCGGGCTCGATGTCCATCAGCCGCAGCGTCTGGGTGATGTCCGCGGCATAGTGCGCTGCCACCTCGGCGGGCGATCGGCCCTCACGCCTGGCGCAGGACGCGACGTAGCTCTGGAAGTCGTCGGTGGCGGCCAGATGCCAGACGTTGGCGCCGTTCATCCGCTGGAACCGCACGAACACGTCGGTGCCGAGGTAGGGCCCAGACAAGTGGCCGATGTGCAGGCCGCCGTTCGGCGTTGGCGGTGTGGAGAATGCGAACACAGGCCGGTCGCCGAATCGCCTGCGCACCGCCGTGGTCGCGACCCGCGAGGCGCGGGGGGAGTCGCGCCAGTAGAACGTCGCGAAGAGGAGATCGGTGGTGCCGGTGTTGTCGAGATAGTGGGTCTCGAACGGCTCGAACTGGAGCACCATGCCGGACGACACCGGGGTGCGCTTGGCGTCCACGACGATAACGCCGGTGCCGGAGACGATCACGAATGTCTCGGTCTCGTCGTGCTGATGCGGATCGGAGTGCCGGCCAGGTTCGACCCTGCCCCAGTTGGCGCCGACACCGAACGATTCGACCGCTCCCATGTCGATCTCGCCCAGGTCGATGCCGAACGAGCGGTGCAGCGAGTTCGCGTCATACGAGCTGATGATCATTCCGGACTCCTTCGCTCGGCAGTACGTCAAGCAGATCCACGGCTTCCGATCCGATCGCTGGAGCGAGCCGGTAGCCGGAACCGTTCGCAGCTCCGGCGAAGACGATCCGCCCGGTCTCGTCCAGGGCGCGCACCAGCGGCTCGGCGTCCGGGCTGTAGGCGTCGCAGAACACGCGGCCGGCCCGGCACGCGTCCGCCAGGGTGGGGGAGTACCGGCGCAAGCAGTCGCGTGCCGCGCCGACCTCGGCACCGGACAGGCCAGCGGTCAGCGCGTCTGGATCGACGTCCCACTCCGGGGAGCGGTAGCTGAACAGCCAGTGCCCTCGGTGCACGACAGGCAGCAGGAACGCGTCGTCGGCGTCGAAGATCACGGCCTCGTCGGCCGGGCCCGGCCGCTGCTCGATGTGCAGGGCGACGACCTTCTTTACCCGCAGTCCGAGCGGGGCGAGCCAGTCCTGCCAGGCCGGGGTCGACAGCCAGGGGCCCGGCGCCAGGATCACGGAGTCAGCCACCAGCCGCTCGCCCGTCCCGGCGTAGACGGTGACCGCGCCCGCGCTTGTCCCGAGCCCGGTTACCGCGACGCCCTCGAGGAAACGCACCCGGGGCCGCAGCTCGGCCGCGACGGTCTGGGCAAGGGCGTACACGTCCGCGTAATGACAGCCGGCGATGTGCCAGGCCGGTAAGCCTGCCGGAATGCGGACGGCGCGATTCGGCAAGCTCCCGACCCGGGTCGGTGCGGCCTGGTCGAGGTATCCGCCGCCGAGCCGGTCGGCGTGCGCGTCGTCCGTGATCACCGTCGCCCCGATCGGGTGGATCGGCGTTTCCGGGCGGCTGAGCTTAAGATCCGCGTAGTAGGCGTGGCTGTAGGCCGACATGCGCCGGATTCGCGGCGTCGCCCCCCTCGGCAGGTGCAGCCCTGCCGACCTGCGGCTGGCGCCGGCGCCTACCGCGTCGCGATCGAGCACCGTGATCGAGACCTCGGGATCGCGGGCGGCCAGTTCACGGGCGACCAGGCATCCGACGATCCCGGCGCCGATCACGGCAATTGCGGGTTGCGCCATCGCCTACGCTCCCTGGAGTTCGGCGTTGGATGGCTTGGTCATCCACTCGATGAAGGAACTCAGCTGGTGCTCGGTGCGGACGCCCCGGATCCGGTCCAGGATCCGCTGGCTGCGCCAGGCGTTGAGGCTCAGGTTCGGATCAGCGAGGCCGCGCTGTCCGCGCGCGGCGTTCTGCAGGAAGATGTTGTGCTCCGCCGGGCCATCCCACTGGACGGCGAAACTTTCGTCGATCTTGTACTCGTCGCCCGCTCGCTCCAGCCGCGACTTGATCGGATCAAGGAAATGCAGCGGTGCCGGGCGGAAGCCAGTGGCCCAGATGACAACGTCGAGTTCGACATTCTCGCGGACGCTGTCGTGATCGTTGTGGGCCAGCGTCAGGTTCCACGCGCGGGCCGGCGCGTAGCTCACGTCGATGACCTGGCGGTTGGGGTAGAGCGCCACCAGATCGGAGCAGCCGTTGATGAAGTGATGCATGTAGATGCGCTGGTAGATGAGCCGCAGCGTGGTTTCGGATATCCCGTCGCTGGTCAGGACGTGGCGCGCAATGAACGCATCCCTGGTCGCGGCGTCAAGCCGGGCGAAGTAGTCGGAGTGGTCCGGCATATAGAAGTCGTTGGTGAACGGCGAATCATCGAGCGGGAGGTAGTTGGGTCGCCGCGATATCCAGACGACTCGCCGGGGTAAATCGCTGCCACGCCGAGAGGCGAGTTCGAGGAACGCTTCCGCGCCCGACTGGCCGCCGCCGACCACGCCGACTCGCAAGCCGCCCAGGTCGCTCGCCTTACTGAGGAACTCGCTGACGTGGAACTGCCGGTCGCCGACGTGGGCGCGCGCCTGCGGTGGCAGCCAAGGCTGGACTCCGGCGCCGACCACGATGTTGTCAGCGGTTGCCGTCATCGCGGTGGTGCGGATATGGAATTTGTCGGTGTATTCGACCGACAGCACCTCCTGGCCGAAGACGATGTTCTCGTTCTTCCGGCTGGCCCATTCCATATAGTTGCGGAACTCCTGCCGCGGCACGGCGTCGAACTGAGCGTTCAAGTAGTGGTAGATCCGGCCGAGCTCGTGCAGATAGGCCAGGAAGGAGTACGCGTTGGTTGGCTCTGAAAGGCTGACCAGATCCTTCAGCATCGAGACTTGGATGGAGGCGTCCGGCATTTGCTGGCCGTCATGCCACCCGAAGCTCTCGTTCTTGTCCAGGAAGATATTCGTGATCTCCGGATGGCTGTACATCAGCGATGCCAGGCTAAGATTCGCTGGACCAACGCCGATGCCGACGCAGCGGTAGTGCCGTGGTTGGTTACTTGCCGCGTCCCGTGCCAATATAGCTTACCTTTCAGAAAGGTTTAGTTAATGCGACGGATGAAATGCGCCAGATAGCATCGTGGCTCTATAATCTGGGCGCTCTGGCAATCTTCCGCTTCGCCGTCATGCTAATTTGCCCCTTAATTAAGGCGACCGCTAAGCTGCAAGCGAGCCGCACCAGCCTTGTCAGTGGGCCGAGGTGACTATGACCTGAATGATCACATTGTGTCGCAACGGGCGTCAAGGCTACTCTTGTGTGGTGACTGCACATAAGTCAGGTTTACTAAAGCTATCCACGCGGGAATTGCTGGCCAGGCGGCGGCGGCTTGCTTCCCGTCTCGACGACGTCGAGCACGTGCTGTTGGGTTCACTGGTGGACCAGATGCGCCGATGCGGCAAGGTCAGTTGCCGGTGCGCCAGGGGCCGCGCTCACGGGCCTTACGCGTTCTTCGCCCCGAGGCGCGGCGGGCGCGGGATGAAGTATGTGCCCGCGGCGCTGGTGGCATCGGTGCGCGCTTGCCTTCGACGTGGCGAGCAGGTCGAGGCGGTGCTGGCGGAGATCTCAGCGATCAACGTCGAGTTGCTGGCCAGGCGCGCCCTGTTCTGACGCCGGCCGGGCCGGAGTCGCCCGGCTGAGCACGCGCTGGCCGGTGGTGCTACTCCGCTCCGGGCAGGTCTGCGATTCAGGCTCACTCGCCGGCCGGGCGGGGGGCGCCGTGGCCGCTGCGGCTGACCCGCGACCCTGGCGGCGGACGGTGGGCTTCGCGCGGAGGGCAGTGCCGACGCGGCGCGGTGGCCGACCGACCAGTGGCCGACGGGATACGTGGGGTGCGCAGGGTCGTGACCCACCAGGCCAGGTACCTGGCTGGTCGGCCAGCGGACCCGCAGCGGGCCCGCCAACTGCCCGCCAGGGCAGGGGCACCGCCGGGTGTCAACGGCGAGCACAGCGGCCGATATCCGGCACGTGAGGGGGCGAGCGCGCGAACTGGCAGCCTATTGTGGTGCGGCGCCGGAATGAGAACGCAGCAGGGATTCTACGGCAAAAGTTACCGTGAAAGCGGCAAAGAAAGCGATACTAACCAGGGTGGCAAACTTTCCCGGACCAGCCTGGAATTGATTACTGCCTACCATCGACCACAGGAAGTCCCGAAACGCCAATGCGGTAACAGCCGCAAGGCAAGCGGCCACACTCGCATCGACCGCTCGGCGCCGCACGCCACGCAGCGGCGTATTGCTCCGAGCGACGCCAAGATAGGAGCCCGCCGTAACCAGGAACGCGTACATGCCGCAACCGAGCAGGCCGATCGTCAGCCACGTCGCGGACGGGACGTACCCTTCGCGGATCGCCTGGTTGCCGCCGACCGTCAGGCCGAATGCCGCCGCGGCGATGGTGGCGGCAACCAGCGGGTGGCGGCGTACCCAGGCCAGCAGCCTGCGGTCGATCCAGGCCAGCACGCCGAGTGCCGGACCTCGCAGCGGGCCGAGCCAGTGGCTCTCCCGCTCGGCGACGGTGACCATGTCGCCCAGCCAGTCCGACGCAGGCATGCTCGCCGCGGGCAGCTGGCCGCGCAGTTTGGGAGCACGGAGCAGATCGGCGATCACCTTACCGGTAACGACCGTCGCGAGGACGAGGAGGGCAACAAGTATTCCGGTAGCGCCCGTTGTCCATTGCGAGTGATTTGCGCCGGAGGCAACGGCCGCCCAGTCCGTGAGCAATGCGACCACGATCGCGCTGACCGCAAGCCGGCATCCCCTGAGGATGGCAAGGACCCGGCAGACCGGCAATGGCTCTGATTTCCGGCACAACGATACCGGCACCAGGAAATAGGCCGCGATGAGCGGAACAAAGAACATCGTGAACGAGTAGACCGTGTCGAAAGGATCGTTTTCCCATGGGGCGTGCGCATAGAGCGGCTTGATCTGCTTGGGCCAGGTGAAGACGAAGAAGATGGCGCAGGCCAGCAGGGCGCCGAAGACCGTCCGCCTGATCGCGCGCCGCCTCGGGTCATCGACCGGCAGCGTCCATCCGGGCCCGAGGGGTTGCACGTGAGCGCTCATGCTCCAGTATGTGGCTCATGACGGTCATCGACGTGTGGATGCAGCACCCGACGCTCCGATTCGCATCGCAGGAGATGTTCGCGTCGCTGTGGCGCTGGACCGGCCAGCAGGCGCCTGGTGCTGTGCCTGAGCTGCGGTCGACGGTGGCGGCAATGGACGAGGCCGGGGTGGAGCGCGGTCTGATCTGCGCCTGGTACGGCCCCTCGGGGTCGCTGATCAGCAATGACGAGGTGGCCTCCTGCGTCGCCAGCTACCCAGGCCGGCTGACCGGTGTAGCCTCCGTCGACCTGCGCGATCCGGTCAACGCGATCGCCGAGTTGCGCAGGGCGGTGCACGACCTGGGATTCCGGGCGCTGCGCATCGTGCCCTGGCTGTGGGGGCTGCCGCCGAACCACCGGCTCTATTACCCGCTGCTGGCCGAGTGCGTCCAGCTCGGCATCCCGTTCCTGACCCAGGTTGGTCATACCGGGCCGCTGCGAGCCTCCGAGACCGGCAGGCCCATTCCCTACCTGGACGATGTCGCGCTTGACTTTCCCGACCTGGTGATCATCGGCGGGCACATCGGTTACCCCTGGACCGCCGAGATGATCTCCCTGGCGACGAAGTATCCGAATGTGTACATCGACACGTCGGCCTACGCCTGCCATCGGTATCCGGCCGAACTGGTCAGCTACCTGCGCGGGCACGGCCGCACCAAGGTGCTGTTCGGCACGAACTATCCCATGATCACCGCCAGGGCGGCCCTTGCCAGGCTGGACGAGCTCGGTCTCGACGACCAGGCCCGTGACCTGTTCCTGCACGCGAACGCCGAACGGCTGTTCTCGTTCTAGCGGTCACCGTGTCCGCCATCGGCGGCGAGCTACCTGGCCGTCCGTCCGCCCCGACCGCCTGGGTTGACGCCCGGCCATAATCACCACCCCTGGGCCGTCCCATGGCCGCCAACTGGCTGATATTCGGCGAACCTGACTGCGCGTGCGGGCTGCTGGCGCATATGGTGCTACGAATGGTTGCGATCCTATTCCGAGTCTTCACTCTGCGCAGATCACCTGTCATGCTGCAAGCACAGGGCGAGCCGGACGGTAGCAGCGGTCAGCAGCACAGCCGCAACCAGTCAGGCTCTGGGGCGGTGCGCATGGATGAGACCGGCACGTGAATATCGCGATCGCCGTCATTTCCGCCATGCTGGCCGGCACCGGCCTGGTCCTGCAGCAGCATGCCGCCGAGCAGGCACCGAAATCTTACTTCCTGCATCTTCGCCTGCTCACCGACCTGCTGCACCGGCGCCGGTGGCTGGCCGGAGTCGCCATCATGGTCCTCGGCCAGGCGTTGTGGGTGTGGGCTGTCGGGCATCTGGAGCTGTCGGTGTCCGAGCCGCTGATGGCGTCAAGCCTGATCTTCGCGCTGATAATGGCCGTGCCGCTTTCTGGTCAGCGATTGCGGCGGACCGAGCTGCTTGGTGCCCTGATTCTCGCTGCGGGGGTCACGATGTTGTCCGTGTCGCGCACGGTCAGCGCGCCGGGGACGAGGTTCGGGTCCTTCGCGTACTGGCCGTCCGCCGCGGCGATCGCGGCCGTCGCCTTCGCCTTCGTCCATGCGGGCCGGCGGCGAGATGGCCAGCTGCGCGCGACCCTCACGGCCGCAGCCGCCGGTCTGATCTTCGGCATCTCCGATGCCCTGACCCGGCGCAGTGTCCAGATCATCGATGCCAGGCACGTCGCGGCCCTGCTGACGAGCTGGCCGGTGTACAGCTTCGTGGGGGCCGGCCTGATCGGGATGTGGCTGATGCAGAGCGCTTTTAACGCGGCGCCGCTGCGGGCATCCCTGCCGGCCATCACGGCCGCCCAGCCAGTCGCCGGGATTGCTCTGGGCGTGCTGGTCTTCGGCGATGTGATCCAGATCTCGCCCTGGATGGTCGCGCTGCAGATCGCTGGGCTGGCTGCGCTTGTCATCGGCGTCTTCATGGTGGCGCGCGGAACAGCCCTCGGCAGTCTGCGGTCTGGCTTGGCAATACATGCGCACCGCGCACCCGGTCGGCTGGCAGCGCAGCTTAGTGCCGCCGAAAGCGCGCGCCACGACGGGTCTGAGCCTGATGAGCCGGTGATCCGGCCTCGGCACCGGGAGGTTGCGGCTCAGCTTCCCGTGCATGGATCGTCCTAGGGGTGCTGGTCTTACGCGAAATGCGCTGCTCTGGGCCTGGTCGGGCAATATGATCGGACATTGACGGTAGCGTCTGCGGAGAAACCGAACCCGGACCACCGTGCCGCCCGTTGGTGACGAATGGGGCTGCCATCGTCCTGCCCGAACGCCGCGTGTTACCGCTGCACACCGATCGAACCCGCGCCCGNNTGCCGCACCTGGCCGGGGCGATGCTGGTGATGCTGTCAGCCGTGGCTGTCGGTGCAACGTCCTGCACGGGCGCGGTCGCGCATTCACAACGGGCTCACCTCCGGATGGTGGCACGTACCCACCAGCCGGAGTCGGCAACGTCGGTGCTGACCGGCGCACCCGATGTCCTGGCCGCAGGCGTGGCGCAGCGGTTGTTCGCCGTCGCGTCTGTGGTCGTTGTCGCCAACCCGAACCTTCCGGCAGATCTGGCGATCGCCGCCGCCCAAGCGGAGCGGGCACATGCGCCGCTGCTGCTCACCGCAGCCCGCAGCGCCCCCGGACCGGCGTCCGGGGGAGCCCCGGGGTCGGGCACTGCGGTCAGCGCCGCACTGCTGGCGGAGATCAAGGCCCTGCACGCCAGCGCGGTGCTCGCTGTCGGGCTGGCCGGGAAGGTGCTCTCCGCCCGGCTGCCAGGGATCCATGTGGTCACTAACCCGGCCAGACTGCCCGTGTCGAGCGGGCCGCCCTTGCGCACGTGGTGATGCTCGTGCGTCAGGGTGACTCCACCGCCGCGACCACGGCGGCGATCACCACCGCGCGGGTGGCCGGCGTGCAGGTGGTCGCCGTTCACGGCTATGACCCGCGGGCCGACCCGGCCGCCATCACCGCGCTCTGCGCCGCTAGGCCGCGGCAGGTTCTCGCCATCGGGGCCAGTTTCGGACCGGCGGGCCGGCTGGCCGCCCGGGTCGCCGTTGCCGTGACCGGGGTGCAGCTGCCCGGCGGCGGCCAGATCCTCTTCCCGAGGCACCGGCTGGTCGCTCTATACGGTGACCCAGGTACTCCTGGGCTGGGGGCCCTGGGTCAGCAGGACCTAGCGGCCAGCATCGCACGGGCTAGGCGGGCTGCGGCGCCCTACCGGGCGCTGAGCAGCGTGCCGGTCATACCTGCCTTTGAGATCATTGCCTCAGTGGCACAGCGAAGCCCGGGACCGGACGGCAGCTACTCCGCTGCGTCCCCGGTGGCCGTCCTGCGCCCGTGGGTGCGGCGGGCGACGGCGGCCGGAATGTACGTTGTCCTGGACCTGCAGGCCGGCCGGGCCAGCCTGCTCGCCCAGGCCAGGAGATATGAGCCATTGCTGAAGCTGCCCAATGTCGGGCTGGCCATCGACCCGGAGTGGAAGCTGCAGCGCGGTCAGCTGCCGCTGCATCAGATCGGCAGCGTGAGCATCACCGAGGCCAATAGTGTGATCAACTGGCTGGCCGACCTCACCGCGCGGTACCACCTGCCCCAGAAACTGCTGGTGCTGCACCAGTTCAGGCTGTCGATGATCAGCGACGAGCGACGGCTCGATACCCGGCACGACGATCTCGCGATCGTCATCCACATGGACGGGCAGGGAACTCAGGCCGAGAAGCAGCAGACGTGGGACGCCGTCCTCGGGGCAGCCCCAGCGGGGGTGTTCTTCGGGTGGAAGAACTTCTACGTGAAGGACCACCCGGTGCTGAGCCCGCGGCAGACGATGGCGAGGACCCCGGAACCAGTGATGATCTCGTATCAGTGATCACACCGTGACCGGCCCGCCCGGCCCTGGGTGTCGGGTTCGTCGGGTCGGGTTCGTGGTGACGCGGCGGTCAAGGGCGGTGCAGCACCGGCAGCAGGATGTGTGCGGGGTGCTGGGAGTCGTGATAGATCTCGAACCGGCATCGCTTCGCTCTGGTCGCCGCGCCGAAGGGTTCTCCGGTGCCGAGGTTGCGCGCGAACCGCGGGAACGCTCCTCCGCTGATCTGAACGCGGATCCGGTGCCCCGCCTTGACCCGGTAGGCCGTCGGAAAGAGCTCGACGTCCACCGCCAGGACCTTATCGTCGCCGACCAGCACATCCGCAGCGGGCACGGTCTGCGGCGAGAGCCGCCGGATGCCGTCCACTATGTTGCGGGACACGCCTGTGCTGTCGACGTCGCAGACCCGGACGAACAGGTCGGCGTACTGGCGGCCGGTGCGCAGGAAGATGCGGGCGCTGACCGGTCCCACCAGGTCCTGGTCGGCGGGAAGAGGCTTGCTGGTGAAAGTCAGCACGTCGGGCCGGGCTTCGATCGCGGCGTTGTCGACCTGCTTGCCCGGCGGCTGGAGCAGGGGTCCCCCCCCCCGTCGGGTTCGCCGGGTCGTAGACGAACATGGCAGGCGCTGCGTCGCCGGGTTCGGCGTCCAGGCTCAGGCCACCTGAACCGCGCAGGTAGTAGGCCGTGCCTACGGCATTCGGCGGCGGCCACTCGTCGAAGTCGAGCCAGCTGCCAGCGCCCTGCAGGAAGAGCCGCACGGGCGCGCCAGGCGGCAGCGGACCACCGCCCAGATGGTGCTCAAGCCAGGCGATGTCCTGCTGAGTGATGACCTTCATCTCGCCAGGTTCGCCGTGCAGCCAGGGGCCGACCGTGATCCGCGCCATGACGCCGGCCGCCCGGAGGGCAGCGTAATCGCGCAGTTGCGCGGGCAGGAACAGGTCCCACCATCCAGTCACCATGCTGGTCGGCGGAAACCCGGCCAGGTCGGCGCCGTCATGATTCGCGCCCGCCCAGAACTCGTCGGCCGGCGAGGCATGCTCGACGAAGTCCCGCCAGAAGGGGACCGGCGCACCCGCAACGTGGACATCGGCGGCCTGCAGCGGAACCTTGCGCAAGGCCCGTTTCGTCCTGGCCAGCTGCCGCGGGTTCGGGATAACGGCTGACCAGGCCACGTTCCTGCCTGCCGATCAGCCCGGTCCAATTCAGCGCGTCCTGGATACCGGGCGCGCCGTGTTCGTAGAAGGCGGCGGTGATCTTCGCGGCGGTGATGTTGAGCGACACCGATCGCAGCGGCGGGTCGACATAGGGCGCGATAGCCCACTGGGTGTGGCCCAGGTAACTGCCGCCGGTCATCGATACCTGGCCGTCACACCATTGCTGCTCGCGCAGCCAGGCCACCGTGGCAAGACCGTCGTCCCGTTCGGTCAGGAACGGCCGGAACTGCCCGCCCGAGCCGAACGTCCCGCGCGTGCTCTGGATGAACACCTGGAAGCCCCGCCGCGCCAGCGGCGCGACGAACAGCATCCCGGCGAGCCCGGCCCGGCCGTACGGGGAGCGGATCAGCACCACCGGCAGCGGCCGGTCATCCAGGGCGGGACGGTAATGATCACCGAGCAGGACAACGCCGTCCGGCATCGGAACCGCGACATCGGGCCGCACCTGGTAAGGCTCCGCCGGGCCGGGAAGACCCAGCGCGCGGTCAACCGCCAGGCCAGCGATGCGGGACAGCGGATTCATTCGCATCCGCCCCTTCGGTCGGGTCACGAGAGCTTCGTCCGAACAGGTTACTCAGCCCGGTCCGGGCCAGGAAACCGGACCGCTGACCACCGACGGCGGGCGCGTGCGTGCTCCGGGCGGGGTTCCGGCGGTGCCGCAAGCCGGGTCTGCGGCTACGGCGCAATATGCTCCGTTCGTGCGGCTTCCGCTGATTATCGAGACTGATCCCGATGACCCTGACTGCGCCGACGTCCTGGTCGACGGCACTGTCGCCGGGCGTCCGTACCGATTCGTACTCGATACTGGCGCGGCCAGGACCAAGATCGTGGCCGATGATTTCATCTCAACCCTGAGTCCCCTTGCCCAGCACAGTTCGGCTGGCGTATTCGCTGTCGTGGATCAGGCGTTCCTGCTCCGGCATGCGGACCTGTTCGAGGAGGTCGGCGACTTCGGTGGGGACAGATTCCACCGGCGCTCAGGCCGGGGCGCGCACGTTCCTGATGACCGGACCGCGGATCGGCGGAGCACTCTTCGCCCGACACAAGGTCGCCGTGGTCGACCTGTC
>JGI12270J11330_10001090_pt1 | contig 20399 bp, 21 predicted proteins | sample PeaSoiMetSII2010_FD_11330 | JGI IMG/M metagenome (IMG submission 11330)
TACCAGCCGCGAGTTCGTCGCCTTTTTGCAAGAGGTCGTATCCTTGTGCCCGCCTCGGCAACAGATTCACATCATCCTCGACAATCTCTCCGCGCACAAAACGCAAGCGGTCCGCGAGTTCCTCCAACAACATCCGCGCGTCCGGTTTCACTTCACGCCTACTTACTCTTCCTGGCTCAATCAGGTCGAGATCTGGTTCGCCAAGATCGAACGCGAGGTCATCGCACGGGGCATCTTCACCTCGGTTCCCGACTTGGCTCGCAAACTCCGCCGCTACATCAATGCCTACTCCGCCAATGCTCGGCCCATCCAGTGGAAATATTCCGACCCCACCCGCCGCATCCGCAGTAACGAACTCACTGCGACAGGCCACTAGCGAACAGGAATTTCGCCGCGAAGCCCAAGCGCTGCTCGGAGTGAAGATCACATGAAGAGTCTGTCGGACAGAGTGGTAGCCAGGCTTCAGGCCGATATGCAGTCGCCCGACCTCAGTGGGACTCGCTACAACCTCCTGCGATATTTGGCCTGTGGCGGCATGGGCAGTGTTTGGCTGGCCGAGGACACGGTGCTAAGGCGCCGAGTGGCGTTGAAAGTGCTTGATCTTGCAGCGTCCGCAGACGGTCTCGACGTGCGCCTTCTCAGGGAGGCGCGCATCCTGGCCGGCCTGGAGCATCCCGGCATGGTTCCCGTGCATGACGCTGGTANTCTGGCGGATGGTCGCGCCTTCTGTTGCATGAAGTATGTCGAGGGACAGACCCTATCGCAGCACATNGCCACCTTGAACCTCCCGGATAGGCTTCGGCTGCTGGAACGCATTGCCGAGCCCCTCGATTTTGCCCACGCCCGCGGCTTCATTCATCGCGACCTGAAACCCGACAACGTTATGATTGGCGCGTTTGGCGAGGTGCTCGTGATGGACTGGGGGCTCGCGAAAGTTGGCGTCACCAGTCTGGACGCCGGGGAGACCGAAATCGCCACAGCGGTGCCGCCGACGCAGAACTCGTTGCGCGGGACCGGTCAAGGCAGCGTCCTCGGTACCCGGGGTTACATGTCGCCCGAACAGGCCCGCGGTGATATTGAGGTAGACCACCGCACCGACATCTTCTCGCTCGGTGCGATCTTGACATTCATGCTGACCAGGTCGGCACCGGGAGAGTTGCCTGCGGCCTCCGGCAGCGTGCCTCGTCCATTGCGAGCAATCTGCGAGAAAGCAATGGCTGCCGATCCTAACGCGCGCTACCAGTCTGCACGGGAGATGACCGCCGACATCACGCACTATCTGAATGGCGAACCGGTGAGCGCCTACCCGGAAAGCTTGCTCGAACGTTCGGGTCGCGTTTTCGCCCGGCATCGCACCGCGGTAGTCCTGGTTGCGGTCTATCTGATCATGCGCGTTCTGTTTATTTTGTTTGCGCGCCGTTAAAGAAACTTAGAAAAACGGGTAATACACAATAGAGAGAGGAAGATGACCCATGAACAAGGTTCTTTTGGGCCTCCTGTTGGGAGCGATCCTAGGTGCCATCGACGGGATGACCGCCTGGTTCACGCCGGCGGCGCGGGCGGAGATCGCTGGCATCGTTATCGGGTCCACAATCAAGGGCATCATCGCCGGTATCCTCATTGGGGTGTTCGCTCGCAAGGTGCATTCGCTGGCGCTGGGCATTGTGTTCGGTCTCGGCGTCGGACTGCTCCTGGCATTCATCGTCGCCCAGATGCAGCACGGTTATTATTTCCAGATCATGCTGCCTGGAGGCATGGTGGGCCTCATCGTGGGCTACGCGACACAGCGGTACGGGCGTGGGCCAAAACTCCAACAGACATAGGGCAGCGGTTGAAGGGGCCCCGGCAGAGGGCACAACAAGAGATTTTTCCGATTCGTGATTAGCAAAGAATCATGGTCACTGGCGGGAGGCAAGACATGAAAGCGTCTGCATTTTATCGCATCGCCGCCGTTCTTCTGCTGCTCTTTGACGCCGGACACACATCTGGTTTTCCCTGGTCCGATCCCACGTGGAGAGTGGATCTTGGCTCCATGCGGTCAACTCACTTTTACATTATGGGGTTTAGCCGGACTTATTGGGATTTTTACGTTGGGTTCGGACTCTTTGTCAGCGTGTTTGTTCTACTCGCGGTGGTATTGGCGTGGCAGCTAGGCGGCCTTCCGCCAGAGTCTTTGGCGCTCATGCGCGGCACGGCGTGGGCGTTCGCCCTTTGCTTTGCCGCCATCACGGTTTTGAGCTGGAAATACTTTTTTATTATTCCCATCGTTTTCTCAATCGTGATTACAGCCTGCCTGCTTGCTGCGGCATGGCGTTCAGCGAAGCCGATCCGAAGCCGTTAGTTGCGTGCTGGGCGAGTGCCCATGTGGGCAATACCGAATTTACCGGTTCTCAGTACCTAGAAACGCCCTTATAGCGAGTTACCGAGCCAGTGTACGACACCGTGCGCCAGCTTTTTATCGGGCGCTTCCTCTCAGATGCCCGCATACCACGCGTAGCCACCATCAGGGTTAGCACCGCCCAGACCCTTGCCGAACGGTTTGAGGTTGTCCGTCAGAGTCAAGCGATTGATGTATTTGACGTTCTTATAACCGAGCTGCCGCGGGACTCGCAGGCGGACGGGGCCTCCGAACGGCACGGGAAGTTCGTTTCCGTTCATGCGGTGGGCGAGGAGCGTTTGCGGGTGCAACGCGTCCGCCATGTCGATGCTCTCCCACCAGTCAGGTTGGATCGAGCGGTATACAATGTAACGCACCTGGGGCAACGCGCCAACACGGTCCAGGATGTAAGAGAGCGGCACCCCGGTCCATTCGGCGATGTAAGTCCATCCTTCTTCACAGCCGATCATGGTGATCTGCGTACTGGTGGGGAAACTCCTGATCTCTGCCAGCGAGAACGAGGCCGGCCGCGCCGCCATCCCGTCCACAGTCACCCGCCAGTCCACGAAACTGGCTGCCTGGAGTCGTTTGAATTCGTCGCCCAACGGATCGACTTCATTGGCGAACGGATTCTTCGACATCTCGCTGCGGGAAAATTCACGGGCCATGGAATGGCGGGTCAAAAGTCGCTGCGCCGCGTAAGTCAGCGTTTCTCCCGGGCCGTAAAGTCCTCCCGCGTCCGGCGGGATGAGCCCATGATGCTGCGCGACTTTGGCAGCGACGGCAATCCCAGATGCACCGGCCGCCACAGCCAGCCCCGTGGTGATGAATTTGCGTCGAGAGATATTGCTCATAACTTCACTCCATCGGTGGGGTAGCGCGGCCGGTGATCATGGCGCGCATACGGTTTCGAAATCCCGCAACAAAGACCATCAGCACGTGAATCAACAGAAACAGCACAAGGAATATCGTCACAAGAAAGTGCAGGCTGCGCGCCGTCTGTTGGCCTCCCAAGAGCCGAACGGCCAGAGGGAATTCCGAGGTGAATCCGAACGACATGGCCAGCCCCGTCCAGATGATCAACGGGAACAACACGAAGATCACGAGCAGATACGTGAGCCGCTGCAGCACGTTATACGACCACGCTTCTTCCTTGCCCGGCCGCTCAAAGCGCAAATGTCGAACCAGCGAACCGCCAAGCTCCTTGATGGAAAGATCAGAAGCCGCGGGAAACAGATTGCGCCGGAAATGCCCTGCGAAGAAGCCGAACAGCACGTAGAACAAACCCGTCCCGACCGCAAGCCATGCCGCCTGGAAATGGAGATAGCGGCTCCAGCCGTTCTGATCAGGGAGCACGTACCCATAGCCGGTGGGGACGGTATCCCTGGAGGATGGCAGGTGCAGATTGAGCCACGGGCGCATGTTTACGTTGCCGGTCTCACCCCAGTAAAACCGTGGATGCGAAAGCACGATCTCTCCTCCGCTGACCAGCAGCGCCAGAAACGCGACCGTGGTAGTCCAATGGGTCACGCGCACGAGCCCGGAGTGGCGCTTCCGGTGCGCAGCAGGCACTGCAGAACCAAGCTTGGCCGAAGAAGACAATTGGCGCGCACCGCGATCAGCGATCGGCAGACTCGCATTCATACACTGGGCCCCATCCCCGATGCTCTGGATTCTACCGCAAGCGCACAATTAGCGCCGCCGAGGAAGGCGCCAGTAGCGTGCTCCACAGCCAGCAGGACGGAGAATCGATATTCACTCGTCCACCTATAACGGCCTATTCAGAAAGCACCCTCGCCAAGTACGATGAACTGGCCATCACACGTGCTCAGGCCAGGTTGCGAAGACAAGCCACCCGACTCGGCTATGTCCTCATACCACAAAAAACGACCGAGCGAGGAGTTGTTCCTTTAGGAGTCGGCTTCTCGCCAGCAATCGGTTGATCACTGCTAGGGCCGTTTCTGGCCAACAATCTCGGATCATCGATAACGGGACTCGACTGCCTTTGTGGCGAATTGAAATACCACCACCGCGTGTTCGCTGATTCAGACTGAGGCAGTGGTTCTAGAGGTCCAGAAAGAGCCCTTGGCCACGAGCCTCACCAACTGCAAGTCAGGTGGAGGCATTCGCGATTGTTCGAACAAAGAATTCGACGGCCGCGATTTCGCCTGCGGCCGCCGATACGGCATCACTGGATGACCTTCCACTGTAAGAGTAATTCTTTAGCTCGCTTTCGCCTCTGCGTCGCGCTTTCGGAAGGCGGCTTCTCCAACGTCGGACACCTTGACCCACTTCGGATCAGGAGAGGCCTCGGCGTCGTAGTTGTCGTGCCAGTTCCACCACTTGTACGGCGGGGTCTGGGGGTAACCCTCTGGCGAGTCCTCCCAAGTTTCCTGACGGCCGAGCGGCGTGAGGTCGAGGTAGCTCCAGGTGGTCCCCATCGCCTCGTCGCCGCGGCCGTTGATGAAGTATGTGCGGAACACCCGCTCGCCGTCGCGGAAGAACACGTTGTGGCCGTGCCATTCAGCGACGCCGAAGTCCGCGTCGAAGCCGTCGGTGATGGTGTACCACGGCATCTCCCAGCCCATCCGCGCCTTCAGGCGCGTGATGTCCGCCTGCGGCGCGCGTGAGGCGTAGGCGAGGGTGGTGTCGCGGGCATTCAGATGGGCCAGGTGCGCGACCTGATCGGCGCCCAGGGAGCAGCCGCGGCAGGCGTGCTCGGGCCAGCCGAACACCCCGGGCTCGAAGAAGGCGCGATAGACGATCAACTGACGGCGGCCCTCGAACAGGTCGAGCAGGCTTACCTTGCCCTTGGGTCCGTCGAACTCGTATTTCTTGTCCACAGCCAGCCAAGGCATCCGCCGGCGTTCAGCCGCCAGCGCGTCACGGGAGCGGGTCAAGGCCTTCTCCTTCACGAGCAGCTGCTGGCGCGCAGCCTCCCACTCCTGCTGCGACACGATCGAGGGTGTCTTCATCGCGAGATTCTGGTTCTCAGTCGTTCTGGTCGACATTTTGATTTTTCCTTTCATCTGCGGTCGGCAGGACTTCTCCTGTCCGGTTCTTGCGAGATACTTTCACGGCCAACGCTGCCAGCCCGCCGGTAGAAACCGCGCCGGCAACGACTACTCCGATGGTTGCAAAACAGAATGGACACATCGTTCTCCTCCTTGGTCGTTAAGCGTGACTTGATCCTCTTCTATATGGGTGACGAGTGGAGGGAATTCATTTCGACAGACCAAATACAAAACATTCCCTCCCCTTGCTTATGCGTTGACGGCCTCTGCGTTTACGAGCGCCGCAAACTGGCGCTGGAGCGACTTGACCGCACCGCTGCGCCAGCCCTCCGCGATGGACTCTGACATGGGATCGGGGAATATTTCCTCTTCCCCTTTCGCCACTCCGTCGAAGATAGCTCGCGCAACGGACTCCGGAGAGGCCTTCGGTATTTCCAGGCCTCGGGTCATATCCGTATCCACGGGGCCGGGCAGGACCACATGCACTCTAATGTCCCGTTTGGCCAGAAGAGCGCGCAGCGATTGTGCCAGGGAAAACGCGGCCGCCTTTGAGATCGAATAGGCTGGACTGAACGGCACAGCCGCAATGGCCGACAGCGACAGAACATTGACGATGGCTCCTCGAGAACGCGTCAGCAACGGCAGGAAAGCCTGGGTCACGCCATACGGGCCATAGAGATTGATGGCCAGACTCTGTTCGAGCGCGGCGCGATCGCTCAAGTCATCATAAAGCGCCAAGCCGGCATTGTTGATGAGGATATCGAGAGATTCGACCCTCTCGACTGCTCCCTGAATCTGCCGAGCGTTGGTCACGTCCAAGGTCAGGGGCGTGACCCGCCCATCCGAATGGGCAAAGGGCTGGCGTGTACCGGCATACACCCGCTTCGCGCCTCTCCTCAAGGCTTCCTCGACCAGCGCCCGTCCGATACCACGATTGGCCCCGGTCACCAGAACTGCTTTCTCTTTGATTGTCATATATCCTCCTATCGTTCACTTCTCGGGTGGCGAAGCTTGACCGCTAAGCCGCCTCTGTAGGGGTGACGGGTGGAGGGAGTTCATTTCGACAAAGCAGCAGGAAAAAAATCAGCCCCGCTTTTGAAGCAGGAACTGTCTCACTGCGGGGTCCTCGGACAGACCAATCGCCCGGTTGAAGGCATCCGCGGCCTCAGATATTTTCCCGAGCCGCTGCAAGAGGTGAGCGCGAACCGCCCAGTAAGGCTGATAATTGGAGACGGCTTCCAACTCGATGGCGTCCAGTACCGACAGCCCAGCTTGGGGTCCATTCGCTTCGGCCACTGCCGCGGCGTATCCGGTTTGCGTACCGAGCGTCGGCGATATGCGGATCAGTTGTTTATAGAACCCTACAATCGCTCCCCACTCAATCCGACCGCTGCGTGCCCGCTCCGCATGTACGGACTGAATCGCGGCTTCAAGTTGAAACCGGCCAAACCGCCCGTTCTTGAACGCCTCAGCGAGATGGCCTTCTGCCTCTTCTATTAAAGGAAAGGACCATTGCTTCGTGTCCTGCTCGGAAAGAGCAACGTACCGGCCATCCTGCCCCCTTCGCGCCGCGCGCCGAGCTTCGCAGTGAATCATGAGAGCTAAAAGGCCGTGGACCTCCGCCTCGCTTGGCAGCAACTGGAGAAGCACTCGCCCGAGCCAGATCGCCTCGTCGGCCAGATCCCGGCCGCGCTGGTCAACCCCGGCCATGTCATCCCAGCCAATCCCGAAGGCGGCGTAAATCGCTTCCAGCACCGCGTCGAGCCGCTCCGGCAGTTCACGCTCCTGCGGGATTTCAAACCGAATACCCCCGTCGCGGATCTTCGTCTTGGCACGCACCAAGCGCTGCCCCATCGTCGTGGGCGAAACCAGGAAGGCATGGGCAATGCGCGCGGCATCCAGGCCGAGAACTGTCTGGAGCATGAGCGGCGTGTGCATCGCCGGATCAATTGCAGGATGGGCACACACAAATAGCAGTTTCAACCGCTCATCTGGAAATTCTGTTGACAATGTCATATTGGCCTCCTTGGACTCCTCGCTGAGGAGCAGCAGAGTGGGCTCGCTCGCTTCGGCTACTTGCTGATGACGAACAAGATCGATGAGAGAGTGACGCGCCGTCGTCAGCAGCCAGGCCTCTGCATTCTGCGGCACGCCGTCTCGCGGCCAGGCCGTGAGTGCCTTGACTAACGCGTCGCCAAGGGCGTCCTCCGCGCTGGCCACGTCGCGCGTGTGCGAGGAAAGGTATGCAACCAGGCGACCGTAGGACTCACGAGCCACACGTTCGGTAGTTCGATGAGTGCTCTCTTGTTCGCTTCCACTCATCCGGTGACTCGACGCTTGTATTCAGGCGAAACGGGACGGACCTCCACGGCACCGATCGAAGCGGCCGGACATCGCGCTGCCCATTCGAGCGCCGCGTCAAGCGAGGGAAGCTCCAGGATTGTGAATCCTCCCAGTTGCTCCTTGGTATCCGCGAAGGGGCCATCCTGTACACGCCGCTTTCCATCCTTCAGTCGCACCGTTGTCCCGGTCTCCGGGGGTTGCAATGGATTGCCACCGACGTAGATGCCGGCCTCGACGAGCGCTTTGTAGTACGCCCGCCACGCACCGAGGTAGGGATCATTTTCGTCCCCATTCCGTGCCGCAAAAGCTTCTGGTGATTCAAAGATCAGCAAGGCGAATTGCATCACCTTTTCTCCTTGGGAACAATTGTGAGCGCCTGTGCGCTCCTGAATAGATGACGGATGAGACGCGGCCTATTCGACAGATTTCAGGAAATTTCGAGAAATTTCAAGCGGGCAGAAACGAATTGTCGCACCCCACTCCAAAGGCGGTTATTTACTAGGGGTTCGGGGCGAACTGACCAGGACAGAGAAGAGGGAGTCATGGGAACCTGCGATACCACAGCGATAGACGTGGTTCACTGCGACTACATGCTCGCAAATAAAGGCAAAGAGGCGCCGATTCGATTCGCAGCGCTAGCCGCAATCTATGACCCACAAACCATCCGTCATTTGGAAACCCTGGGTGTTGCGTGCGGATGGCGCTGCTTGGAGGTTGGCGCCGGCAGTGGAACGATTGCGAAGTGGCTTGCAGATCGCGTGGGCCCCACGGGATATGTGTTGGTCACCGACGTCGATACCCGTTTCCTAGAGCCCTTGCGGGGCCCCACTCTAGACGTACGCGCCCATGATATAGAGTCCGATCCTCTGCCGGACGCAGAGTTCGATCTGATTCACACGCGGCTTGTGCTGATGCACGTGCGCGAGCGCGATACCGCTCTGGCGCGTATGGTCTCCAGTTTGAAAGTGGGAGGGTGGCTATTGGTCGAGGAATACGATAGCTGCTCCATTCCGCCGGATCCAACACTCAGTTCAGGCGAAGTACTTTTGCAGACACATGTCGCAATGCTAAAACTTTTGGAAGATGGCGGCGTGAATCGTCGGTATGGACGATTGCTTTCCGGGTTACTGCGAGAATGCGGATTGACCAGCGTGGGAGCGTCGGCACAATTATTCATGTGGCAAAGCGGATCTAGTGGTATCGCGATGATGCGGGCGAACTTCGAACAGCTTCGAGAAGCGATGATCGAGGCCAATTACATCACCCCGCAACAATTCGATGAGGATCTGGCACGGTTGAACAATCCCAGCTTCATGATGCCCTCATCGATACTCTGGTCGGCATGGGGGAGACGATCATGACATCTGTTCTGAACTTGCCGGTTGCCAATGAACTTTCTGGTGGTCAGACTTACATGTCCGAGAGTTCAGTCCCCCCAAGCGCCGATACTCGAACATTGATCATTCTGGCTTTTTCCGCAACCGCCGGTGTCCTGGTGGAGTTTTATGATTTTGCGATTTTCGGATTCGCAGCGGCGAGCGCCTTTCCGGAAATCTTCTTCCCGAAGTTGCCTCCAACACAAGCCTTGGTGTTTTCCTACTTGGCGTATGCAGCCGGGCACCCCGCACGCCTACTCGGTGCCTTCATTTTCGGGCACTTTGGTGACAGGTCCGGGCGCAAGTTCGCGTTCCTGATAAACATTGTTGTTGTGGGAGCCAGCACGTGTCTGACGGGCTTGCTTCCGGGCTTTGCAACGATAGGCATTGCGGCGCCGATACTCCTGGTTCTCCTCCGCATCATTCAGGGAATCGGAGGGGGGGTGAATTTGGCGGGGCTACGTCTTTGCTCGCGGAATTTGGGGCCAAACGCCGCTCTCGTGCGTTTTGGATGTCGCTGGCGAATCTCGGCCTGGCCCTGGGCATTATGGCTGCGAGCGGCATGTTCTTGCTCTTAAGGAAGAGTTTTGCGACGACCGGATGGCGGGTTGCTATGCTGCTTTCCGCAATCATAGTCATTCCAGCTCTGGTAGCGCGGTATAAGCTGGCCGACTCCCCTCTATTTGAGCAACTCAAGCACAGGCAGCAACTCGCCCGTTTGCCCAGCTTTGATGTCTTCCGGAAACACGCGGGTTCGATCTTCCTTCTTGCGACGGTTGCTGCGTTTCAGAACTTGGATACGGTCGTGACGGGAACCTACATCGTCTCGTTCATGCATCTCGCGGGTATCCCGTTGGCCACTGCGGCGATCATCATCTTTCTTAGCCGCTTTGCCGATGTCACGGGAGTGCTGCTCAGCGGACCATTAGCCGACCTTGCAAGCGCAGAAGGCTCGCCTATTTCGCTATCGGTGCGACAACGTTGATCTCTTATCCCTTCGCCCTCGCGATCATAGGCAGGCACGTCGTGCTCGTAGCAGTTCTAGAATGTCTGATTGTGCTTTTCGGGATGGGATTGTTGCACGGGCTCGTGCCGATTCTGACTTCGGAGACCTTCCCCACAAAATTTCGATACTCGGGAGCGGGTATTTCCTATGGATTGTCGGGCATTCTGGCCGGAATGATCGCGCCGCCTCTTCTAGCAAGTTTGATCGGTCAGGACGTTGCTCATCACTGGCACTATCTACCTCTCGTTTACGCGGTCTACGGAGCCGCTGCTATGCTGGCTCTGCTCTTCATACGAGAGACACGCGACGTGAGATTGGAAGATCTCGACACTTCGGAAACTTGATACGCGACAAAACACTGGTACGGAGGCAATAGACACGCCGGAAATGTGAAGTCCCGTGCGTAGCACCTGCGAGGCAATTCCTGAGAGCACAATTGCATGTTGTCGAGCGCTCGGAAACTCCCGCGCGGTGCATTGATGGTTGTGAGCTTAAACTACGCTGAGTTGAGTCAGAGATGCCGCTTGTTCCCAAGAGACCCATGATCAAGAGGTCGGGGAGGGTTAGGGCCCGGCGAACGTGCGAGGCGGAGTCTTGCGGCCATATTCACTAAGTCGGCGAGAGAGTCGGCCTTCATCTTTCGCATCACCTGACCTCGGTGCGCCTTTACCGTGATCTCGCTGATGTTGAGTTCGCCACCGACCTGTTTATTCAACAGGCCGGAGGCTACCAACGCCATGACTTGCCGTTCGCGAGGAGTGAGCGACGCGTAACAGTCCCGGAGCGCCCGTAGCTCCGCCTCGCGACCAAGTGCGGCCTGGCTGCGCTCGATGGCGTTTCGGATGGCACTCAACAGCACATCATCGCCGAAGGGCTTCGTCAGAAACTCGACAGCGCCCGCCTTCATGGCCTGGACCGACATCGGTATGTCACCGTGACCCGTAATGAAGATGATCGGCATGTCGATCCGATCGCTGGCGATGCGTTTCTGCAGATCGAGACCATTGAGACCTGGAAGAGAAACGTCAAGTATGAGGCAGCTCGGAACAAGGACTCGTGGGCGACTGAGGAATTCCTGTGCGGATTCGAATATTTCCGGCTGCCAGCCTTCGCAGCGAATCAACAACTCCAGCGACTCGCGTACCGAGACGTCGTCGTCAACCACGAATACGATTGGTGTGCCGTCCGACATGGGCGATGACCCCACTTCATGGCCAAGTGCGCGGGCTAAATTCATTTTATATCCTCCTAGCGCAGTCCATCTGGTTTGGCCGACGCAATCGGAGGCGAGGAACTCTTGCGCCGATCAGAACGCACGGGCCGCAAAGCCGAACTCTTCAGCAAGTCGGGTAGCGACTCACGCGCGGACTCATCGTCATCGACTATTGACACAAGTGAACGCGTAACTTTCATAGATTTTGTGCCGGATCCGTCACGGCTGGTGTCCGAATGCCGCGACTGGTCTCGGCGGCCGTCAAAACCCTCGAGTCCGCAAAGAAGGGCGAATGAAAACGCGACTTGGGGGCGGTCCATGTCACAGGGATGCGCCACTCCAGTGGAGAGCGCCTTTGTCCCTTGGTATTGGTTCGGCGCCGATATCAACACCGGCGCGGCAGACGAAGATGATCGCGATCTCTTGTAAGTGTGGATTTCATAGATTTCTCATAGAGCATCCGTATCGGCTCTGGCAGGCGACCGCATGTCACGATCACGGTCGGCGCCGGTCGCGCCGTCGAGTCCCCGAGGAATAGAAAACGAGAACGTAGCTCCCGGACCGTCATTCAGCGTTGCCGATAAACGACCCTGATGACTCTCGATAATGGAGCGACTGACCCATAGTCCTACCCCCATACCGTCATTCTTAGTTGTGTAGAACGTTTCGAAGAGCCTGTCGGCAGTTTGAGGATCGAAACCGATCCCCGCATCTTTCACGCTGAGCAGCACCCGATCGCCTTCGTCTCGTTCGGTCCTGATCAGCAACTCCCTAGGGCGATCGTGGACGGTATTCATCGCATCCGAAGCATTCCGGAGGAGGCTCGGAGCCGATCTACTCGCAGCCTGTGATTCCCGCGCAGAGATGCGGCATCAGGTTCAACGCGCACCTCTACTTCACAACGAAACTCTGCTTGCTGGTGATGTTCCCCCCGGGATTGGTGATCGCAGGCAGAAATCAACTGGCTGGAAAACGGTTACTCGGGCGGCGACGGTGGCATTTACGGTACGATAACCCCAGCCAACCCTCAGGGTTGCGTAACCAACGTCAATTACTCCGCTCCGTCTAGCGTTCCCAACCCCGCGCAGTTCCCAATAACTGCCCAGTCTGTCTACGATTCAACGAAGTCCGATTCCGCAACCATCACATAATCCAGGCTTCGACAATCACGGTTGCGGTCAGCCCTAAGCAACCGGATGTCCCTCAAACCGGCCAGCAAGTCTTCAATGTCCAGATCACGGGCTCATCCGATCAAAACGCTTTTTGAGCTTTGTCCTCGCAACAATGCAGCGGCAGCGCGTGTGGGACCCTAAGTACCCCCGGTCCCTCTACAACAACGACTTATACTGCCCCGGCGCAGGGTTTGCCAGTCGTCACCATAACCGCGACGGCGGAAGCCGATTCTAGCGCGCAGGACACGGCCAGCATCACCGTAACCTGCGGCGGTCCGCCCTCAATTTCCATCGACCCAAGTTCAGCGACAACCGCCGCCGGTTCGTCCAGTCCGCTCATTCTCCGTGCCGTCTTAAAAAATTCCCGGTTGCCTAAGTTGAAATGTGAACCACACGGAGGAATATCATGGGAAGTCCTTTTTGTCAACTATCTCTATTGTATTTATAGGCATTATTAGGATGCATTGTACGAGCCTTCGCTGCTTGGCTCTGCTGTTGGGGTGAGCCGAGCCTGCAAGGTGCCTGCCGATGACATAATCGGCAGGCTTATTGTCGATGGGGTAGCATCGGGCATGGCACGGACTCAGGACGTCCGAGCTTTCCTATTCTCCGGCCGCGCTTACGCTCCTGCCGCGGCAGCGGCGTGCGCTTTGTAGAACTTCTTTTTGGCTCTAGCGCGGATTTCGTCAAGTTCCGCGTGCAGCCTCCTGATTTCCGCATCCAACTCAATAAAACTTATGCACTGAGCGGCGATCAGCTTTTCAGCCTTCACGCCAGCGTAGTCCTGGCTGCCGCTTGTTCTCATGCACACACAAGCAGATGGCTGCTTGGTTCTCGGATCGCTCTCCAAATACACCAGATCGAGACTCAAAGTTTCCATGATAAGGCAATTATCCCACGATCTTAAGCGCGGAACCTTATCATTCTGGAGAGACAAGTAGGCGCCGAGGATCCTGATGAGTAACGTTCACGCCGGTGTGGGGGCGGGTTCAGGTTGGCGGGGACTTTGCGTTTTAGGCATGAACAAAAAACCCTCTCCCCGGTCATCGGGGAGAGGGCGGTTGCAGTGGGAACGTGTTTTATTCGTCCCCGTCCCCGTCACCAGCAGGTGGCGGGTTGTTGAAGTCGCTCGGGGGGCGAACCGTGCTCTCGCCGGGATAGGGCCGCTTAAACCCGGTCGACATGTACCAGTTCAGATGGTTGACGGTGTCCGGGTCTTCGGAGTCGGGCTTGGTCAGTTTCCCCGCGAAGATCTCCGCCTTCTTCTGGAGCCAACCTGCCCTCAGGGCCTTGATCGTAGCGCTGCCCTTGGTGTTGGCTTCGTCCGCTCCAACGCCCTGGTTCAGCGGAACCTGGTTGCGCACGTGCGTCCACGGCAGGAAGTTCTTCGCGGGCGGTTTGCCCTTGACGAAAGCCGTCCTCATCGGCGACGCAATCAGGTCAAACTGGTTCATGGGCGTCAGACCAAGGATTTGCTCCATCGTCCGAGTCATGTTGACCTGCGTGTAGTAGTAGGGTTGGGTGGGGCCGTTCTGCACGGCGTACGGGCTGACGATATAGCCTGGGCTGCGATGACCGTCGATGTGGTCGACGCCGTTCTGCGCGTCGTCTTCCTCCATGAAGATCGCCGACGTGGACCACACGTTGCTGTGGCTGATGTAGTCGATAATGCGCCCAACGGCCAAGTCGTTATCGGCCTGTTCGGCGTCCGGGGTCGGCGGGCCGCCGGTGTGGTCGCACATGATCCACAGGATGCTCAACGTAGGCACCGTATTGTTCGCGACGTCATTGTTGAAGTCCTGCAGCCACAGATCGACGCGGAACTGGTCGGGAATGTTCAGATCGAACTGCGGGAAGTTCTTGATGAGGTGGTTAGACACAGCCGGGATAGAGGACTCTGCCTGGACCGTGTTCTGATAGTGCAGCGTCTTCTCTTTCCCAGTCTCGAATCTCCTCGAGTCTCTGTAAAACTGTGTCCAGGTCGGCTCCGTCCCGCCCTTCGTTTTGAAGGTATCGGCCTCGACGTATTCCCCGTAGAGCTTCACCGACAGGCCGGCGGCCGCCGCTTCCGAGAACAGGAAGCCCTTGGGTTGATAGGCGAGTGCATCGCCGGCGTTCCCGCCGGGATAGCTGCGGACCCAGTCAGGCGACTGGATGTCGTCGGCGTAGGGCGCCATGCCCTCGGTGATCCACTGGTGACCGTCAGCCGACTGGCGGCTCGGGTCGTAGAAATTGTCCAAAAGAGGGAAGCGCTTCACCAGTTTGTGCACGTTCGGCGTGTCCAGGTGCGTCGTGCCGTCGTAGCCGAACACTGCCAACTTGGGGTCGCCATTGCCGGCGGCCACGTCGCCCAGGATCTGATCATAGGTGCGGTTTTCGCGGACGATCAGGAACACGTGCTTGATCAGCGACGGATCGCCGATCCTGGCCGGGACTGCGACCGGCTTGGTATTCGGGTTGCCACCGGAGGCAGAGTTGATATTTTCCGTCAGATCCCAGTGGTTGTTATCGAAGACCTGCTTTGTCATCTGCGCCAAGGTAGGGCCATCCGGCACGGAGACGATACTGACGGTGCCATTGTCCTGGTGGGTATTGTAGCCACAGACGCCGTGGTCGCACTCGAAAGAATAACGCGTGCCGATGCCCTTGTCGTTGGCAACGATCAGCGAGTAATTGCCCTTGTCCAGCACGACTGAGGCCGGCGCATACGCTACCGGGATCATGCCTATGACGGGAACCGCCGCGTTCTTGGTGAGGTTGACCACCGCGACCGCGTTGGCATTGTACAGCGCGACGTAGGCGATGCCGGCTTTATTGGGATCGACTGCGATCGAGTTCGGCGCGGCGCCATAGGCAGGTTGTCCTGCGCCGGGCACTCCGATCGGCAGCCCAAGGTTGACCATCCACGCCACTTCGTTGGTAGTTGTGTCGATAACCGAGATGGTGTCGCTATAGGTGTTGGCGACCAACAGGTACTTTCCAAAGAACGCCATCCCGGTCGGGTGCAGACCACCCGTGTCGATGTTTGCGGTGACCGTCATGGAGGGAAGGTCAACCACAGAAACCGTACCGGTGACCGCGGCGCCAACCACCGGGTCGGCGACGATTTCAGTGCCGGCGGACCAGATCTGGAAGTCCGCCTCGGTAGCGGCCCGGCCACCCTCGTTGCTGACATAGGCGGTCGTGCCCTTGCTGTCGATCAGGACGCTGTGCGGCGCGTTACCGACGCGGATCTGCTCACCCTCTGTATTCGTGGTCAGGTCGATCTGGGCGAGCGTATCGTTCTGGTTCAGCAGAGCATAGGCGCTCTTGCCGTCACTTGAAAGCGCGATGCCGCCGGGATAAGCTGTGCTCGGACTATAGAACGTGCCGCACGGTACGCCATAAGCGCCCGGAGGGCTGTTCTGAAAACAGGTGATGAAGGAATTGTTCGGCGGCACGCTGACCTGTGCGTTGTCTTCCAGCAAGCCCTCTTCAGTGACGTTGGCGATGGTGACATTGCTGCTGTCCTGGCTGAACAGCAGGTGCTTGCCGTCCGCCGAATAGGCGATGCCGCTATAGCTGCCGCTCGCATCCCCTCCGAACGTGATGTAGTTTTGCAGGACAACGCCAGTATTGGTGTCGAACACCTCGACGGCTCCGGCGGTGACGTCCGACGAGCTCACGCCCAAGGTGAGGACGGCGGCGGTGTGGGTGCGCAGATTGGGGTTCAGCGCAACGGCCTTCGCGCGGACGCGGTCGCCGAGGTTGACTTGGATACCGGCTGGAGTGAGGATCTGGCCGCTGCTGACGACCCACGAGCCGTCCGGCTGCGGGCCGGTAAAGTAGGTTGGGAACTCCTGGGACTGAGCAGCGGCGAGCCCCGGAAGGCTCAGCCCCGCCGCCAGCAGGCCGGCGAGCGGACGCAAACGGTTGATCCGAGATTTTGTTCGAGAGTTTTTTCGAGAGTTATTTCGTGATGCTTTTCGGGACATGTACCGTTCTCCTCTTTGGATTTTTTTCATCACGCAACTGAGATCGGCTGTGTGACATCAGGGTTGAAATTGACCGGGGTTAATTTGCCAGCGCTAATCTTTACAGACGACCTGTGACGGCTCTGTGACGGTCGGGTGAATTTTCCGTTAAATGGCGCTGAACCTTTTCTCGCGGATTGTGACGCGCGCAAATCGCTGGGGACGGCCTCTGAGTGTAATCGCCCGTGGTTGGTGAAAAAGTCACTGTGATTAGCACGCGGAGATTTCGACAATTGAGCGTTGACTGCTGATGTAGCCGGACGGATAATGAAACCCCTTCGGAGGAAGACTCATGTCCAGCGCTCCGCGGTCCCGTAAGACATTCAAAATTTCCGATTCCCTTAACCGGCAACTCAATACGTACGCGCTGGTGGCAAGCGCAGCCGGAGTGAGTGTGCTGGCGCTGGCCAGGGCCTCCGAGGCGAAAGTTGTCTATACGGAAACGCATCAAGTGACGCACACAGGCTTTCCCCTATACATTGATCTCAACCACGACGGCATCAAGGATTTTGTACTGCGCACGACCTTCTACGTGGGCACCGCGTACTTAGAGTTAGGGCTCGACGCATCCGGATACCGCAACATCAACAACGCGGTCGCCGGGAAACGTTTTAGTCACAGCGGCTATTTTTTTTCTGCTGCCTCCGCCTTGCCCACAGGCGCCCGAATCGGACCACAACGCAACTTCTCCGTTAATTTCCCATTTATGGCAGAGGAGCTTTTCAACGGTGTCCGCAGCCAGTATTTCGACCGAGGCCCGTGGGCCGGCAAAGGTAAGGGTGTCAGGAATCGATATTTGGGACTAAAGTTTGTCGTTAACGGCAAAGTTCACTACGGCTGGGCCAGACTCAGCGTCACGCTTGGGCACCAGCGGCAATACGACGATGTGAGCGGCACCCTGACTGGCTACGCTTACGAGACCGTCCCCAACAAGCCAATCATCGCAGGCCAGATCACTGGACCGGATGTGATTACGGTGCAGCCCGAAACGTTAGGCAAGTTGGCGCGCGGAAGAAAATAGCCTCTCACATCTCAACCGTTGCAAAATCGCCATGTCGCTCATTGACCTTTGACGCCTCAGTGCGGCGTCACGCGATCTGCTGAACCCATTGCCTCCGCCAGGCCGGCGCCTCGAAGGGGTCCGCGAAGTACTGTGTCTCGTGCACGACCTTACCGTTGCGGAACTCCATAATGCTCACGGTGTATGCCGGCCGCCCTTCGTAGGTGATTGTGTATTCCGTAATCCAGAGATCACCTTTCCCCAGAATTCGCCTAACGTTGAAACCTGACGGCTTGCCGGGATGATGACTCCGCAAGGCCTGCAAATTGCCGCGCCCGAGGATTCGCTCGCCTGACTGGGGATAGTCACAAATGGCGTCGTCAGCGTAAATATCATGTTCCGCGTTTGCGTCGCCGACTGCCGACGCCTGCCAGTGCGCATTCAGGGCTTCACGTATTTGTTCCTCTTCCATGGGCTGCTCCAGTGGTTGTTTGTCTGCCATATTCTAAGGGAATGCGAGGACTGGACAAATGACATCTCTTAGCGTCTGCTTGACATATGCCATCGGAGCCCGCCAAAACCAGCCTCGAACGCCACGTCAAAGTCTTTAAGAATGGACGGAACAAGGCCGTGCGAATTCCCCGTGAGTTTGAATTTCCGGGTGACGAGGCCATCATGCGAAAGGAAGGGGACCGGCTCGTCATCGAGCCCGTTCCCACGAAGTCTCTACTCGCTCTGTTGGCGAAGCTTGCGCCGTTGCCGGAGGATTTCCCCCCCATCCTGGATGTTCCCCCTGATGCGGTCGAGCTTTAATGCGCTACCTTCTGGATACCAACATCGTTTCCGATCTCGTCCGCAACCCGCAGGGAAAAGTGGCAAGGCACGTTCGCACGGTGGGCGAAAAGCATGTCTGCACCAGCATCATCGTCGCTGCGGAGTTGCGTTACGGAGCCGACAAGAAAGGCTCGCCACGGCTCTCATCCCAGTTAGACGCGGTGCTTGGCGCGCTGGAAGTCTTACCCTTCGAGACCCCGGCGGACACGAGCTACGGACTGCTGCGTACTCATCTGGAACGGGCGGGCACACCAATCGGCGCCAATGATCTGCTGATCAAGGACCTGCTGATTGCGGCTCAGGCGCTGACGCTTGGTTACGTGATTGTCACTGACAACGAAAGACAATTCTCGCGGGTCAAGGGGCTGCGACTGCAAAATTGGCTGCGCTCCGGAATAGGAAGTTTGGCGACAGGCGGGACGTTCACCAGTTTTTCTTTCGGCTCAGTGGCGTGAAGAAACCGGGATACCTCCCGTCTGTTCCTATATTTCGATAAGAAAGGCTCGCGGCGGCTCTCGTCCCAGTTAGACGCGGTGCTTGGAGTGCTGTGCTGGAAGTCTTGCCCTTCGAGACTCCGGCGGACGCGAGCTACGGATTGCTGCGTACCCGTCTGGAGCAAATCATTGTTCAGCAGGTCGTTGGCGCCGATTGGTGTGCCTCGCTTCGCTGCGTATCCGAAATCACGCGATTGATGAACCGGCCGTAAACCGGCAAGTTCATGCCTCGCGAAGGGCAATCATTGGATCCACCTTCGTCGCGCGCCGCGCTGGAAGATAGCTGGCTAGAACGGCAACGGCAAACAAAAGCACAGGCACGATCACAAACACAGCCGGATCATGCGGGCGCACGCCGTAAAGCAAACTGCCCATCAACGACGCAGTGGATGCAGAAACGACCATGCCGGCCACAATTCCGAGGCCCGCCAGCACTATACCCTTTTGCAAGAACAGCTTCAGGACGCCGCCTCGCCCGGCCCCCAAGGCCATGCGAATACCGATCTCGCGCGATCTTTGGCTGACCATGTAGGCCAGCAAGCCATAAATTCCGATGGAGGCCAGAAGCACCGCCAGTCCAGCAAATCCGCCCACCAGGTCGGCAGAAAAACGGCGTGAAGCCAGTGACTGATCAAGGATGTCGTTCATAGAAGAAACATTAAATACCGGCAAGCCGGGATCAATGCTCTGGATTTCATGCCGAATCTGTGGTTCGAGCAGGGTCGCGGGCAGAGACGTCCGCAACACCACGCTCACTCCCTTGATGGAGTCTTGGTAGGTCGAAACGTAGATGTGGGGAACGCCATCGATGTCGAGACCGTCACTCTTGATATCCTTAATAATACCCACGACGGTCGTCCATGGCGTGGTAGGGTCTTTTCCGAACCGCACTTGGCGGCCCAACGGATCGCGGGTTGGCCAATACTTACGAGCGGTGCTTTCATCAATGATGGCCACCGGCTGTTTGCCATCTTCATCGCCCTCGGTGAATGAGCGGCCGCGTAGGAGCGTCGCCTGCAACACCTTAAAATAATCGGGGCTTATCCGAATTCTCTCGGCGCTCAGATCCTGCGAGGACTCGACCGGTCTATCTTCAATCGCTAAGCCTTCAATCGCTAAGCCACCGACCGCGTTGGGGTTGCTATTGGTGGTCGGTATAGATGAGGTGATTGCGGCGAGTTCTACTCCCGGAATTGCCTTCATGCGCCGCAGCAACTCACGATCAAAGGCGGCCGTACCACGAATACCGAGATAGGGATCCGTCTTCGGATCGTTGGGAACTCCCAACCATGTGTTTGCCGTAACAACTTGAGTTGGATTAAAGCCTGGATTTTCCTGCAACAGGTCCCGCAGAGTACGCAGCAGCAAGCCGGCTCCCACCATCAGTATGACGGCAAATGCCAGTTCCGAGACGATTAGAACATCCCGCAATCGGCCGGTCTTCGTGCTGTAGCCGGAACCGCGACCGCCTTCACGAATGGCCGAGGAGAGAGCGACTTTTGCCGAATGAAGCGCTGGAGCAAGTCCAAACACTAAGCCGGTGAGAATGGAAATCAG
>JGI12270J11330_10001092_pt1 | contig 20380 bp, 18 predicted proteins | sample PeaSoiMetSII2010_FD_11330 | JGI IMG/M metagenome (IMG submission 11330)
GGTAATCGCCAGGGCTGCGTAATGCGCAGATGTCGGCGATTCTCGCTGCGAGAGGGGGTTCGGCGACCCTGTTACTGGTGATTATTTTCCCATGAGATGCTCCGCGAGTCCTTTCACTCGCCCAGGAGATGTCTCATGGAACTTTTGCCCAAAGATTCGGCGCTGCTGCGTCGTTTCGAACAACATCTGATTGATTCTCGTTACACCCGCTCGGTCATTGCGCATCATGTCGATCGTGCAGAGAAGCTTCTTAGCTATCTACATCAGGTTGGCCTCGCTGCCGAGACGGTGACTTGTGACGACCTGTCGAGGTACTTGAGTGCGCTAATTCAGCGTTATCGCCGCGATCACCTACGCTCGCCGCGCTCGATGATCAACTGGCATTGCTGGCAAACAACTGGTGTACACAGTTTCTTGCGGTTCGTTCAAGGTCGCTGGCCCCCGCCCCCAGTCCCGGGGAACGCGCACGAGCAAGCGATCGATGCTCTCTTAACCGAGTACCGACGGTGCGAGCGTGAGAGGCGAGCCTTGGCGCCCGCGACGATGTACGGTCAGGTACACGAGGCTCTGCGGTTTCTGCATTGGCTGCCGGAGCGCGAGATCTCAGGTTGCCTAGCCAAGCTGACGATCACCGACATCGATCGCTACATGAAGTGGCGAGCCACGGGTTACGCACGCCCAACCGTGAAGTTGGCGTGCGTCAACATGCGTAGATTTCTGCGGTTCCTGCAGGTGTCGGGCTGGGTAAAGCGCGATCTCGCCGCCGGCCTCATGGGACCGACCCTCTACCGATTCGAAGGCATTCCGTCCGTGATCCGCCCCGAGCAGACTCGAGCGATCCTCGATGATGCTCGCAAAGATCATTCGGAACAGGGGCTGCGCAATTATGCGATGCTGTTATTGCTCGTCACCTATGGGCTGCGTGCAGGCGAGATCTGTCGTCTGCAACTGGGCGACGTTGACTGGCGAGATCAGCGACTTTGGATCCGCCACAGCAAGACAGGCCGCCGATCGTGCTTACCTCTTACGCCGAGCGTCGGCCAGGCGATTCTCGACTACGTGCGCCGCGGCCGACCCAGGTGCAAGGATCGCGAGATATTCATCCGCATGAGGGGTCCACGGGGTGCTTTTGCATCCAATACCGCGCTGTATAGCATGTTACGAAGACAGCTGGCTCGACTAGGCATTCGGTTGAGTGGCAAGCGCGGTTCGCATGTGTTTCGTCACGCTCGGGCCGCGGCTCTCCTGCGAGCCGGCGTCCCTGTCAAGACCATCGGTGATCTTCTGGGCCATCGATCTGCCTCATCCACGGCGGTCTATTTGAAGCTGGATCATCGTGAGTTGCGTAACGTGGCGCTCTCCATTCCGTTGCCGGAGGTGACGCCATGATCGCCTGGCCCGACAACGATGGAGCGACCATCGATCGTTACGTTCGCCAACTTCGTGTCCGGCACCCGCGGACCAGACAGGTTTATCGAGGGGAGATGCGCCGGTTCCAGCGCTTTATTCAAGATCAAGGCGAACTGAGCGTGGAGAGCGTGAGCGCGTGGCTCCGAGCCCGTACGAAGCAATGGCCCCAACATCTGGTGATGGATCGTGCCTGCAAAGTAAACCGCTTTCTGGACTTTCTGGTCGAGGAAGGTACGCTCCCAACACATCCGCTCGCTGAGTTGCGGTCGCGTTATGGGCGGCCCGCCCTGGCGTGGATTGTTCGCGCATTGCTTTCGCCCAAGCCATCCGCCGCGCTTGAAGCGGTTCGGCCTCTGCCTCGCTTCGGCAGTTTCCTTGGAGGTTTCCTGCAGGACCATATCGAGCTGCGTCAATCGCTAGGCTTCCGCTTCAACACCCAGGCCGGACGGTTCGCCACGTTTGATCGGTTCTTGCAGTTGCACCCGGACCTCAAGGGAAAGGCGATTCCAGTACTGGTGAGGGAGTTTGAGAACACCGCCAAAACACCTGAGCAGCGTTGGCAGTGCCAGCTCATGGGACGGAACCTGGCCAGAGCCTGGGCAAGGATTGACCCCAGCATTCCCCCGATGAGGCCAGATCCGAGGCTCAAGAGCCGGATAGCGGCCGCGCGCCGACGGCCATACATCTACACGCCTCAAGAGATCCGCCGGATCCTTGACACCGCGCGCAACTTCCCGTCACCGCGTACACCATTGCGGCCCCTGACCCTCTACACCATGGTGGTGCTCGCTTACTGCGCAGGGTTGCGCATCGGCGAGCTCTTGCGGCTGGATCTCGGAGACGTGTCCTTGGAAGACAGCACGATCACGATCCGCGACACCAAGTTCTTTAAGTCACGCTGTCTGCCGCTTACGGACAGCGCCGTATCGGCGCTGCGGGAGTATCTGCTCGAGCGGGCCACGCAGGGCGGATCGAGGTGCGTGAGCGCGCCACTCTTTTGGCGTCAGACCAGAGACGGTGGCGGCCGCTATTCTCGGATCACCGTAGTAATCCTGATGGAGCGGATCCTTCGGGATGCCGGATTGAAGCCGGCCAGCGGGCGTCGCGGACCGCGGTTCCATGATGTGCGTCATTCCTTCGTGAACCATCGCATGACTGATTGGTATCGCAACGGTATCAACCCGCAGGCTCACTTGCCGTACCTAGCGACGTACCTTGGGCACAGAGACATCTACTCCACACTCGCCTACCTCAACACGACTCCGGAGCTCCTGCAACTCGCAAGCGAGCGATTTCGATCGTATGTGCAAGGCGCTACCGAGATGAGCGCAAGGAGGCTGCCATGAGCTCCGGCATCGCTTTAGCGCCCCTCCTCCAGGGCTTCTTCCACGATTGGCTCGTTAAGCAGAAGGACGTCTCAGCGCACACGGTCCGCTCGTACCGCGACACGTGGAAGCTGTTTCTGCGCTTTGCCGCAGACCATCATCGCCAGCCGGTGACGAAGCTCCATTTGTCGGATCTGTCAGCGCCAGAGGTGCTTGCGTTCCTGGAACACCTCGAGCGGGATCGGCACGTCAGCGTCGGCACTCGCAACTGCCGCTTGGCGGCCGTGCGTAGCTTCTATTCCTTCGTGGCAAGTCGCGAACCGCTTGCAATTGCCCAGTGCACTGCCGTCCTGCATATTCCCAAAAAACGAACGGTGACACGCGCTCCCTCTCATCTGGAACCACGCGATGTCGAGCTTATCGTCAGCGGCATCAAGACCGACAGCCCAGAGGGACATCGCGATCACGTACTGTTCAACTTCCTCTACAACACCGGGGCGCGTATTCAGGAGGCCCTCAACGTATGCCCCCGCGATATCCGTTTCGAGGCCCCACCTTGCGTTCGCCTCTTCGGCAAGGGCCGCAAGGAACGATTGTGTCCCTTGTGGCCCGAGACGGTCGCGCTCCTTAGGTCGCTGTTGCGACATCGACCGCGACCCGACAACGAACCGGTTTTCATCAGCCGGTACGGAGAGCCTCTCGGGGCCACTGGTGTTCGCTACAAACTCGCTCAGTATGTCGCGGCCGCGGTAAAAGTTTCGCCTGCTTTGCTGAAGAAGCGGATTACACCGCATAGCTTCCGGCACGCCGCCGCCGTTTCACTAGTGAGCTCTGGTACGGATGTTACGGTGATCCGCAGCTGGCTCGGGCATGCCAGCCTCGACACGACAAACATCTACGCGCAAGCGAACCTCGAGGCAAAGCGCGCCGCACTTGAACGGATGGATCCGCCATCCTCCCGACGCCCGCGCTGGAAACGGGAGCCTGGCCTGATCGAGTGGCTCGAGTCGCTATAGGACGAAAAATAATGCGCAGGAGGCAGATCGCGGAATGCAGCCTTTCCTGCATCTGCACTGCCTCCTCTGCATTACTCAGTCCTGGTGATTACCCGAGATCGTCTTCCTGAATAGCCACGATGGCACCAGCGCCTATCAGCTCCGGGTGGGCCTGTTCCGGGTGGTCTGCACCAATGGCCTGATCGTCTCAAGGGGTGCGTTCCCGACGTTCAGCGTGGCGCATCGCGGTAACGTCGTCGAAGACGTGGTCGCACACGCGCTGGGCATGTCGGAACGGTTCGACGTGTTGGCGGCCCAAGTCGAGCGTATGGAGCAACGGCGGCTGTTTAAGGACGAGCAGATCCGGTTCGCCGAGCGCGCCCTGACGCTTCGGTACCCCGAGCCGGGGCGGGCAGGTATGGCGGCGTCACAGCTCCTGAATTGCCGGCGGCGGGAGGACGCCGGGGATGACCTCTACAGCACTCTGAACCGGGTGCAGGAGAACCTGCTCCGAGGGGGCCTGAGCCGCCGCTCGAGCAGCGGCCGGCTGGTGCGCACGCGGCGGATCACCTCGATCAAGGCGGACGTGCGAATCAACAGCGCCCTGTGGGATGTGGCGGCCGAGATGCTCGCGGCCTGAGCGCGAGTGGGAGAGGGCGTCAGCGGTGGCGCTCTCTCCCTCTTTTTTGCCGCCGCCACGATAGGAGACGACTGCCTGGACGGTTATGCAAAGCGCGGGGACCGGAACGGCAGCCTCGGTTGCGGCGGGGATCAGTCATCCCGTTCTCTCTACTGCTGTTGCTGGGGCCGATGCGTTTCGCTGAATTTTGAGTGATATGCAGGATAGCCTGGCGGCGGCTTTTGTCACACGATTGCTGCCCATGGCGGCAGACGCATTCATTCAATGTCGGGTCACACCGGAAATCAAAGCGCTCGTTCGAGCGCTTGCCCGGCGTGATCAGATCACCGAGTCGGCGCTCGTGAAGCAGCTGCTGGAAGTGGTTCTGCGCTCGTCGGCTGCCGCCGGATTGTCCAGAATGGAGCCGGAGAGAAGCAGCCCTCGTGACATGCGTCTCTACGTGAGGTTAGATCCCGACGATCGGCTGCTGCTGAATGAGCGCGCGGCAGCACGTGGTATGCCCTCGGCGACGTACGTCGCCGTGTTGGTGCGCACCCACCTGCGAAACCTCGCGCCGCTGCCGAAGCAGGAGCTTCTGGCACTGAAGAGTGCCGTGGCAGAGCTTGGGGCGATCGGACGGAACTTGAACCAGATCGCGCGGGCGATTAACCAGGGTCAGCGGGTAGCGGGTCCCGGTCGCGACGAGCTTCGAGCCATGTTGCAGGTCGGGGCAGCGCTGCGGGATCACGTGAAGGCGTTGCTGGCGGCGAACGCAAAGACCTGGGATCAGGGGCATGCCGAAACGGCTCATTGATATACCGGGTGTTCCGCTCCTCGATATCGCATCCTACGCGCGACGAGGACCGGGGCATCGCGACCGGCTGTCGCCGGCGGAAATTCAGCAGATTGCCCGGACGGTCCGACGTACGCCGGAAGTCATGGTCAAGGTGCTGAGTCGAGGTGGGCAGGATCTTGGCGCGGTGCGTCGTCACCTTGACTACCTGCGTCTTCGGGACGATGGGGAGCTCGAGCTTGAGACTGACGATGGCCAGCGGCTTTCGGGGGAGGATGTGTCGAAGGATCTGCTCAAGGACTGGGATCTGGATCTCGAGGAGCATCGCCGTCAGTCGGATCTTGACGCTCGTCGCAGCCGATCTCCCAAGCTGGTTCACAAGCTTATGTTCTCCATGCCGGCAGGGACCCCTTCGGACAAGGTGCTAACGGCGGTGAAGAACTTCGCCCGGGAGGAATTCGCGCTGAAGCATCGGTATGCGATCGTCCTGCATACAGACGAGCCACATCCGCATGTTCACATGGTCGTAAAGGCTGTCAGCGAGCAAGGCATTCGGCTGCACATTCGGAAGGCAACTCTGCGCGAGTGGCGGCGGGAGTTCGCTCAGCGTCTGCGCGAGCAGGGCGTGGCGGCCAATGCCACGGAGCGCGCAGTACGTGGCGAAACCAGGAAGGCCAAGAGGGACGGCATCTATCGCGCGAGTCGGCGCAACGATTCGACTCATATGCGCCAGCAAACGGGATCGGTGGCGCGGGATTTGGCAAACGGCGGTCTGAGGCTCGAGTCGGGGAAATCGAAGTTGGTCGAGACCCGAAAGGAAGTGCGCCGTGCCTGGCAGACTGTGAGCGACATCCTGCTCCACGAAGGGCAACCGGATCTCTCGACCAAGGTCCGGCGATTCGTGGATCAAATGCCTCCGCCACTAACAGAGCGAGAGTGGTTCGCGGCAAAATTAGTCGAACAAACACGCGAGCCGCCTGTCCGCGAATACCGGGTTTGTTGACCGCTGGCAGTAAGGCTGGGTGGTGGTGTGCTAGTAGATTGCCTCACGGCTTAAACACCATAATGCCTTTTATCGTGTTAGGAAATACGCTGAATTCTGGCGCTTGATAACCTTATATCATGCACGAATAGCCTAGGGCAGAAAGCGTTAAGAAACGGCTATCGACTGCTCGCTTTCGCTTATTCAGAGTGCACCCGTGAATGCTTTGCTGAGCGCCGACGGCAGTAGACCGCCGAGCTCTTCAGCGCAATCCGTCTGGATCGCCTCAAGCGCGTCCACGTCGGCCTGAATCGCATTAACGTCGCGGACAATCTGATGCTGAGCCTCCAACGATGGCAGCGGTATTGGGGTCTTGTTCAACTTCGACACATTCAGTGTCGGCTGCGCGAGAGTCCGGGTTGCCTCTTCGAAATACGCCTGAGCGGGTGACGCGGAAAGCACCATAGCGAGATAGTCGCGGTCCACCGCCTCGCCGGGAACAATCCTGCATACGGCTCGAGCGATGTTGGCGCCCGCCCACGTCTCCGGTGCAACGCCAATCTTCCCAATGGTACCCACAACACCAACCAATACCTCCCCGCCAACAAGCCGTGTACGCCGATATTGTTCATCAATCTCCGGCGAGATCCGCTTCGCCGGCGTCGTTGGGGGGGTGCGTATCGAGAGATCTTGAACTCTGACGAAGGGAATACCGTCGGCGATATCCGGCCCCGGCACAAGTACGCCGTATGAGATTGACGTGTCGGCAGCGACAAGATCCCCAAGTTCGCGTTGTGGCGCCGACGTCGGCAGAAAGTTGACGAGCACCGACGCCCTCAAGGCTCTCGTTTCCTCGGCCCCTTGCCTACGTAGCTCAAGAGCGCCGGCAATCTTTACTTCGATGTCTTGTAGCAGTGAAACGACGCGCGCCTGCTCTGCCAATGGAGGCAACGGTACTTGCACCTCAGGGATACGGCGCACGCTCAGTACGCGGTTCCGACCGGCGGAGCCTGGACAGATCCTCACGATTTGGTCTAGACCCCCCTGAGTTCGAAAGTAGTTCAAAAGAAAATCCGGCAAGACACGGTTTTCATCCACCCGAAACGTCGGATATCGCGTAGAGCCGTACATCCCATCGTCGGCCTCTGACACGATGGCCATCGCACCCTCCCACGCGAACGTCACCTGAAGGATGAAATCGCCCTTCTTTAGGAGAAAAAGGCTCTTGTCGCCAACCTCAAGGCCGCTGCGCGGCTCTTTGTGGAAAATGCCCCGGCCAAAGCAATAAATGCCGATCTCCCGATACTGCGCATTGGGGTCGACTACAACCGGGCGCCGCTCAAGTCGTATGAGCTCCCCCAAGCTCACTCGAGGCCATCGTGTCGTCATTTGTGCTGCTGTGCCAAAACCGTGCGAATCCGCTTAAGAATTGCGGTTATGCGCTCCTCCTTCTCGAGAATGCTCGCGGCGAGCTCGGCGGGCGGCCTATGCCACACATCTTGCTTTGAGCGCGGATTCTTCCGGTCTAGATTGAAGCCTGATGCGGCAATCTCGGCGCCCGAGACATACCACGCGCATTCATTTTCCTGGCGATTGCTCCACCATGAAAGGCATGTCTGAAGTTCTTCAAACTGCAACGGGGCGGTCTTCGTGTAATTCCGTCTTCCCTCCGGTGCCGGCTGTTCGTAGTACCACACGCCTTCCGTGGGCCCCGATCGGTCAAAGAAAACGATGTTCGTAGGAATGCTTGTGTATGGCGCAAACACACCGTTTGGCAACCGAACGATGGTGTGCAAGTTAAACTCTCGGAACAGATCTTCCTTTATGCGCGCACACACCCCGTCGCCGAAGAGCGTCCCGTTCGGCACAATGACCGCAGCGCGCCCGGCCTTTGGCGGCCGCCGCAACTTGCGCATGATTAATTGCAGGAATAGCAGCGCCGTCTCGGCGGTCTGCTTATCCTCGGGGAAATTCGACAGTATACCTCGCTCTTCTTCCCCGCCAAACGGCGGGTTCGTCATAATGACGTCAACTCGATCGCGGTCGCCGATCTCGCGCAGTGGAACGCGTAGCGCATTCCCCGGGTCTATTTCCGGGTACTCCATGCCATGCAGTAGCAAGTTCATCTCACACAGGAGATATGGAAGCGACTTGGCCTCGATCCCTTGCAGGGTGCCACGCTGCAATCGCTCGTAGTCTTCGGCGCGCTTAGCCTGCTCACTCAAGTGTTCGAACGCTTCGACCAAGAATCCGCCGGTTCCGGCCGCGGGGTCCAGGATTAGCTCGCCCAATCTGGGATTCATCACCGTAACAATGAACTTTACAACAGTGCGGGGCGTGTAGAACTCCCCGGAATCGCCGGCAGCATCGCGCATTTCGCGGAGCATCGCCTCGTAGAGACGGCTGAGAGTGTGAATGTCGTCCTTCGAGGTAAAGTGAATTCCGTTTACGCGGTTGATTACATCGCGCAGCAAGTACCCGTTCACCATGCGATTGACCGTGCCCTGAAACACGCGCGAGATGACATCGCGGCGATCGCCGTTGGCACTCTCGAGCGAACGGAGATAAGCAAAGAGCCCTACGCCGCGTTTTCCGTCTGGACGAAACGCTTCGTCCTGATTGATGAAAGCGATTAATTCCGGGCCGGTGATGCCTTCCGCCTGCGCTGCCCAATCGCGCCAACGATAAGGCGCGTCGATACTGGGCCGGCAGCGCTTGCCGGCTAGCTTGGCCTCGGTTTCACGGACGACCTCCATGTCGTCGAGAAACTTGAGGAACATGATCCACGTCAGCATGGGCAGGCGATCAAGATCACCATTGAGGCCCTTATCCTTCCGCATGATGTCGCGGCAGGATTTGACGATGGTCCCCAGCTGCTGCGCCGATGACTTCGGCGACTCTACTTTCCGCGTGCGCTTATTCGCCATGAAGCCCTCTTATGCCGCATAAAGCAGTTGTTGCAAGTGTCCAACCGCCTCGCGCAGTTGTTCCGCACCCCCGAATAGCCCGGCAATCTCAACCACGTTCCCGTGGCGGGATATCGGCGGCACCTTTAGGGCATCCGGTATCTGGAACTGCGCCGTGCCAAACTCCACATACTTGTCGAGCAATTCATCCAGCACGGCGCGCGCGTCGTTAGTGAATCGCTCGAAAAACGCTTTCCCGTTATTCCGCGCCGCAGTCGCTCGCTCGCGCCGGCTCCGGATAGGGGCGCTGTAGGCAACATGACACAACAGGTCGAATGGATCGGCGTCGGGCTGCTTAGCGACCTCTGCCAGCTCCTCGAAAGAAATTCCTTTGGCCTCCAACGCCGCGATAATCGCCGCCCGCTGGTCCGTGTTGCTCCACCGGCTCCGCAGCTCGGCGGCCGAGGGATACATGCTGCGGACACTCTCCGCCGTGTACTCCGTAAACTTTTTGACCTGGAGCCGCTTGCCATCGGCATCGAGCTCGTAGACGAGGTGCGCGGCGATCTCGACCGTCCCGCCATCCACATAGTACTTACGTGGTGCGACTGCATCGTCGTCGAACGTCAGCGGCGGCACCGGCGTATCGGCCGCTTCCGAGGGAGGCTCTTCCTCGACGACCTTTGGCTCGCCGATGGTCTCGCCCTCAGCCGACATCTCTTCCTCCGTCACCAGCGCAGGATCGCCGTCAAACTCCGGATCGGCAAAGAGACGGGTGGCACTTCCGGTGTAGTCGAGAATGTTGAAGAAGAGCTTGCCGTAGTCATCACGCACACGCGTCCCGCGCCCAATGATCTGCTTGAATTCCGTCATGGAATTCACGGTGCGCACGATGACGATGTTTTTGCAAGTGGGGATGTCGACGCCCGTCGTGAGCATTTGTGACGTCGTGAGAATCGCCGGTGTCGTGGTTTCGAGCTCCATAAAGCGGCTGAGATAGCCCCTTCCGACGTCCCCTTCGTCGGAGACCACGCGCGCCACGTAATCCGGAAATTGCTTCGCGAGATCGGCGTTACAGTTGTTTATTGCGCGGCGCATCTCTTCGGCGTGTTCCTGATCCACACAGAAGACAATGGTCTTGGCAAACCGGTCGGTCTTCTTCAGAAACGCCGTCAGATTGCGCGCGATCGCTTCGGTTCTGGCCTTCAGGGCGATCAGCCGATCGAAATCCGCTGTTCCATAGAGGCTATCGGGTATTTCACGGCCATAGCGGTCGACTTCCCCAGGCGTCGGCCGCCAGCCCGTCGCATCGACGCTCGAGACAATGCGGTGAACCCGATACGGCGCCAAGAACCCGTCATCAATGCCTTGCCTGAGGCTGTAGATGTAGAGCGGGTTATGGAAGTAGCGATAGGTATCGCGGTTGTCTTGACGTAACGGCGTCGCCGTCATCCCGACCTGAAAGGCGGGCTCGAAATACTCCAAAATCTCGCGCCAGTTGCTCTCGTCGCGGGCGCTACCGCGGTGGCACTCGTCTACGATGATGAGATCGAAAAAGTCCCGGGGGTATTCGCGGTAGAGCCCAGGCCGCCGTTCGTCCTTGGCGATCGCCTGATAGATCGCGAAATACATCTCACGGCTCTTGACGGCCTCGCCCTCAATCTTGTACCGGGCATCGCCGAAAGGGGCGAAAATCTTGTCCTTGGGATCGTCGATCAGTACGTTGCGATCAGCAAGGTAAAGAATGCGCGGCCGTCGATGCTCGCCCATTCGATTCCAAAGCGAATTCGTGAGCTTCCAGCAAATTTGGAACGCAACTATGGTCTTGCCGGTGCCAGTCGCAAGCGTCAAAAGTATGCGTTTCTTACCTTGCAGGATGGCCTGCACGGCGACATTGATCGCGATCTCCTGGTAGTAGCGCGGCGATTTGCCCGACAGGTGATAGTAGGGCGTCAGTAGACGCTCGCCGACTTCCTCCGAGATGCCTTCCGCCGCGCGCAGCCGCTCCCACAATTCCGACGGCCTCGGGAAATCCTGCAGTTCGCTATCGAGCCCCGTCAGGAAATCATGCTCGATGATGCTCTGGCCGTTGGTGGCGTACGCGAATTTTAGGCCGAGAATTAGGGCGTATTCCTTTGCTTGCTGTAGCCCGTCTCCCGATGTTCTGTAGATCGCTTTGGCTTCGACCAGCGCGATGGGAAAGTCCCGACGATACCGCAGCAAGTAGTCAGCCCGCTTCTGAGGGCGACGTGTCGGGCGCTTGCCCCCGATAACGATCCGGCCGTCCGTAAAGCTCTTTTGCTCGCTGATTTGAGTGTCTTCCCACCCCGCGCTATAGAGCTTTGGCAGCACATACGTGCGGCAAGTATCGGCTTCATTGAGAGGCATGGCTTGTTTTGACTCTCGCTAGCTGTAGCGTCAGTTTTCCGGAAGCCCCATCTCCGCCAGAAAGCGGGATGGCTGTTTTTTCCAGCCTTTGTATTTCTCTGCCCGCGTAAGTACCAGCGAGCTCCGCGTCCGGGTAATCGCCACAAAGCAATTGCGGCGCTCCTCTTCGAGTCCTGCCGGCTTTGCTTCTTGCCGCAGACTTTGCCAGGACGGCAGCACGGACTCCGCTAGCCCGATGACCCACACATAGTCGAACTCAAGGCCCTTTGCGGCATGAATCGTGAAAAGACCAACAGCGCCGGGATCGGCCGGGGGCTCCTTGGGGCGAAGCGCGATGCCCTGAAGCAGCTCAGCAAGGTCAAGTTCACTGCCTTTTTCGGCACGGATCGCGCGCGCCGCTACTTCCCAAGCCGCCTTATCCTCGCCCGCATCGGATACCAGCCCTTGCGCCGCGGGAGCCGTCGTCGGCAACCATGCCAGCGCATCCCTCACGACCCCCCGCCATGACTCGCGCGATTTGATCAGGCGTCCGGCAAATTCGACGAGTTTTGACGCAACAGGATGCTGCTTCGCCCGAGCCTCTACGCACCACTGCTCCATCAAACTGCGCCCAGAGCCGGTAGCCTCGCCCTCCAGGAAAGCAGCGTCGAGCTCAAGGCCGGTTAGCCGATTGGCGGCGTCAACCATCACCACGAACATCTGTCGGTCAGCCGGACGGATCGACTGATCGAGACACGCTTGCAGCCACACGAATTGCGGCGACACAAATCGGTCCCTCCGCGTGGCGATCGCTGCCTTCACACCCGCCGCGTGCAGGGCCTTCAGCACAGGGGTAAGGGCAGCCCGAGTTCGAGCCAAAACGGCCGTCTCGCCCCAGTGATCCTTGGACGTCCCAGCTATTTCCTTGGCGACACCCTGAGCCTCTTCATCATCCGTGGAATAGACGTGACGCGCGATCGAACCGTTGGTGCCGCTCTTCGTGCACAGCAGCGGCTTCTTGCCGGGCGTTCGTTCGCGGTTGTGCGCAACCAGCTTGTTCGCGGCCTCGACGACTTCTGGGGGGCAACGTCGGTTCTCGACCAGTTGAAAGAGCTCGGGTTCAAAGTGCTCCCGAAATGCCGCGATTTGGCGATAGCTCGCACCCGCCCACTGGTAGATAATCTGATCATCATCCGCAACAGCGAACACGTTTCGGAACTGCTCACCCGCCAGCATTCGAACGAAGCGATATTGCGCAGGCGACGTGTCTTGGAATTCATCGATCATCCAGTAGGGATAGGATTGTTGGATGCGCAGGCTCACGGCCGGCACTTGGTGCGCAAGCCGACACGCATTCAAGATCAACCCGTTGAAATCCATCACGTTCCGGATACGCAGAGCCTCCTCATAAAGCGCATATATTCGCGCCACGTGGGCACCGGTCCTTGCATCCTGAAATCGGCCCGCGGCCTTAGCAGGCCCAACCAGCGTGCTTCGCAATTGGTCGATGACTTTCAGCCAGCGGACGTCATCGATCGATACCGGCTCACCCTTCGCTCCCGCTTCGCGCAGCGAGTCCTTCAGCAGCTCTTCGCGATCCTTGTCTTGATCGTAAACGCCAAAGTCGGGCTTGATGTCGAGATGCGAGCCATGCTGGCGCAGGATCTGCGCGCAGAATGCATGAAATGTCCCGATCACCGTACGTTCGGTGAGGCCGGGTACGAGAGCCTCAACGCGCGAACGCATCTCGTCACCCGCCTTGGTGGTGAACGTCAGCGCCAGAATCCGAAACTTTCGGTCGCGCGACTCATCGAGGATCCTCGCTACCCTCGCCGTCAATACGGTCGTCTTACCGACGCCGGGGCCGGCGAGAACGAGAGCAGGCCCCTCCCCCCAGTCGGCGGCCTGCCGCTGGGTCGGGCTCAACTGCTCCAGAGCGGCCTCGAGTTCCGTATTCATGCCCCGCCATCCCTGAGACTGATCACCAGCTCCACAAACGGCTTCGGCATGCGCATTGCCAGCATGGCGTCAGATGCCACGCGCGCGGCTAGGGCGCTCATGTACGTAGTTTTGCGCTTGCCGAGCTGGGCGCGAAACTCTTCTGCAGGACAGGTCTTTGCATTCTGAATCCCCGCCTCTGCAAGGATTTCTCGTAACAACGCCTCGTGGCCGTCAGCGAGAAGCTGATCTTCGAGGTTGTTCGGCGCGGTGAGCGTGGCGACATGCACCGCGAGATCCGCGTCGCTAAACCCGCGGCCAATTATCTGGCTCTTGAACTTCGTCGATTGAGTGTCGCCGTCCATGATCATGTGCCAGGGAACGCCGAACCCTTCCGCGAGCGTGGGGTAAATGCCGGCGTTCCCACATTGCTGAAAGTCGATAACCGACACGCCGTGCGTATCGATGTCCCATCCCAACACTCGTCCCAGCGCGTGCAGGAGCAGGTACTCACACACGCCTTCGACTAAGATCCAGCGCCGCGCGAAGAAGATCTCGCCGCGAATCCGACGGCCTTGAAAGCCGAGATCTGTCTCGTCCTCCACGGACGGGAGCACTCGACACCTGTAACGCAGCTCAGATATCGCTGCTGCCTTCGCTCCAGCGTCTGGGTCATCGCGATAGCAGCGTCGAAGGGCGTCGGCCATGTCCTCGGCAAACCAGCTGCGCACCGCAACCCGATTGGCTGCAGCCTTGAAGAACACTTTTGCGGCTTTCGCACCCTTTGCAAGATTATCTACCTCCGCGGTCCAGGGAAGATCGGACCCAATCGCCTGTGGAATACTCGAGTACTCCGTACACCCGTCCCTCAACCTTAGCAAACGCAAATCGCGGAGCGGCACATGCTGAACGAAATAGGGTGAATGAGTCGTCATTAGTTTCTGACCAGAGAGCGCCTGGACCCGCTCCCAAAGCGTCCGGGATGCCTGAGGATGCAAATGCGCCTCCGGCTCCTCGATTGCGAAGATTGCTTCAGCTCCCGGCCGGTCATTCTCAATCAGTTGCTGGAGCGCTGCCGCCTGAAACAAAAACACCACCGCAAGGCTCTGAAGTCCCTGACCATGTTGGCTCAGCGGTAGCCATGGCCGCAGCGCCTCATGGCGCAGGACAATGCCCGTGCGCTGGAGCATTTCTTCGATCGATAACGGCAGGGTATTGAGACGGGCGCTTCCAGGCCCCTCGCCGACCGCCACTCTCGTCGCATGCCCAATGAGCTCCGCGATTTCCGCCAATTTTGGGTCCGCGGCTGCGATTTTTGCGTCAAGCTCCGCCAGGATACGAAGAACCTCCTCCTCGACTTCCTTCGGGACGTTGACGCTGCGAAGCAGACGACCCCAGTGGCCCGAGCGCGGCGTAAATTCGTCTAATGCGTCGCGCAAAGCCCCGAGCCAGAACAATGGCACATAACCGAAGAAGCCCGTGAGATTGGTTGCTCTCTGTGCCTTGCCGGTTAATGGCTGCCCAGCAGCGTCTAGGAACTCCCAAACCGGATCAAACGCCTCCTGGTCAGCGCTCCAACCGCACGTAACGCGCACCGTAAGGATGTTCCGGCCGTCTGGCGTAAGGGCGGCGATGTCCTCGAGAGCCGCCACCATGTCCGCGTCCCAATCTCCGGCACTCGGCTCCTCAAACATGATCTCTATCCTGACGGGTGGAAGTGCCTTGGGATCCCCCTGCTCATCCGCGCGATGGACATCATTTTCGGTAAAGCCCGTCCCGCGCTGTCCCCAACGGCGCGTCAATACGTTTCTGACGGCGTCGAGTATCGCGGTCTTGCCAGTATTATTCGGGCCGATGAGTACCGTCGTAGGGCCGAGGTCCATCTCAAGGTTCTTGATCGAGCGAAAGTTGTGAATCCTGACCTTCGAGATTTGCATTACAGCTCTAGCCCATCCCCTGCCAGAAATCTAGCCCGGTTGCGAGATCGACCGCCGTTAAACAAGCTCAAGTCGGACCTCCCGGCCGACAACGGCGGCGGCGCGGCGCAAGGTCGCGAGCGTCACGCTGTCATTGTCCGGATCAAGCAGTCGGTCAAGCTGCACGCGGCTCGTCCGCATGCGCCGGGCCATTTCAAGCTTGGTCAACTTGCGGCTCTTCATCGCCTGCTCAAGCTGCGATGCCAGCACACGCTTGATTGCCGTGGTCTGCACATCTTCGTAAATTCCTTCTTCCTTCAGGAAGTCATCGAAGCGGCCTCCGATATGGGGGTTCTTCGTCTTGCGCGTTCTGCTCATCCTCTTACCTCCTTCATGCGTTTGCGGGCGAGTTCCAGGTCGCTCTGCGGTGTCTTCTGGGTCTTCTTAATAAACCCGTGCAACAGAACCATCTCGCCCTGGTGCAACATAAACAGCACGCGCGCTATGCGCTTGCCGGTTAAGTCGCTGCGAACTTCCCATAGGCCCATGCCGAGCGGCGCACATGTCGGTTTACCGACCGGCCAACTAAACTCAACGGTGGCGATGTCGTTGCCGATAATGCGCCGGTCCTCCCGCGGCAACGTACGAATAAAATCTCGCACCGGCTCTGCGCCCTGTTTCGTCCGATAGAAAACCGCCTGGACTTTCTTGAGCGCAATCAACCTCGTCCCCCAGCCTCCCAGCATGTACCAAAAATGGTACATAGTCAACGGTCAATTCGACTTCAAGGCGAGCCCCCTGCCCGCAAATCGCGCAGCCTGACCCTTACTCAGCCGTTGACCCCGCGATCTTTTCGAGTGCATCGAGAGCTCGGTCCAGCAACTCGCCGTGCGGCACGCGCCTGGCATCTGCCAGCTTGTAGAAGCGCTCGATAACCTGCGGCGTGGCCTTGATATTAAGTTGCTGATTGCGGCCGGTTTTCCAGCGCCTTGTCGGCCGCGGCTGTGGCGCCTGCCGGCTTGGAAAATTGTTGGTCGCGGCAATGCGCTCGATTTGCTCGTGCACGATCGGCTTCGATGCCTTCGGCTTCGCCTCGAAGCTCGGTAGCTCGTCGATTTCCGCGAACGGATTTGCCCGGCCTCGACTTACACTCATGCAATCTTTGCCCCCTGCTCATCGCTGCTTACCGACGCGCGCGCTCCTGGGCGCCTGCCATTTGCCGAAGCGCTTCAAGGCCACTACCCAGGTGCTTAATAAACGGCAGCACACGGGAACCTAGTACCAGATCGTAGGAGCGACGGTCATTTAAGAGGGCGTGAGCTTGCGCCAAGTAAGAGGCGACCTTGTCGCTGCCGAGTTCATCGAGCCCGAGAGCGCGACCTCGGCTGGTTTCCAGCGCCACAGTCTTACGGTAGGTTTCCTGTGCTCGATCAATGCGCAGCCAGAATGCATTGGGGTCGCCCAACGCTTCAGCGAATCAATCGAGCGCTGCTCTGACATCAGAGTCCTCTTCAATTCCAGCTTCGACAACGGTTTCAATCGTCATCGCGGACGTTGGAGGCGGATGGTTTTTTATCCGCGCTGGCATCGATCAGAACTATCTCGCGCCGGTCCGATAGTTCCAGGTCCCGAAGAATCTGCTGGACCTTGGTGAATTCGGTCTCATTGAAATATAGGATGGCCTTGATCGATTTCTTTGTATCATTGGCCACTTCATAAACGTCGATCTGGTGTTTGAGGTTTTGTTTGAGCTTGCTATTGCTGGCAAGCTTGAATTCGACCAGCGACTTATCCGCCGAGCCCTTGGATACCTTGAAATCGACGGGTCCGCGTCCGTTATTGGGTTCTCGGTTTACGTCATACGACGTGGCGAACCAGCAAAGGCGATACATGATCTGCAGATCCGCCTCCCGTCTCAGCGGTTTCCCATCAATATAGAAGATCCGCCAACCGTCCTTGTTCTCGATCACGTCCTGCAAAAACTCCACGCGGCGTAGGCTTTCGTCGAAGCTGTTCCCCAGTTCGTAGAATTGGGTGCCAACCAACTTGCCGTCGACCAGATTGCGGATATTGTCGCCAAACTGGATCTCCGTCTCGCGCACCTTGAGGCTACTGACCTTGTGCGCCTCGTCGCCTGTGTCCTCCTTGTTCTTGATGTAGTAGTCGAGCACCGCCGGAAAGTGCTCAGCGGTCGCAGCCGCAGCGTCGCGCCGTTCCTGCTCCGTCGGCTCCTCCGAAAGTCTGCGCAGAAAATAGTCGTTGACCTGGGCCCGCAGCTGATCGTCGGGCACCGACGTACATATTTCCTCGAAGCGGTCCAGCAAGTCGCCGCGATTTATCCAAGCGTCGTCCTTGGTAAGAATCTCTTTCGGCGTAAGCAGCACATAGTCGCCACAAAAAACCGGTAGCTCGAATTGACCACGCTGCCAACGGCGGCTCTCGTAATCGAACTTCACCTTTTCGACGGCGAAGGGCCGTCGAAAATCAGGCCGGATGTACTGACGTGCGAACGTCTGCGTGTATTCAACTAAAAACTGCTTGATGAGATTCGTCGTGAAGTCGCTAAGATGATCGCGCCCGACGCCGCCGGCGATCAGGCAGAGTTTTTCCAGGTGACTGCCGCGCGTGATGATCTCAGACCCGAAATTTGTAAACACGCGATGAAGATTACGATGTAAGGTGGAGGCAAACTCAGCGCCGAGGCCGCTGCCCCGATTACCGCTGCGGCTGAATCCGAGCCAGTTCTGACTGACCTCCGGGAAGCGAAACCAATGATCGAGCAGCCCTTGGCTGATCGAGGGATCGATCGAAACATCACGGAGGAACTTGACGTACCGTATGATTTCCTCGTGCAATTCGTTGTAACGGTGCTCTTCGCTGTCGAACAGCAGGAAGGGATCGATGAACAGCGGCAGGTCGTTGATCAGCGAGATGTTGAAGGCGCCATAGGTTTCCAGAATCGCCGGCGCGACCTCGAAGAAATCGGCGAAGTAGATGCGGCGACCGTTCACCGGCAGCTGACCACGGCATAGCCCACGTGGAGGCAAGTGCCGTTCCTCGGAAAGCGCCGACTCTGAACCATGTTGAAAAGCGGCTCCCTATAAAATGCAGCGGTTGGGGCCAGGGCGATTCGCCGATCGGCGGAAAATGATCTCCTTTGCGGTGAGAGTCGCCAGTCTTTGCCTCGAATAGCATGTTCGCGAGCCGATACGAAAGAGGAAAGTAACTGGCCCCCCAGTGTCCCCCCAAGCGGAAATTAGCTCGCCCCCGGGGAGGTGAGCGTCTATTTTTCGTCAATGAATTCAATGGTCGGGGTGAAGGGATTTGCACCGAGTCTGCGGTGCCTGTCCAGGTGTGCGTCAAGCCTGCAAAACAAGGACTTAAGCCCTAAAGCGCGGGCGTTGTGAGGGCCCAGGGCCGCCCTGCGCCGCGCGAAGCTAGGCAGCCCTGTGGGCACATCTGTGAGGCGATCGCGGCACAGGCGCTCCTAGATTTGGTCGAGGGGGGAAACGCGAGGCCAGATCGCGATGCGTCAGGGAGACTCCTGACCCACGACAGGCCCTCCCTGATCATCAGGTCATGGGCTGGGGCCTGCTGCAGTGCAGCACGACGTCCCGCACCCGATCAGCGTATGTGTCAAGCCAATGGCCGGCTAAGCTTCTGCTCGCTCGGCCGTTGGCACATGTCGCTTGTGAGCCGCGGCGCGCGGCGCCGGGGCGGTAGGCGGCGGTTGGGCGCGTTTGTGGCGCACGATTGGCAGGCCGGTTGGTCGCGTGATGTCGAGCGGTGCAGAGAAGCCAATACACAATCAGGGTGCCGCTTCTGAATGTCACAACAATGGTGAAGCTGCCAGTCGTTGCATACGATCGCGGCGATCTTTCTCTACCTGCTCCTTCGCTTTTGCAAGGCGCTCGGCGGGGTTCCATTCACCAAGCGTCTGCTGCGGGATGTCGTACTTGGTCCTCATCTCTTGCGTAAGCGCGAATGCTGCCAGGCCGAGTGTCGCGTATTTGTCCCGCCTTTCTTCAAAGAACTCTTCAAAATCCGGTGGTCCGGCGACGTATTGCGACACGAAATCTATCTTGCGGTCCGCTGCCTCGGCTTCATTTGGCATTGAAAGAAGACGATACATCAAAGCATGATCGATGCTCTTCCAGTCCAGGCCGTCAGGAAATGCAAGGGGTGGTGGGGTCGGAACTTGCGCCTGAAGGCAGCCTTCTTTATCTCGCTGTCCCATGCACAGACCGTCGTCGGAAACTACTTCGGCACAGTTCTCAACGTACTTATCAAGAGTGCAGACAACGCGGATCGCAAGATAACGGGCGTGGCGCGCTCGCATGCGCGAGTCTGACCAAGTCTCTCGCAGCAGCGTCAGGAATGATCCGATAACGACGCCGACAATCCCGACCACAGCGCCAAACACGGCTTGGTTCACGGTTCTCTCCGTTCTTGGTTCCGTAATTGCAGCGACCGAGTCACCAATAGCTATTGTAGTAGCCCAAAGCGCAATCCACATCGCGACTTTTACTTGACGATGTTGGCGCACACTGGCGCGGAGGCTTGGATAGTCGCCGCAGGTTCTGGTTAGACGCCTTGAAATCGCGGGCGCCGTAGACTGGGCGATAAGGCTTGGCTTAAACGGCACTAAGGGGTAGAGACCATGAACATCATCACGACAATCTGGCGAGCCACCATGCTAGTCGTCGCATGCGCTGTGCTGTGGACCTGTTGGTCGATTCGGCAGGACCTACGTAAGTATGACGGCAACGCTGAACTGATCGGCAGCTGGTTTTTGCGCGACCTGGCTCAGATCAGCCTCGACACTCGTGTTTTGTGCGACGACGCACACCCCGCCACTGATGATTGCCATCCAAAAATGGCTGGCGCTAACGACAGGTAATAGTGGGATTCGTCGAGGTGGCGGCGAAGATAGTAGATATGCCTTCCGTTAGCTCACATCCAAATCCAGCGTACGATCTGCTCACCGCAACAAACCCCATGAGCAGTTTTCGCAATCTTAGACGCTGCCTTCCGGAGTAATCGCGAGCTGTCGATTACTCGGGTAATCACCAGGACTGAGTAATGCAGAGGAGGCAGTGCAGATGCAGGAAAGGCTGCATTCCGCGATC
>JGI12270J11330_10001097_pt1 | contig 20348 bp, 15 predicted proteins | sample PeaSoiMetSII2010_FD_11330 | JGI IMG/M metagenome (IMG submission 11330)
CGTGGGTGAAATAGCGGCAAGAGAGATTGGGAGGCGGGTTGGGCTTAACCCAGGAGATGTCGTTGAGGAGCTTGAAGCCGAGCTGCTGCATGGCGAAACCGACGGAATGAATGACGTGGGCGGTGCCGGAGACCCAGATGGAGCCGTTGGGTTTGAGGACGCGCTGGCAGGCGGCGAGCCAGGCGCGGTTGAAATCATGATTGGCGCCGGGGCCCTTGGATTTGTCCCAATCGCCTTTGTTGACGCTGACCATGCGTCCGGCGTGGCAGGTGATGCCGCCGTTGGAGAGGAAGTAGGGGGGATCGGCGAAAATGAGGTCGACGGAGGATTCGGGGATGAGGGCGAGGAGTTCGAGGCAGTCGCCCTGGTAGAGGCGGATGTGGTGCCTTTCGTCGTTGAAGACGGGGGCAGGGAGCTTGATGGGGGATTTAGTCATGGGGAGTTAATCGATCCGGATCGTTGATCAAGTGGGAAAGGGTGTCAAGGTCGGAAGAGAAGAGTGTAAGGGTAAAAGAGTTTAGGAGTGGAAGAGGCAGAGGGATTCATCGCACAAAAAGGGTGCGATGGAAAACCGTACCTCACTGCGCAGACTCCGTTCGGAATGACGGGGGAGCGGAAGGGTGGAAGAGCACAGTGGGCGGGGTGGCGTGGAAGGGGTGCCGCGATCCCTCCGCTCCGCGGCCCGACGCGCCACACTTCGGCGCGAAAGAAGAAATCGGGCCGCTCCGGTCGGGATGACAGCTTTGCGGAGGGACGCGCAGCGGCAAGAGCGGCGGTGGGCAGGCGGGATGACACCATAGGAGGGATTCATCGCACAAAAAGCGCGCGATGGATAAGAGTACCTCGCTGCGAAGACTGCGCTCGGAATCACGGGGGGAGAGTGGAAGAGTGAAAGAGTAAAAAAGTAAAAGAGTAAAAGTGTGTAAGGGTGCAAAAGCGGCGGCGAGCCGCCGCAGTTCAAAGAAAAACCCCGAGAGCCGGGCTGAAGCCTGGCATCAACAAAGGCAAAGCAGAAAGGCGCAGAGAGATTCCTCGCTCCGAAGACTCCGCTCGGAATGACGGGGGGCGGGTTTGGCGCGGCGGAGAGGGATTAGATGAAGAGATTAGGCGGAGCGGAGGAAGCGGGCGGCGCGGGTGCGGATGGTGGACTGGGGGGCGATGGATTGCGGCTGGAGCTTGCGGCGAGCGAGGGGATAGAGCTGCTCGGCAAGGGATTCGGCGGAGTCCATGCGCTGGTTGGGATCCTTGGCGAGGCAGGCGGCGACGAGGTCGTCCACGGCGGTGGGAATGGAAGGATTGCTGCGCGAAGGCGGCTGCGGCGAAGACGAGAGCACATGGTTGCAGACAGCCTGAAGAGATTCGCCGGCAAACGGGGAAACGCCGGTGAGCGCTTCATAGAGCACCACGCCGAGAGAAAAAATGTCGGAGCGCGCATCCTGAGCGCGGCCAATGATCTGTTCGGGGCACCAGTAAGCGGGCGTTCCGAAAAGCGAGGTATCCATCTTGTCGTGGCTGGCGAGGCGGGCCATGCCGAAGTCCGTGAGCTTGGTGTGGGATTCTTCGTTGATGAGAATGTTGGCGGGCTTGACATCGCCATGAATGACGCCGCGGCGATGCGCGACGTGCAGAGCGACGGCGACTTCCGCGACCCAGGCGCAAGCGGTGGGGAAGGGGACGCTGCCTTTGCTGAGCAGCTTATCCAGCGGCTGGCCTTCGACCAGCTCCATGACGAGATACGGCGTGGAAGTGGATTCCTCGATGCCCATGTCATGCAGTGTGACGATGAAGGGATGAGAGAGCTTGCCAACCACGCGGGCCTCGCGAAGGAAACGCGCGCGGGCCTCGCCGCGGGCGAGATCGGGGGAGAAGAGCTTGATGGCGACGGGGCGGTCGATCAGGGGATCGTAGCCGCGAACGACGCGGCTGTGGGCGCCAGTGCCAATGGACTCAAGAACGTGATAACGGCCGACTTGCAAGGCAATCCTCTCCATGCTGCGGAAACTCTGACCCAATGCCACCAGAGAAATGGTAGAGGAAGGGTGGAGAGAAGGATATGAAGCAGGAGTCACGAGGAGAAGAGTACGAAAGTACTGGGTGAAATGGGGTAAGGAGGCAGGGCGGGAGGTGAGGAAAGCGAGCCTCCGCGGCTTCCGCCAGAAACCGGCGGACGCAAAAGGCGCGAAAGCCGGGCTGGTATAGCGGCATCACGGCACGACTGAAGTCGTGCCCTCCCTAGAAATAGTGCCCTCCCGAAGAGCACGCGGCCTCCCGATAAGCGCACGGAGTGACACGGGTTTTAGGGCGCGCCTAGAGCAGCTTTGAGGGTGGGATCGGACTGCAGGCGAGCGGGGAGTGCGCGGACGAAAGTGATCATGCCGGGATGCCAATAGCCGCGGAAGCCAAAAGCGTACATTTCCGCGAGGGCTTGCTCGGCGGTCCAGTGCTGAAAGGCGATGCGATAAGCGGCGATGAAGACGCCGGTGCGGTCTTCGCCAAATTCGCAATGGACGAAGATTTTTTGCGGAGGGGTTTCGCGCAGGAGCGAGAAAAATTGCGCGAGCTGTGCGGAAGAAGGATTGGAGAAGCCGCCGACGGGGATGTACACAAAACGCAAGCCGAGGGATTCGGCGCGAAGACGCTCGCTTTCGCGGGTCTGCGGCGATTCGGGGCGGAGGTCGACGACGGTGGTGATGCCGAGAGTTTTGAGTTGCGGGAGCGAGGAAAGCGTGGGCTGCGCGCCGCGAAAAAGCCGATCGGAGACTTTTCCTGCGTCGTGAATGCCCTGGAGAGAGATTTTCTCTGCGAAAGGGGGCAAAGGAGACACAAGCGCAGGAGATCGCCTGAGAGCGAGGAATAGAACCAAAACGAAACAGAGAGCAGCGAGCAGAAACAGAAATAGTCGCATAGAGAACTGCACGGAAAGAGTTTAGGGAAAAGAAAGTGGCGAAAGAAGAAGAAAATGGGAAGGCCGGGCAGGGAACCTCACCACAAGATATAGGCATGAAAAGAAAAAGTTATCCAGATTTTGCGATTTTCTCTTGACAGCACCCGCGCGCGGGACAATACTCCAGTTCCAGATTCGGGGGACGTGGAAGCGCCAGACGGACCAGAGTCGAGGATATGCCTTGGTCCGGCATTTGACACATGAAACCAGCCCGGGATCACCGTAAAACAACGAGCGCGAAGTAAAAGCTCCGCGCAGTGCAGCAAGGCGCGGGGTGAGCTGTTCGGCCGTGTGGAAATCACCGGCATCGGGCAGCGCATTCGCTTTTTTGCGATTTTCCCAGACAGCGTCTTCCACGAAACCCGGAATAGAGTGGCGCGACCACAAGAGTGGCGCGCGGCAGCCTGTTGAGCAGGGTAGTAAAATAGAAGGGTTCCCCGCTGGAACACGGGAGCCTGGAGCGGGGAGGAACTTGGATGGCAACGGTGAAGCAAGCACTAAGTGGCAAGGCGGTGGAAACGGCGAACGCAACGAGGAACACAGGTGCGAAGAACGGGCTGAAGTTTGAACGTTACTTCACGGACGGAAGAACCGCGCCGTTCGACAACGTGGAATGGGAGAAGCGCACGGCGCTGATCGGCAACGAGAAGGGCGTGACGATCTTCAAGCAGGAAGACGTCGAGGTGCCGAAGAGCTGGTCGCAGACGGCGACGAACATCGTGGCCAGCAAATACTTCAGTGGGAAGGTTGGGAGCCCGGAGCGGGAAGGCTCGGTGCGGCAACTGATCAGCAGGGTGGTGAAGACGGTGGTGCGGTGGGGCGAACAAGGCGGTTATTTTGTGGACACGGCGTCGCGTGATGCGTTCCGTGACGAGCTGACGCACCTGCTGGTCGAGCAGAAGATGAGCTTCAATTCGCCGGTGTGGTTCAACGTGGGCGTGCAGGCAAAGCCGCAGTGCTCGGCGTGCTTCATCAACTCCGTGCACGACGACATGGAATCGATCATGGGGCTGACGCGGACCGAGGGGATGCTGTTCAAGTGGGGCTCGGGAACGGGCACGAATTTTTCGGCGTTGCGCGGGAGCAAAGAAGCGCTATCGGGCGGCGGGATTGCGTCGGGACCGGTGAGCTTCATGAAGGGATTTGACGCCTTCGCTGGGGTGATCAAGAGCGGCGGGAAGACGCGGCGAGCGGCGAAGATGGTGATCCTGAACGTGGACCACCCGGACATCATGGAATTCATCGAGTGCAAGGTGAAGGAAGAGAAGAAAGCGCACGTGCTGATCGAGCAGGGGTATAACAGCGCGATCGACGGCGAAGCGTACAGCTCGGTTTTCTTCCAGAACGCCAATCATTCGGTGCGTGTGACGGATGAATTCATGCGCGCGGCGGAAGAGGACCGCGACTGGTGGACGAAGAACGTCACCGACGGGCAGCCGAACGAAAAGTACGGCGCCAAGGAGCTACTGGCGAAGATTGCGGATTCCACATGGCACTGCGGCGATCCGGGGATGCAATACGACACGACAGTGAACCGCTGGCACACGTGCAAGAACACGGCGCGGATTAATGCCAGCAATCCGTGCAGCGAGTACATGTTCCTGGACGACACGGCGTGCAACCTGGCTTCGCTGAATCTGATGAAGTACACGGCGGGGAACGGGCAGTTTGACGTGAAAGCGTTCCGGCATGCGGTGGACGTGACGATTACGGCGCAGGAAATCCTGGTGGACAACGCCAGCTACCCCACGCCGAAGATCGCGGAGAATTCGCACAACTTCCGGCCGCTGGGACTGGGGTACGCGAATCTGGGAGCGCTGCTGATGTCCATGGCGCTGCCGTACGATTCGGATGAGGGACGCGACGTGGCGGCGGCGGTGACCGCGCTGATGTGCGGCGAGGCATACGCACAGTCGGCGCGCGTGGCGGAGAGAATGGGACCTTTCCCGGGCTACGCGGAAAACCGGGAACCGATGCTGGAAGTGATCCGGATGCACCGAGAGGCGATGCGCGGGATCAAGCCGGACCACGTGCTGCCTGAGCTGTTTATGGGCGCGCAGGAGGCGTGGGACGACGCGCTGGAACTGGGCGAGATGCATGGTTACAAGAACTCGCAGGTGACGGTGCTGGCGCCGACGGGCACGATCGGATTCATGATGGATTGCGACACGACGGGAATCGAGCCGGACTTGGCGCTGGTGAAGATGAAGAAACTGGTGGGCGGCGGCGTGATCAAGATCGTAAACAACACGGTGCCCGAGGCGCTGATGAGGCTGGGGTACACGCCCGAAGAGACCAGCGAAATCGTGAGCCACATTGACAAAAACGGCAAGATTGACGGGGCGCCACATTTGAAGGAAGAGCACGTGCCGGTGTTCGATTGCTCGCTGGCGCCGGCCGGCGGCGGGCGATCGATCGCGTGGACGGGCCACGTGATGATGATGGCGGCGGCGCAGCCGTTCCTTTCGGGCGCGATTAGCAAGACAATCAATATGCCGGAAGAATCGACGATCGAAGACATCATGAAAGCGTATATTGAATCGTGGAAGCTGGGGCTGAAGGCCGTGGCGATTTACCGCGACAATTCCAAGAGGTCGCAGCCGCTCAGCGCCGCGGGCAAGAAGGAAGAGAAAAAGGCGGAAGTGGTGGAACCGGAACAACGCGAGCTGTTTGCGCGAGCGCAGCGGGAGAAGATGCCCGTGGAACGCGCTTCGGTGACGCACAAATTCAGCGTGGGCGGCCACGAAGGATACATCACGGTGGGGATGTACGAGGATAACCGTCCGGGTGAGCTGTTTATCAAGATGGCCAAGGAAGGCTCGACGCTGTCGGGTGTGATGGACGGATTGGCGTTGACGATTTCGCTGGGCCTGCAGTATGGGGTGCCGCTGAAGGTGTTCGTGGACAAGCTGGTGAACACACGATTTGAACCCAGCGGCATCTCAGCGAATCCGAACATCCGGTTCGCCACGTCGGTGCTGGACTATATTGCGCGGTGGCTAGGGGGGAAGTTCATATCGTCGGATTATCTGAAGCTGAACGGAACGACGGTGGGGGACAAAGTAGGTTTTAATGGGATGCACAATTCCGTTACAGCGGGGACGATGGCGGCGCCACACGCGAGCGAGGCGATGAGCTACTCGCCGCGGGACGCGCGCGAGGGCGCGCCGACCTGCTCGGAGTGCGGCATGCTGATGGTGCCGAACGGAGCGTGCTACAAGTGCGAGAACTGCGGCAGCACGAGCGGTTGCAGTTGAAGCGGTAACAGGAAAAGGAGACGACGCCATGAGCGCACTCCCAACCGGAACCGCACTAATCACAAAACTGGCGTCGAATCAACCGAGGGCGCGGGGATTCCTGCACATCGTGAGACACGGGGGAGGGTTGAACGCCTTCTACATCGTGACCTATCACCGGCTGGACAAGGTGGGAACGCGGCCGCGAGCGATGCTGGCGGAAGGAGCGCAGTCCCTGATCGATTTGTTGGGGAAAATCGGCGTGGATTTCCGGTTGCGGGAAGTACGCGGGGCGCTGGAGGATATCCTGCGGCTGGGTTCGGCGAACATTCCGGACCTGTGGCTGAGCGACGAGGAGATGCTGGAACGCGGGTTGGTAGAAACCTAGGGCGGCTCAAAAATGGCTTGCGAGAGCCGGGGCAGAAATGCTCCGGCTTTTGTTTTTGGGGACTCCAGAAACCCCAAGACCCAGGTAGAAAATCAAACCTGGGGCACCCAAGCAAAGAGAAGAGAAGAGCGTCCCACCCTTGCAAAAACCAAAAGCGCAAGGGTAGGCCACCCGAAGTTAGTTTACCGGGTTAAGGGTGTGACATCCGGGCAGCCAACCCAAGACCCAGGCACACACTCCGTGCCTGGGGCACCCGGCTCCGGCTTTTGTTTTTGGGGACTCCAGAAACCCCAAGACCCAGGTAGAAAATCAAACCTGGGGCACGCGGAGTTCGGAGGGTCGAAAGGGCTAACGGAAACTGGCGGTGGCGTCGCGGAGTCCCTTCTCGTAGGCGTCAATGACCTTGTCCAGAGCTGCGTTGAGAGTTGCGTCAATCTGTTTTCGAGACGGGTCGGCGTCGAACCATGCGAGAGTTTGGCGAATGCCCTGCGCGAAACTCGTTGTCGCGCAATAGCCAGGGACGAAGCGCTTGATCTTGGTGTTGTCGAAGACCACGCTCACCGACTTGTCGCCGATGAGAGTGCCTTGGAGTTCCGGCTTGCAAGCGATGAGGAAATCAGAGGGGATGTGAACGATGCGCGGTTCTACGCCGATGGCAGCGCCCACGATGCGATACCACTGATCCCAAGTCATCACTTCATCGGAGGTGATGTGAAACGCGTGGCCAATCGCTTGCGGATTTCCCAGCAATCCCACAAGTCCCTTGGCGAAATCGCTGTTGTGGGTGATCACCCAGAGTGACGAACCGTCTCCCGGCACGACAACTTTCTTACCCTGGAGCATGCGGTCAATGATGGTGTACGGCTTCTCCCAACTATTGAGCACGAGCGGGATCTGCGTGTCGCCATAGGTGAGCGAGGGCCGAATGATCGTCACCGGAAAGCCGGTCTCGCGATAGGCCTTCATTAAGCGTTCTTCGCAGGCAATTTTGTTACGTGAATAGTCCCAATAGGGATTTGCGAGCGGCGTGGACTCGGTAATCAGGTAGTGCGTGCCGGGTTTTTGATACGCGCTAGCCGAACTGATGAAAATGAACTGGTTCGTGTGCCCCGAGAAAAGCGCCAAGTCGCGCTCTATGTCCGCCGGGACAAACGCGGTCCAATCCACCACGGCATCGAACGACGCCTCCGCGAGCGCGCGAGCCGCGGCCGTCTTGTCTTGAACGTCTACGTTGACCACTATAACTCCAGGAGGAACGGCGGCTTCGTGCCGTCCTCGCGTGAAGAGCGTAACCTCTATACCGCGCTGCGTGGCCAGCTTCGTACATGCCGTGCTGATAATCCCGGTCCCACCGATGAATAGGACTTTCATGGAAGAGGTTGTAGCAGGAACGTGGGCGGCAAGGCCAGCGGAAAGCGCGCCAAACCTCTGGCAGAAAGGATAGCGGTTGGGAGGGGCGCCACGGTTGGTCGTTCCCGGGAAGTTGCTATGCGCTTAGGTAATGCGGAGTACGACGAGAGACACCACGGCGGGTACGTGGTGGAGCTGGTGAGGGCGTGACGGGCCTAGCGCGGGCGGAAAGATGGACGGGGCGCGAGGGGCCTGGGGCGAAAACGGGGGCGGGGCATGAGCGGCGGAGGAACGTGGCGGAGAGATTCGCCGCACGCGGGACAGTGCTCGGAAGAAGCAAGATCCGCGCGCAGCCAGTGGCCCCGGTTTTGGCAGAGAGGATTGACGCACTGCACGGTAGAGCCCGGCATGAAGGTCATAATGCACTCCCCCAACGGCCAGCCAGCTCACTAGCGGAAGTGAGCTCCCCCGGATGGCCGAAAGAATTCGCGGGCGGACAGTACGGACGGGGGCGATTGTTACGCGGGAGAAATATGGTGTCAATGAAAAAGAGCCACAAGATATGGGGGTAGCGTTACAAAGCTGTGGAAAAGCAAAGAGGGAGAGGCAAACGATAACGCGGAGGAAGAGACCGAAGGAATTCGAGGGGCGAGGTAGTTGGCGGATAAGCTGCCACAGAGTCGGATGAAAACGAAAGAGTGTCTTGCACGTAGTACAAGAAGAGCAGTCAGTGTGTCCATTACAGGCTGCGAATTGTTAGCGGGCTGAGGTCCGCTACAGGTGTGGCGATTTTGCCGGAGATACAGATCCGGCACACTAAAGATGGAGGAGACCGATGGCGAACGAAACGAAAGGGTTTGACTTGGGAGGGAGCATGCCGAGGATGCCGAGCTTGGGAAGTTTTGGCGCGAAATTCCTGACGATTCTGGGGTTGATCGCGCTGGTGATTCTGTTTTTTTCCAGCGTGGTATCCATTCCGACCGGGAATGTGGGGGTGCTGACCATGTTCGGGAGGGTCACCGGTGAGGCGCTGGGAGAAGGCATACACCTGATCAACCCGTTGAAGGCCGTGCAGAGGCTGTCGATACAGACACAGTCGGTGAAGGAAAGCGCGAACGTGCCGTCGAACGAGGGGTTGATCCTGGCGCTGGACACTTCGCTGCTGTTCCACCTCGACAGGATGAAGGCGACAGAAGTGTTCCAGAAAGTGGGATCGGACTATGCGGAGAAGATCGTGGAGCCGACGTTGCGGGCGGCGATCCGCGCGTCCACATCGGCGCACACGGCGAATGCGCTGTATACGAACGCGCGCGAACTGGTGCAGCAGCAGATTCAGGATGAACTGACGGCGCAGCTTGCGCCGCGGGGAGTGATCGTGGAAAACGTGCTGCTGCGGGATGTGCAACTCCCGGCGATGCTGAAGGGCTCGATTGAAGCGAAACAACAGGCGGAACAGGATGCGCTGCGCATGAGCTTCATCCTGCAGAAGGAAAAGCAGGAAGCGGAACGGAAGAGGATCGAAGCGCAAGGCATAGCGGATTTCCAGAAGATCGTGGCGCAGGGGATCAGCCCGCAATTGCTGGAATGGAAAGGCATTGAAGCCACGGAAAAGCTGGCGGCGAGCGCGAATGCGAAGATCGTGGTGGTGGGGAATCCGAAGAACGGGCTGCCGCTGATACTGGGGCCGCAATAGAGGGCGTTGCGAGAGCGAGGTGGGGTGGAAGTGGTGCCACGATCCCTCCACTCCGCAACGGCAGAAGGCGCCGTTGCTCCGGGATGACATACGGCGCGGGCGGTGCTCGCCTCAGAAGAGCAGAGGTATTCATCGCACATAGAACGCGCGATGGAAAACCGTACCTCGCTTCGCAGACTCCGCTTGGAATGATGAAACTTCGCTTGGGTTGACGCGGACGCGTGGATGGCGGTTAGGGTTTGGCGGGAGGAGCTGGAGTCTTGGGCTCTTCCACGCCGCCGAGTGCGGCGAACTTGGCTTTTAGTTGGGCGAGATTATCCTGTTTCTGCTTAAGATCGGCCTGCTCGGCGTCGAGTTTGGCCTTGCCGTCTTTATCGTTGGAAAAATCAGGCTTGGAATAAAAGGCGTCCTGATCGAGAGTCAGAGAGCGCTGGAGGAGATCCACTTCACCCTGCAATGCGGCGACCTCTTGTTTCAAAGCCTCCACATCCTTCTTCTTTTTTTCCGCCGCATCGGCGGCGGATGGCGCATTCTGGTCGACGCTACTGCCGGCAGGAGCGGAAGCTCCAGGAGCGGTGACGGCGGACTGCTGGCCAGTTGGCGCGTTGGTTTCGGTGCCGGGAGCAGGAGTTGGCGCAGGGGTCAGGGTGTCATCGGTGATGACCGTCGCGGGTTTGGCGGAAGCCTTTTTCTGTTCGCGAGAGCGGCGCGCGGCTTCGGCGACGGAAGTGTTTTGAGAATCCTGCGCTGCCAAGGGCAAAGCAAAGGAGCAGGCGAGCGGGAGGATAAGGGCGAGAGTCCGCGCGATTGTAGTGTGGTGCATGGGAACCTCTTCCAGCTTCCAGATGGAGGCTTCCTCGATAGGATACGACCGGGGGATTCATGGCTCAATGGGGAAGAGGGGGTGGGGGCGAATCAGACAATGGGCAAGAGGAACTCGGGGAGACCGCGAGGCATGGCATACTCCAGGGACGAAGGCAACGTGGACCGGGACGAGGAGAAGCAGACTTTGAGAAAAAGTGAGAGGCGGAGAATCTGTGTGCGCGCGATGGTTTGCGCTTTGGGGCAAGTGTGGCTATTCGCTTTGCTGGGCCTGTGCGCGGCGGCGGTGTACGCGCCGAAATTGTTGGCGGAGCCTGCGGGCGCGGTGAGCGTTTCCGGGCAGGCAGAATCATCGGGTCCGGTGGCGGCGGAAAGCGTCGAAAAAGCGCAGCAACAGGCGACGGGGAAATACCGGCTTAGCCCAGACAGGTATGAGAAAGCGGTGGCATTGTCGCGGGCGGAATACAGGTTGTATTTCATCAGCGTGGCCTGGGGGTTCGCGATTGTGCTGCTGGTTTTGAGGCTGAAGGTGGTGGCGAGGTTGCGGGATTTTGCCGAGCGGCGGACGGGCAGCCACTGGCTGCAGGCGGTGATTTTCGTGCCGGCGTTGCTGGGGCTGTTGGCGCTGCTGCGTCTGCCTTTGCGGGCGTACGGACACACCTTGGCGGTGCGGTTTGATTTGTCGGTGCAAGGATGGGGCTCGTGGTTGTGGGATTGGACGAAGGGAGAGTTCTTGACCATTGGGCTGGCGATCGTGGTGGCACGGCTGTTGCTGGCGGTGATTCGCTGGAAGCCGCGGACGTGGTGGGTGTATTTCTGGCTGGCGGCGGTACCGCTGGCGCTGTTCCTGTTCTTTATCAGCCCGTGGTTCGTGGATCCGCTGTTCAACAAGTTCGTGCCGCTGCAACAGAAACATCCGGAGCTGGTGGAGTCGATCGGGAAGCTGACGCAGCGCGCGGGCGTGCCGATTCCCACGGAGCGGATGTTCCTGATGGAAGCGAGTGCGAAGACGAATGCGCTGAATGCGTATGTGACGGGCATCGGAGCGTCCAAGCGGGTGGTGATCTGGGATACGACAATTGCGAAAACAAAATCAGACGAGTTGCTGGTGATTGTGGGGCATGAGTTGGGGCACTACGTTCTGGGGCATCTGGCAATCGGGTTTGCCGCGTATCTGGCGGGGCTGCTGCTGGGATTGTACATAACGTTTCACGCGCTGCAGTGGATACTAGGGCGATGGGGGAGCAGCTGGGGAGTGCGCGGGCAAGAGGATTGGGCGGCGCTGGTGGTGCTGCTGCTGATCATGAGTGTGCTGGGGTTTTTAAGCATGCCGGTTGGGAATGGGTTCAGCCGGATGCAGGAACACGCAGCGGATGTGTACGGGCTGGAGGTGGTACACGGGCTGGTGGCGAATTCACAGGAGGCGGGAGCGCGCACGGAACAAGTGATGGGAGAAGCGGATCTGGCGGATCCGAAGCCGTCGCGGTTCATCGTATTCTGGCTTTACAGCCATCCGCCCCAGGCGGAGAGGCAGGAGTTTGCGTACACGTATGATCCGTGGTCGAAGGGAGAGGCGCCGAAATACGTGAAGTAAGCAAAAGATGACGGCGGCGACTGGTCAGGAATCGCGGCGGCGGGCGGTGTGGCGGCGGAGGAAAGAGGCGACCTTGTGGCGATTGCCGCAAACGGCCATGGAGCACCAGCGGCGGCGGTGGGTGCGCGAGTCGTCGTAGAAGAAGAGGCGGCACGCGGGATTGGCGCAAATGCGGACGGGTGCGTTAGGGCCTTCGACGATCAGTTCGGCGGCAGAACGCGCGATGGCGGCGAGGAGCCACTCGAGGCCGCCTTCGCGAGCGATGAATTCCAGGCGCCAGCCTTCGGCGCGGGGAACGAGTTCATCGTGGCCTTCGGTGAGGCGAAGCAAATCGTTGATGGGCTCGGCCCAGGATTTGGGGAAAGGCTTTTTCTCCACGAGGGAAGAAAAGATGGCGCGGAGGGATTCGCGCAGGCGAAGAACTTTGAGGAGAACGGCGTCGACGGCTTGCGGCTCGGTGTTGAGCAGGGGATGAAGACGTGTGGCGCGTTCGGGGGTGACGACATGGGCGTTGACGAGGAAAGAGACGAATTCGTCCCAGGAGAGGTCGTGTGCGGCGGGAGAGGTATTGGCGAAATCGAGGGCGAGGCGACCGGCGATGAGGTGTGTCTGTGCGTCTGTAAGAGCCATGAAGGACCTCGAAGAGAAGTGGTATGGCGTAACCGGTGTTATGTCCCGTACCGGTTATAACACAAGTGGCGTCGTTTGCACGGCGGGCGGGAACATTGCTGGGGGTTGGTCGTAACTAGAGAAGCTACTTAGCCCATAGACCATCTTCACGCGATTTTCGGCATTGAGGATTCGGGATGAGGCGAAGCATTTCCAAGGAGCAGACATGGACGAGGGAAAGCCAATCGAGGGAATAGAAGGACAGGTCGGAGAGATTCCTGCGCTGAGTGAACCACCCAGGCGGCAAAATGTTGTTTTTTTCGGCGATAAGGGACTCCGCTCCGGGTGGCGGCTATTGATCTATATAGCGATTGTGAGTGTGCTGGCAGGGGTGATTACTCTCCTGATGGTTCGCATTTTTGGGGAGCCCCGTGGCGTCCCGCCCGTATCGGCGATGATCCTGCAGGAGGTGGTTGGATTTGCGGTAGTGTTCGGCGCCGCGGTAGTGATGTCGAGGGTGGAACGGCGCTCAGTGGGAAAATACGGTTTGCCAGCGCGGGAGATTTTCAGCGGCAAATTCTGGCTGGGGTTCTTGTTCGGGCTGGCGGAGATTTCGGTGTTGATTGGATTGATCGCGGCGTTTGGCGGCTATTCATTTGGGAGTTTCGCGCTCCGTGGAAACGAAATCTTGCGCTGGGGACTGATCCATCTGGTGCTGTTCACCTTTGTGGGATTTTTCGAGGAGTTTCTCTTCCGCGGGTACACGCAATTCACCCTGGGAGACGGAATTGGTTTTTGGCCGGCAGCGATTCTGCTGTCGGTCGGGTTTGGCGTGGTGCACCTGGGGAATCCCGGAGAAGGCTGGGTTGGCGCAGCGGGTGTGGTGCTGGTAGGAGCGTTTTTCTGTTTCACGTTGCGGCGGACGGGGAATCTCTGGTATGCGGTGGGACTGCACGCAAGCTTTGATTGGGGAGAGACGTTCCTGTATTCAGTGCCGAATAGCGGGGTGGTGATGCAAGGTCATCTCTCAAATGCGGTTTTGCATGGGCCAAAGTGGCTGACAGGCGCGTCGGTGGGGCCTGAGGGGAGCGTGTTCTGCTTCGTGACGATGGGGTTGCAGTTTTTGGTGGTGATGCTGCTGTTTCCGAAAAAAGAGGCGGAGCGGGCCACTGAGATCGCCGGTCCGGCGGACTAATACTCTTCGCATGAATTCTTGTACAGCCTCCCCAGAAGACCTCAGGGGTTAAAACCCCAGAGTATTTGGAGCTCTTGCGGCACGGCTGAAGCCGCGCCCTCCCGAAGACACTTGTGTGCCCGCTTCTGATTTAATGGACCAAGTCTGAAGCGTGAACGAGGTGGACGCCCTGGGCTTCCGCCTGGGGCAAGAACTCGCTTAAAGCGCGAAGCGTTTCCGGGTGGGGATGGCCGATGGCGATGGCCTGGCCCTTTTCCTGGGCGTCGCGCAGGGCGAGTTGAAGTTGCCTGTGAATGGCGGAGACCTCTTCCACATCATCCAGAAAAGGAACATTGCGGAAAGCGCAGCGAACGCGGGCGTTTTGCGCGGCATCATAGGCGACCGTGGCGGCGGTGGTGCGGCTGTCGATGAAGAACAGGTTGCGCTCGCGCAGAATAGCCATGAGGTCGGCCATCAGCGGGCCATCGGTGGTGGCCAAGGAACCCTGATGGTTGTTGACGCCGACGACATAGGGGACGTTTTGCAGCATGGCGCCCACGACATCGGAGATCTGAGAAGAGGTCATTCCGGAGTGGAGCTGCTGCGATTCCGGCATTTCGTTGCCAAGGGATTGCATGGGCAGATGAAGCATGACCTGGTAGCCGCGGCGATGGGCTTCTTCGGCGATCTCGCGGGAATTCGGGTGAAAAGGAAGGAAAGAGAGAGTGAGAGGGTAAGGAAGGGCGAAGACGGAGTCGGCAACAGAGCGATCAGTGCCGAAATCGTCGAGAATGATGGCAAGACGAGGAGCGCTGGCGCGGGTGGTGGATGGAGGATGCGGCGTGGCGCGTCCCTTAGCCGCATCGCGTGCTTTGGAACGGAGATTCCCGGGCGATTTGGGATTGTCACAAGCAGCGAGGCACGCGAATAGAGCGAGCAAGAGAAGTGTTACGGGGAGCCGAGGGTGCTTCCGCGCGCCCGCAAGGAAGAAGGACACGAGAGGACTAAGCGGCCTTCTTCACCGGACTCTTCAGAAGTTCGAGGGCCCTGCGAAGAACGGGATCATCGGAAGAAAGGGGACGCGGACCGATGGTGGAGTCCTTGGGCGTGCCAGGCGTAGTGGTCACTTCTTCGCCGTCGTCGGAATCGTCTGTGGAGGCGGCAGAGGCGCGCACAACCTCCGTGGGCGTGACACCTTCCTCGAGAATGGATTTGCCATCGGCGTTGTAATAATTGGCGACGGTGAGGAACAGCGCCGCGCCGTCATCCAAGGGGATGAGTTTTTGTTCCGAGGCGAGACCAAAGGTGCGGTCGCCCACCAGATCGCCACGCTTGGTATTGGCGAGAGAGGCGGCAAGGACTTCAGCAGCGCCAGTAGTCGTGCCGTCCATCAGAATGGAAACGGGCGCTTTCCAGACAACCTTGCTGGCATCCGAGGAAAAGACCTGTGAGGGAACGGTCTGGCCGCGAAGAGCAACGAGTTGGCCGGAAGAGACGAACAGGCGCGCGATGGCAATGGCTTCGGAGACGGGACCACGGCCGCATTCACGCAAGTCCAGGATGACTCGGGAAACACCCTGCTTCTGCGCGTCGAGCAAGCGGCTACGAACTTCATCGGCACGACCCGCGTCCAAGGTAGGGAAACGCAAGGCGAGGGTGTCGTTGTCAACGCGCTGGGAGATCAGCTTCGGGGTGGAGAGCTTCTCGCGGACAACCTCGACTTGTTCAGGATCGGTCTTTCCGCGGCGGATGACGCCGACTTTGACCCCAGTGCCCGGCTGACCTGCCAAGAGATTCTTGGCTTGGCCAACGGACATTTCGCGAGTCGTAAAGCCAGCGATGGATTCGAGGATGTCCCCGCTATGCAGGCCAGCCTTCTCGGTGGAGGTATCGGGAAGAACCGAAGTGACGATGATGTAGCCGAAGCGCTTGCTGAGGTTAAGACCGGTTTCGCCGATGGCGGTACTGGAGGATTTCTGCTTGTATTCGGTGTACTCGCGCGGAGTAAGGTAGCTGGATTCGGAATCGAGCGACTCAAGGAGGCCGTGTAGAGAACCCGCGGTGACGAGATGCATGTTCGGCTCGTCGACATAATCCTGCTGGATCTTCTGGAGGACTTCGCTATAGACGATCAGCGATTTGTACGTATTATCGTTGGCGCTGCGGCCAAGCACTTTCCCGAACCCCACCCAACCGATAATGAGGACGGAAACGGCGATAATGGCGTAACGTGTGAAGCGATTCATCCAGCACCACCTTGAGAGAAGATAAACTCCAAGTATAACATTGAGATGAGACGCGAGGCCTGGAGAGTTGGATAGGCGGCAGTTTGAGTGGAGAGAAAGGGGAGGGTTGCGCCAAAGACACGGGGAGACTGAGGAATGTTGTATTATTGACACACTGAAAGAGACAGTGCTGGCCGTCTAGGCATCTAAACAGTTGATAGTAAAGCACAAAGAAAGGTGAAACTCGCCTGCAATGTGCTATCGTTAGAGATTCCAGAATGTTCCAAACCACAATACACCGACCGGCCGAGACGCATGGCATCGGACTCCACACCGGAGTTCACGGAAGAGTCCGGCTGGTGCCAGCGCCTGCGGATACCGGAATCGTTTTCCGGCGCGTGGATTTAGAAGAGTTCCAAATTGAAGCACACGGGCGGAACGTAGCGCGGGTGAGCTACGCGACGAGTTTGATGAAGCAGGGCGTGCTGCTCTCGACCACCGAACATCTACTGGCGGCCATCTATTCGTGTGGAATCGACAACGTTTTTATCGATATTGATGCGATCGAGGTACCGATTCTCGACGGGTCGGCGGAGCCGTTCATGAGGCTGATCGATCAGGCGGGGATACGGCGGCTGCGGCGAAAGCGGCGGTACCTGAAGGTGGTGAAGCCGGTCGAGGTAATTGAAGACGGAAGGCGGATCCGGATTTCTCCTGCGAACGAATTCCGGGTGCGGTGCTACGTGGATTTCCCGCATCCGCTAGTGGGGCAGCAGGAAGTGGATATGGTGGTGAACGCGGAGAGCTTCCGGCGAGTGCTTTCGCGGGCGCGGACGTTCTGTTTTGAGAGCGACATCGAGCCCCTGCGAGCCATGGGGCTGATTCGCGGGGGTTCGCTGGAAAATGCGATCGTGCTGACAAAGGATAGTGTTTTGAACGGGCCGCTGAGGTTTCCCGACGAATTTGGGAGGCACAAGGCCCTGGACCTGATTGGCGACCTGGCGTTGGTGGGGCTCCCTCTATTGGGGCGCGTGGAGGCGAGCAAGGCAGGCCATTCACTGCATACACAACTGGTGAGCCGACTGCTTGCGGACACAAGCGCGTGGACAATCACGACCGAGTTGCAGGCAAAGTCCGAGGCGGCAGAGAAGCAGGGCGCGCCGGTGGTCCTTTCGGCAGTGGAGTAGGCAAAGAGAGCAAAGCGCGCTTGACGAAGCAGGTTCCTGGACGATAATGCCAAGAAGTGGTGAAATCTGGCGACCAGGGTGTGGTGCGCTCCCCCCAAGCACGTTCGCGCAGAGATTTGGCGGGGGATTCCCATGGGACAGCGTGGTGCAAAAGGTTTGGGATGTGCAGTGAGTCTGCTGGTGCTGAGCATTGTTGCGCTAGCGAGCGCGTCGGGTGCGCGGGGGCAGAATTGGGGAACTCCGGTCTGGTCCGATGAATTCAACGGGGTGTTAGGAACGCCGATTGACCCAGCGAAATGGACGTATGACACCGGGATCCTGAACGTCAACAATGAGGTGGAGTATTACTGTTCGCCGGGCATGACGACAGGCGGGTGCGTCGCGACGAATCCGAATGCCTACATTGACGGCAACGGAAACCTGGTCATCCAGGCACTCCGGGTGGGAACGAGCACGCAAGCGAACAGCGGTAGCTGGACTTCGGCGCGCTTAAAGACGCAAGGCCTGGAATCGTTCCTGTACGGGCGCGTGGAGGCGAGGATGAGCCTGCCCACCGTAGCACCGGGAATCTGGCCGGCATTCTGGGCCCTCGGCGCGAACATCGACGCGGTAGGTTGGCCGAACTGCGGCGAAGCGGATTACATGGAGAATGTGCCGGCGTCTGGGGGCCTGGGACCCACGAAGATCGCATCCAGTCTGCATCAAGCGGGGACTTCGGGCAGAATTGACAGGAGCGCGACGTACACGTTTCCCAATCCGGGGGACGTAACGGGCGTGCACATCTACGGCGCCATATGGTCGCCGAACATGATTCAATTCTATGTGGATGACCCGACGAAAGTGTTCTACGTGCAGACCGCTAGCGACATTGGCGCCGACCAGACGTGGGGGTTTAACCACACGTTTTTCCTGCTGTTGAACCTGGCGATCGGCGGGGACGGGTCGTGGCCGGGAGCGTTTGATGCCACCACACCAAATCCCGCAGTGATGACCGTGGATTATGTGCGGATTTACCAGGCCGCAGCCGTGCCGGCACCCGGCATGGACAATCCGCCTTCGATTACGGTGAAAGCGGGGGCGACATCGGGGAACACAAGCAGCGTCAGCGTGGGAGACACATTGGGCAGCGGGCGCGTGTATTTTGCCTGCGCGACGACGGCGCCGAAGGCCTCCTGCCAGTTGAACACGGGCGATTCGCTGAACGCGAATACGGTGAATTTTTCCGCAACTGCCACAGGGACAGTCACGGTCAGCGTTGCGACGACGGCGAACTCATTCTTGCCGCCGACTAGCCCTTGGTGGAGGATGCTCGGGGTGGCGCGGTTCGCCGTTGTGGCGCTGGCGGCTGTGCTGATGGGGTTTGCTGCAAAATGGCGTAATCGTGCGTTGCGCCCGGCAAATATTCTGGGAGGGATGTTGCTCCTTTGCGGAGGACTGTTGCTGGGTTGCAGCGGCGGTTCGACGCCAACGCCGACACCCGGCGGCGGAACGACGCCCGGGAGCTACAACGTCACGGTGAACGCCTACACGGTGACGGGAAACGGAACGACGCCTGAGGCGACGGTAAGCATTCCGTTGACGGTGAATTAAGAGGAATTCATCAAGTAAAGATTGTCAAAGCGCGTGTCATCACGGGAGAATGCTGGGACCATGCCAAACAACGACGTTGCAATCCTGATCCTTGCCGCGGGCAAAGGCACGCGGCTGAAATCCAGCATGGCGAAGGTGCTGCACCACGCCGGGGGGCGCGCGCTGGTGGAGCACGTGGTGCGTTCATGCGAGGCGCTGGGCGCAAAGAAAACAATCGCGGTGATCGGTTACCAAGCGGAGCAGGTGGCGGAGGTCGTCGCGGCGTACGAAGTGGAAACCGTGATGCAGCAGCCGCAGAAGGGCACGGGGCACGCGCTACTCGTGGCCAAGCGGGCGATCGGCAATGCGAAGTACATGGTGGTGGTGCCGGGAGATGCACCGCTGGTGCGAATGGAGACGCTGCGCGCGCTGATCCACAAGCACAAAAAGAGCGAAGCGGCGGCGACGCTACTGACGGCGGTGCTGGCCGATCCCTCAGGCTACGGCCGCATTCTAAGGAAATCCGGAGATGCGGTGGCGGCGATTATCGAGGAGTCGCAATTGACCGCGGAGCAGCGCGAACTGAACGAAATCAATTCGAGCATCTATTGCTTCACGGTGGCGAAGCTGTGGCCGGCGCTGGCGCAGGTGAAGCCCAACAACAAACACCGGGAGATTTACCTGACCGATGCCATTGGCGTGTTGAACGCAAACGGGGAAACGGTGCTGGCGGAAATTGCGCCGGACGCGCGGGAGACTCTGGGTTGCAACACACGCGCAGACCTGGCGGGAGTGGACCGGACGTTCCGCGAACGGAAGCGCGACGAACTGATGAACAATGGCGCGACGATTCAATTGCCGGAAACGGTGCTGATCGATCCAGACGTGATAGCGGGTGAAGACACCGTGATTGAACCGTGCGTGCAATTGCTGGGAAAGACGAAGATCGGGGCGCGATGCACGATCAAGACGGGCAGCGTGCTGTTCGATGCCGTGCTCGGCGACGACGTGACGATTGAGCCGCACTGTGTGATAACGAAGAGCAGGATCGATTCCGAAGTGATTGCAGGCCCTTTTGCGCGGATGCGGCCAGAGAGCCACGTGAAGAAGGGCGCGAAGATCGGGAATTTCGTGGAGTTGAAGAAGAGCGTGATCGGCGAAGGCAGCAAGGTGCCGCACCTCTCCTACATTGGCGATACGAAGATCGGGACGAAATCGAACATCGGCGCGGGCACGATCACATGCAATTACGACGGCTTTGCGAAGTACCCGACGACGATCGGAAACCGCGTGTTTATCGGAAGCGATTCCATTTTGATCGCACCGGTGAGGATCGGGGACGGGGCCTATGTGGCGGCGAGTTCGGCGATCACGGACAATGTGCCGGCGGATGCGCTGGGGATAGCCCGCGGCAAGCAGGTGAACAAGCCAGGATGGGCAAGCAAGAAGAGACGCGAGATGGCCGCGGGTGAAGGCGGGAAGAAGTCCTCGAAGAAAGGCCGCAAGAAGGCGCGCTCGCGCCGGTAAGGCTGCGGCAAATTGTTCGTTGCAAACCTG
>JGI12270J11330_10001107_pt1 | contig 20259 bp, 21 predicted proteins | sample PeaSoiMetSII2010_FD_11330 | JGI IMG/M metagenome (IMG submission 11330)
GCAACAAGAACGTCCGCCTTGACTGGCAGATAGACATCGACCCGGCTGCCGAAGCGGATCAGGCCGATGCGCTCGCCGGCGGCCACGCTATCCCCCTCGCCCACGAAAGTCACGATCCGCCGCGCGATCAGTCCGGCGATCAGCACCACCCCGATCTTCTTCCCCGAAGGCGTCTCAATCACCATCGCTCGGCGCTCATTCTCCTCGCTCGCTTTGTCGAGCTCGGCATTGAGGAACTTCCCCGGCACATAGGCGCTGTGGATCACACGCCCGGCAACGGGCGCGCGGACGATGTGCACGTCGAGGATAGAAAGGAACACCGAGATGCGGGCGAGCGGCCCCTCTCCCAGCGCAAGTTCCTTGGGCGGCGTCCCGACGCCGGCGCTCACGATCTTGCCATCGGCCGCGCTCAGCACGACGCCAGGTCGGATCGGAGTCACCCGCTCCGGATCGCGAAAGAAATAGGCGCACCACAGCGTTGCCACCGCCGCGAGCCAGCCAAGGACCGGGGCGAGAACGAACAGCAGCAGCGTCGCCACGGCGAAGCCGAAGACGAATTTATGGCCGTCCCGGTGGATCGGCACGAAGGCGCCGGTGATGCTGTCGAGAACAGTGTGACGATCGCTCATAGTACGGCCCGCTTCTCGTCAGTTGCCGGCAAGGGCCTCATCCTCGAGCCGCTCGGCGGCTCTGGATGGAGGTTCCTCGTCATGATCGAGCGCCTGCGCCAGCCGCTCGCGCGCCTCGTCGGCCTCGCGCTGGCGCGTCCATAGGCTCGCATAGAGGCCACCGCGCGCCAGCAGCTCCAGATGCGTGCCCTGCTCGACGATCTCACCATGGTCGAGCACGATGATGTTGTCGGCATGAACCACGGTGGAGAGGCGATGGGCGATGACGAGCGAGGTGCGCTCGCGCGCCACGCGCTCGAGCGCATCCTGGATGTCCTTCTCGGTGTGGCTGTCGAGCGCCGAGGTCGCCTCGTCCAACATCAGGATCGGCGGCGCCTTGAGGATGGTGCGGGCAATCGCCACGCGCTGCTTCTCGCCGCCCGAGAGCTTCAGGCCGCGCTCGCCGACAAGGGAATCGTAGCCTTGCGGCAGCGTCATGATGAAGTCGTGGATCTGGGCGAGCCGGGCAGCCTCGCGCACCTCGCGCTCGCTTGCTTCCGGTCTGCCATAGCGGATGTTGTACTCGATCGTGTCGTTGAACAGCACGGTGTCCTGCGGCACCATGCCGATGGCGGCGCGAAGCGAGCGTTGCTGCGCGTCGCTGATGTTCTGTCCGTCGATCAGCACCCTTCCACCGGAGAGCTCGTAGAAGCGGAACAGGATGCGCGAGATGGTGGACTTACCGGCGCCTGACGGCCCAACAATGGCGACCATCTTCCCCGCCGGCACCTCGAAGCTCACATTTTTCAGGATCTGCCGCTCCGGATCGTAGGCGAAAGACACGTTCTCGAACCTGATCTCGCCCTTGTCGACGCGCAGCGGCTTGGCGCCCGGACGGTCGACGATCTCCGGCGGCTCGTGCAGCAGCGTGAACATGGTCTCGATGTCAATCAGGCCCTGCTTGATCTCGCGATACACCATGCCCATGAAATTGAGCGGCAGATAGAGCTGCATCAGGATGGCGTTGATCATCACGAAGCCGCCGATGGTGAGCGTACCGCCGGCGACGTCGCGGGCCGCGAGCAGCATGCAGGCGACGGTCCCGAGGGTGAAGATCACCGCTTGCCCGGTATTCAGCCACCCGAGCGAGGTATAGGTGCGGATCGCCGCCCGCTCGTAGCGCGCCATGGAGGCGTCGAAGCGCCGCGCCTCGTGATCCTCATTGCCGAAATATTTCACTGTCTCGTAGTTGAGCAGGCTGTCGACGGCCTTGGCATGCGCCTCGGTGTCGGAATCGTTCATGTCACGGCGGATGGCGATGCGCAGGTCGCTCGCCCAGAAGGTGAACCAGACATAGAGGCCGACCGTGACAAGCACGACCACGACATAGATCCAGCCGAAATAATAGGCCACCATCCCTGCGATCATGGCGAGCTCGACGGCGGTCGGGATCGAGTTCAGCACCGCCATGCGCACGATGGTGTCGACCCCGGTCACGCCCCGCTCGATGACCCGGTTCAAACCTCCGGTCCGGCGCTCGAGATGGAAGCGGAGCGACAGCGCGTGCAGATGCCGGAAGGTGCGCTTGGCGAGCTCGCGCACGGCATGCTGGGCGACGGCGGTGAACCATACGTCGCGGAACTGCGCGAACACCACCATCATCACCCGGCCGACGCCATAGGCGAGGATGAGGAAGACCGGACTGGCGGCAAGGCCGATCGCCGTAATCTGCTTGCCGGTGGCCTCTCCGGTCAGCAGGTCGACGATCGCCTTGTAGGCGATCGGCACGGCGAGCGTGATGATCTTGGCGATAACGAGGGCGACAAGGGCCCAGACCACGCGCCAGCGGAGATCGGGACGGCCTGCCGGCCAGATAAAGGGTGCGAGCTCCCGCAAGACGGTGAGGTGCCCTGTCCGCGCCTGCATGAGCGCGTCGCTCCTCGTCTGCGGCAGGTCTTGCATGCTGGATCGCTTTGCTTTCAACGCGGGGTCCGCGCGGCAAAAAGGGGCAGCGTCGAGCGCTACCCCTCCCCTCACAGCATATAGTACCGCGGCGGAGCGGCCTCAAGCGCGGCCGGCGCTCCACGCGGCGCCGCGCCAGAGAAACGGATCAGCGCACAGGCATGCGGAACTTCTGCTTGGGGAAGATCAAATGTGGATTGTGAATCTTGTGGCGATTGTCGCGGACAATCGCCCGATAGTGCCAACCGCCGCCGTAATAGGATTCGGCGATCTCCCACAGGGTGTCGCCCCTGCGCACGGTGTAGACCTTGGGCCAGTGACGTTTCCGGTGCGCCGGCCGGCCACCCGTTGCCGCAGGCTTCGCCTCCTCGGCAGCCGCCATTCGAGGTGCAGGCTGGGTGCCGGGTTGAGCGGCGGGAGGCACGGTCCCCGATCCGGCTGAGGGCGCCGGCGCCGATGGCGCCGGAGCCTCTGCTCGCTCCTCCGGCGGCTTCTCCATGCGCACGATACCGATCGAAGCGCGCCCGACGACGATTCCCGTGCGCTCGTTGATCCGGTCGGCGCGGAACGCGTGCTGGCCATTTTCCAGCTTCTTTTGCGTCTCGAAGGTCCATGTGGCCCCGCTGCCGATGATCAATTGGCCAAGCGGATCCTCGTCGAGGAAGAGTAGAATCCGCGAGCCAGGGTCACCGGTGCCGGCGAGGGATATTTTGCCGGACTGAGGCCCGGTGTCCTCGTAGTCGACGCTCTTGAACACGACCGGCGGCTGCTTCGACTCGGCAGGTTCTGCCGCGCTCGGCTGCTCGGCGGTTACGGCCGGCGTGGACGGCCGCGGCGGGGCTGCCTCCGGCTGACGCGCAGCCGGTGCTTCGGACTTTGCGGCCTCCGGCTGAGACGCCTCATCTGGGTAGACCGGCTGAGGCTGCGAGGACAGACTGGGCGGCTCCGCCGTCGCGACCGACAGGGACTCCGCCGGCGAAGACGCCTCCGGCTCAGGTGGCCCGTTGCGGTACTCCGGCTCGGTTTGGGACAATGCTTGGCTTGACCCAGGGGGTGAACTCTCCGGCTGCGGCACCGCCGGCTCCTCCTTGGCGGTCTCGGGCTGAGCAACCTCGGGCTCCCGCCCAATATTGACCGAGGCGCGCCCCGCCACCATGCCTGTCTTTTCGTCGAACGTGTCGGCACGGATGGTATGCTCGCCGGCTCCAAGCTTTTTCTCGATCTCGAAGGCCCAAGTGCCGTCGCTCCCGATGGTGACTCGCCCGAGCGGGTCCTCGTCAAAGAAGAAAAAAACGCGGACATTCGGATCGCCGACGCCGGAAATCGACATCTTGCCGGTGTCCGGACCGGTGTCCTGATACTCGACGTTCTTGATCCTGACCGGTGGCTTCGGCCGCTCAGCGGGCTTGGCATTCTCGTTAGGCACAACTGGCTGCGGCTGCGAGTCTAGCGCCGTGGCCCCGGACTGCTGTTCGGACTTCGCGGGCGCCTCGGTCGCCGACCGTTGTTCGCCGGACGGGACCCGGGCAGCTTCCTCTTTCTGAGGCTCGAGAGTCTTGGAGGGCTCGTTTTGGGCGACAGCTGCGCCGCTCGCCTTGCCGACGGCACCTGGCACGGATTGCTGCGCCGTCAGCGCGCGCGTCCCGTCAGGCGAAATGGCTCTTAGCGACAGCGAGTAGTCGCCAGACGGGAGCGGCTTGTCGAGGACGATGCTCCACGCCCCCTCCTGGTCGTCGGCCCTGGTCTCGGCAACAATGGTGGTCCCACTCTCCACCCGCACCGACCAACCGGGCTCGGCACGGCCTGCGATCACGCCTTCGCCACTCGGCTCGATGCGAACCACGTCGAAGCTCGGCACGGCCGTTGGCTTGAGTGGCGCGGACTCTGCGGGCTTGGCCTCGCTTTGCGGCTTCGGCTGCCCGGAAGCGGGCGACGGGCTCTCACCCGTCACGACGGAAGGAGAGGCGGCATGGGGCCGGTAGAAATAGACCCCGGCCACGGCGAGGGCGATCACGCCAAGCACCGCTGCCATCAACGCGATAAATCTACTGCCCATAACGTGCTCGATCCTTTGGCGAGAGGCCCCCCCTAATGGTCGCTTCCCATGCCGCCGGGACCCGGAGGCCGGGTCCAGGCTTTAAGCTCATGCCGCAACCTATCGCATCGATCAAGGCACGGCCACCCCGGGCCGGACCTGCCTTTCTTGACGCGCGCAAGCCGCCAATGCCAGATGGCGACCATGCAGAAGGCAGCGAACATCCAGAATATCTGCGTCTATTGCGGCTCAGGACCGGGCCTTAACCCCGCTTTTGTCGAGGCCGCGCGCGCTTTTGGCCGCATCCTTGCGGCAGAAGGCATCGGCCTCGTCTATGGCGGCGGCGGCCTCGGGCTGATGGGAGAGACCGCTCGCTCGGTGCTCAACCATGGCGGCCGCGTCACGGGCGTCATTCCGGACTTCTTGAGCCAGCGCGAGCACATGCTGCTGGAAGCCCAGGAGCTCATCGTGGTCGACAACATGCATGAGCGAAAGCACCTGATGTTCGTCAAGTCCGATGCCTTCGTGGCACTGTCGGGCGGGTTAGGCACGCTGGAAGAGTTCGTCGAGCAGCTTACCTGGTCGCAGCTCGAGCAGCATCAAAAGCCGATCGTGCTTGCCAATATCGATGGCTTCTGGGACCCGCTGCTCACGCTNTTCGCGCGCATGCGCAATGAGGGCTTCATCCGCCCTGGGCTCGAGCTTCACCTTCAGGTGGTCGACCGGGTGGATGCGATCATTCCCGCGATCTCGCGCGCGCTGGTCCCCCGCGCCGAGCGGGCGGAAGCCGAAGCTAAGGTCGGCGCGAAGTTCTGATCGGCGTGCACCCCTATGCTGCGGTCGCGCCGTCGCGGATCAGCTTGTAGTTGATGGAATCGAGCAACGCCTCGAAAGACGCGTCGACGATATTGGGCGACACGCCGACGGTGAACCAGCGGTTCCCCTCCCCGTCCCGGCTTTCGATAAGCACCCGCGTCGTGGCGTCAGTTCCGCCAGTCAAGATGCGCACCTTGTAATCGACGAGATCAAGGTCCGAGATGTAGCTCTGGTAGCGGCCGAGATCCTTTCGGAGCGCATTGTCCAGTGCATGTACCGGGCCGTTGCCCTCGCCGACCGAGAGCACGGTCTCCCCGTCGATACGCACCTTGACCGTCGCCTCCGACACGGTGACGAGATCGCCATCCGCATTGTGCCGGCGCTCGACCATGACCCGGAACGAGTCCACGTCGAAGAATTGCGGCACATTGCCGAGCATGCGACGGGCGAGCAGCGCGAAAGAGGCGTCCGCCGCCTCATAGGCATAGCCAGCCGCCTCGCGCTCCTTGACCTCGTCGAGCAGCCGGCCGACCCGCGGATCGTCCTTCGGCACAGCGATGCCGATGCGCTCGAGCTCGGCGAGAATGTTGGAACGGCCGGCCTGGTCGGAGACGAGCAGCCTGCGTCGGTTGCCGACGGCCTCCGGCGGCACATGCTCATAGGTGCGCGGGTCCTTCTGCACCGCCGAGACGTGGATGCCGCCTTTATGGGCGAAGGCCGACTCGCCCACGTAAGGCGCGTTCCGGTTGGGCGCGCGATTGAGGATTTCATCGAGGATGCGCGAGGCATGGGTCAGCGTCCGGAGCTTCTCAGGCGTCACCCCCGTCTCGAAGCGCTCGGCATAATCGGACTTCAGCATCAGCGTGGGGATGATGGAGGTGAGGTTGGCATTGCCGCAACGCTCGCCGAGTCCGTTCAGCGTCCCCTGGATCTGGCGGGCGCCCGCGCGCACCGCGGCGAGCGAATTGGCCACGCCATTGTCCGTGTCGTTATGGACATGGATACCGAGATGGTCACCGGGGACGTGCCTGGCCACCTCCGCCACGATGGCCTCGATCTCTTCCGGCAGCGTGCCGCCATTGGTGTCGCAGAGCACGACCCAGCGGGCGCCGAACGCATAGGCCGCCTTGACGCAGCTAAGCGCATAATCGGGGTTGGCCTTGTAGCCGTCGAAGAAATGCTCGCAGTCGAGCAACGCTTCGCGGCCCGACTCGACGACGGCGACCACCGAATCCTTGATGCCTTCGAGGTTCTCCTCAAGGCTGATCCCGAGCGCAACCTCGACGTGGAAATCCCAAGTCTTGGCGACGAGACAGATGGCGAAGCAGTTGGCGGCAAGCACGGCCTGGAAGCCTGGATCGTTGGCGATCGAGCGGCCGGGGCGCTTGGTCATGCCGAAAGCCGTGAGCCTGGCGGAGCCGAGCGGGCGCATTTGCGCGAAGAGCCGCGTGTCGGTGGGGTTGGCACCAGGATAGCCCGCCTCGATGTAGTCGAGCCCGAGCACATCGAGCTGCTGAGCGATCAGCCATTTATCCTCAAGCGAGAAGTCGACGCCCTGGGTCTGGGCGCCGTCCCGAAGCGTGGTGTCGTAGAGAGAGAGGCGTTCGCGTGCCATGGCGTTCCTCTACACCACGCCAAAGAAGAAATGCAGCGCGAGGATCACCGCGAGCACGAGCACCGCGAGCTTGATGGCAAGATAGACGCGCCTGGAGCCCTTGAACGGCACATCCTTGAGGTACTTCATCGCGCCACCTCCCAGGTCGTGCCTTCGGCGCTGTCCTTCAGAACGATGCCCATGGCAGCAAGCTCGTCGCGGATTGAATCGGCCTCAGCGAAAACCTTAGCCTTGCGGGCCGCCAATCTTCGTTCAATCCGCGCGTTTAGCTCTTCGATACCAATCGCTTCCTCGACGAATTTCATATCGCTTGAGGAAATGAACTCGGGGCCATATTTGACCCAGGCGTTCAAAAACTCCGGTTTCTCATCGGGCTTATAGGTATCGGGCTTGTAGAGATTGATGTACGACGTAATGGAGGAGGATGTCGAGACGACGTTTGCTGATGATTCGAAAGTGAGCGCTATCGCCCTGAACTTGCTGTCGATATCCTGCTTCCGAAACTGAACAACGTACTCGCTTGAATCCGTTCCTCTCGGCAGTATCGGAAGGAGTTCACTTAGTCCCCGTTTCGATTCCAGCCGCCGATCGGCAAAAAGTCCGAGAAAGACGAGGTCTGAATAAAGTTCGTTCGCAGTTACAGGCCGTCGCGACGCGGTTTGCGCAAGATCGTGAAGATGCATTATAGCTTCCGGCGTGTTTAGGTCGTCAAGTAGCGAGCCTTCCAGTCCAGGGCTAGGCCTTACTTCGATCCTGTCATGATCAACATTGGCAGTGATTGTCTTCCAATTTCCGATGATCCCGCGCGCCTCCAACAAACCATGCAGCTTCCAATCCAGAGGCTGCCGGTAGTGGGTTAAGAGCATCAGCAGACGAATTTCGGCTCTCTCCCATTTGTGACCTTTCCAGCCTTCCAGCAGCTCATGGATGGTGACGAAGTTGCCGAGCGACTTCGCCATCTTCTCCCCCTCGACCTGGAGGAAGCCGTTATGAAGCCAGTAATTGGCCATGACCTTTGTGTCGAAGGCGCAGCGCGATTGCGCGATCTCATTCTCATGATGCGGGAAGACGAGGTCGATGCCACCGCCATGTATGTCGAAGGTTTGCCCAAGATGCGCGGCCGCCATCGCCGAGCATTCGATATGCCAGCCTGGGCGCCCCGGGCTCTCGATGCCGGCGGGTGAGGCCCAAGACGGCTCGCCGGGCTTTGACGGCTTCCACAGCACGAAATCCATCGGATCGCGCTTATAAGGCGCGACTTCAACCCTCGCGCCCGCGATCATCTCGTCGAGCGAACGGCCCGCCAGCCTGCCATAATCCGGCATCGACGGCACGCTGAACAGCACGTGGTCCTCGGCGACATAGGCATGGCCAGAGGCAATGAGCCGCTCGATCAGCTCCCGCATCTCGCCGATATGCCTGGTCGCCCGCGGCTCGACGGTCGGCGGCAGGCAACCAAGCGCGGCAACGTCCTCGTGAAACTGCTTTTCGGTTTTGGCAGTAACGATGCGAATGGCGTCGTTCAGGGGAAGCTTCGGGTATTCCTCCGCCGAGCGTGCGTTGATCTTGTCGTCGACGTCGGTGATATTGCGGACATAGGTGACGTGCTCGGGCCCGTAGAGGTGCCGCAGCAGCCGGAACAGCACGTCGAAGACGATGACGGGCCGCGCATTGCCGATATGGGCGAAGTCGTAGACCGTGGGCCCGCACACATACATGCGCACATTGCCCTTATCCAGGGGCTGAAACGGCTCCTTTTTGCGGGTAAGCGTGTTGTAGAGCCTAAGCGCCACGGACGAAGCCCCTTTGCCTTCCGGCCGGCCGGCGTTCGGTTCTTTTTGGGGAAGAGAAAGTAAAGGAACAACGACCCGGCCAGCTCTTGCTAGCCAGGAATGATGCCGCCGAAAATCATAAGGATCGGTTGCACTTGCACCATCATGGCTCGCTATATGGCGGCAAACGCCAACAGCGTCAAGCGGAGCATCTTATTGATGCCGCATTGACCCCTAAGCTTGAGCCGGCATAATGCCCCGGCGCTTTGTGCTCTGGGCCGCCATGGCCTTGGCCCGAAGGGCTCTTCGGGGATCAAGTCGGAAACGCCAGTGAACGCCCGTCACGAGCTTAGGCCCGCTTCCTTCGCGCGTAGAGTCCGCCGTCATCCTCGCTTTGCCTTGCTCGCCCTGTGCGGCATCGGCATCGCGGGGCTAGCCGGCATGGCCTTGGCACAGGACAGCGACCAGCAGATCCGTTGCATGCAGCTCCAGCAGGAACTCGCCAGCGCGCAAGGCGGCGGTGGCCGCGACGCGTTGCCCGGTATTGAGAAGCAGATTCAGGACGCCAACCGCGTCTTCCAGGGCACCCAGGCGGCCATGGAGGACGCGGGCTGCTATGAGAGCTTCTTCATCTTCGGCCGCGGTCTCGTCCGTAGCCCCAAATGCCTCAGCATGAATGACCGCGTCGAGGCCGCGCGGCGTCAGGTTGATCAGTTGCAGGACCAGCGCGGCGCGATTCTGGGGGGCGGTGGCGATCGCCGCCGGCAAGCCGATCTGCAGGACGCCCTTGCCCGCAATGGCTGCGGCCGGCAATACCAACAGCCGGTGCGTCGCGAGGGTGGCGGCGGATTATTCGGTTGGTTCCGCGGCGGCGGGCGCGAAGAGGAACAGCCCGCGCAACCGGAGGCGCCGGTCTACCGCAGCATCGATCCGAACGGCCGCTACCGGTCCGTTTGCGTCCGGACGTGCGACGGCTTCTTTTTCCCGATCAGCTATTCCACCTATGCCAGCCGCCTGGCTCAGGACGCGACGGCGTGCCAAGCGAATTGCGCGGCCCCCGCGGAACTCTACGTCTACCGCAATCCGGGCCAAGAGATTGACCAGGCCATCTCGCTCAATGGCGCCGCCTACAAGGATCTTCCCGCCGCCTTCAAATATCGCAAGGCGTACGTGAAGGGCTGCTCCTGCAAAGAAGCCGAATACAATCCGACCGAGATCGAGGCAGGCCAGCAGAAGGCCGAGGCCGCAGCGGCGGCCGGCAAGCCTGGCGCGAAAAAGAAGCCCGCGGCGCCGGCTGCCCAGGCGGCAGCCCCTGCCCCTCCGTCCGGCGGAGAACCGCCAGCGCAGCTTGATGCGCCAGCCCAGCAGGCCGCAACGCCTGCTCCGCCCGCACCCGCCGCTGCCCTGGCACAGCCCGCGCCACAAGCGGCGGTCCCGGCGCAGCAGTCAAACATCACCAAGAGTAAGACGCCCCCAGCGCCCCAATAGCGCGGATCGACCGGCCAACGGCGAGAGAGGTTTGCCCCCGGTTAGGCGCACTTGCCTTCGAGCCGCGCCATGGCGCGCGCGCGTCCGATCAGCGGTAAGAGAAGCTTAAGCTCGGGCCCATTTTCGCGGGCCGTCAGCGCGAGCCGCAAGGGCTGGAACAAGGTCTTGCTTTTGGCGCCCGTCGCTTGCTTCACCTCCGCCGACCATTTCTCCCAAGTCGAGCCATCCCAGGGCTCAGGTGGCAACAGCGCGGCCGCCTGCTTGCAAAGCGATGCATCGGCGATCACCGGCTCGAGCGGCCCGTTGACCACCTGCCACCAAAGCTTGGCGTCGGACAGAGTTGCGAGATTGGAGCGCATAGCGAGCCAGAACGCCTCGCCGCCGCCGACGCCCATCTCGGCTAATCGTTTCGCCACGGCGTCAAAGGCAAGCGCGTGCAAAAGCTTGGCGTTGAGGCCGCGGAGCTCCTGCACGTCGAACCTTGCCGGCGCGCGCGACAGCTTCCCGAATGAGAAATGGGCCACGAGCTCGTCGAGGCTCGCAAGCGGGNCAACCGGATCCGAGGTGCCGATGGTAGCGGCGTAGCTTGCCACGCCCATCGGCTCGAGCCCCTCCTCGCGCAAGGCCTCGATGGAGAGTGTCCGCTCGCGCTTGGAGAGGGCCCGCCCGTCGGCGCCGACCAGGAGGTTGTGGTGACCGAAGGCGGGCGGGTCGGCGCCAAGCGCCTCGAACAACTGAATTTGTGGCGCGGTATTGGCGACGTGATCCTCGCCGCGGATCACATGGGTGATCTCCAAGTCGATGTCGTCGGCCACGCTCGGCAGCGTGTAGAGATAGCTGCCGTCCTCGCGGACCAGGACGGGATCGGAGAGCGAGGCGGCATCGACATGCTGCTCGCCGCGCACCAAATCGTTCCAGACCACATCGCGGGTCTCGAGCAGGAAGCGCCAATGGGGCCTTCGTCCTTCTGCCTCGAGCTTTGCTCGATCAGTCTCGGATAGCTTCAGCGCGGCGCGATCGTAAACCGGCGGCCGCCCGCGCGCGAGCTGACGCTTGCGCTTCAGCTCGAGCTCGTCTTGCGTCTCGTAGGCGGGATAGAGACGGCCGCTTGCCTTCAGCCTCTCGACCGCGGCTGCATAGAGCGGGAAGCAGTCGGACTGTCTGACCTCCTGGGTCCAGTCGAGCCCGAGCCACGCAAGATCCTCGCGGATGCCGCGCGCGAATTCCTCGGTCGAACGCGCGACGTCGGTGTCGTCAAGCCGCAGCAGAAATCGTCCACCGCGCTGACGTGCAAACATCCAGTTGATGAGTGCCGTGCGGATGTTGCCGGCGTGGAGCCGCCCCGTGGGGCTCGGCGCGAAGCGGACCGTGACGGCCATGCTACAGCCGCTCGCGGAATTTGTTGGTGATGGGATAGCGGCGGTCGCGGCCGAAATTCTTGGCGGTGATCTTGACGCCGGGCGCTGCCTGCCGCCGCTTATATTCGGCGAGATAGAGCATGCGCTCCACCTTCTTCACGAGCTCGGGCGCATGTCCCCGCGCCACGATCTCCGGCACCGGCATTTCGAACTCGACCAGGCAATTGAGAATATCGTCGAGCACGTCGTAAGGCGGCAGCGTGTCCTGGTCGCGCTGATTGGCCTTCAGCTCGGCGGTAGGTGTTTTCACAATGACATTTTCTGGGATGACCGTACCTTCCGGCCCGAGGCACCCCTTCGGCCGTTCGCCATTGCGATAGCGGGCAAGCGCATAGACTTGCGTCTTGTAGAGGTCTTTGATGGGATTGAACCCGCCATTCATGTCGCCATAGAGCGTGGCGTAGCCGACCGACACCTCGGACTTGTTGCCGGTGGTGACCACCATCGGCCCGAATTTGTTGGATACCGCCATCAGCAGCGTGCCGCGCGCGCGGGACTGCAAGTTCTCCTCGGTCGTATCGGCGCCAGCGCCGTCGGACATCGCAGCCAGGCTCTTGCTCAGGCCCTCGACGGCCGGATGAATGGGCATGATGTCGTAGCGGATGCCGAGGGCCTCGGCGGTCGCGGCGGAATCGCTCAGGCTCTCATTGCTGGTGAAGACATAGGGGAGCATGACGCCGTGCACGCGAGACGCCCCCAGCGCATCCACCGCCATTGCCGCGCAGACGGCCGAATCGATGCCGCCGGAGAGTCCGAGGACCACCCCGGGAAAGCCGTTCTTCTCCACATAGTCGCGCAAGCCCGTGACACAGGCGAGGTAGCTCGCAGCCTCGCCTTGCGGGATCTCGGCGAGCTGTCCGGGTAGGCAGCGCCACCGTTCCCCGTCGCGGCGCCATTCGGATACCGTCAAGGCCTCTTCCCAGGCCGGCATCTGCACTGCGAGCCTGCCATCGGCGTCGAGCACGAAGGTAGCGCCGTCGAAGACGAGCTCGTCCTGCCCTCCGACCTGATTGATGTAAGCCAATGGCAGGCCCGTCTCGGCCACGCGCGACCGCGCGACGCTATAGCGCTGCTCTAGTTTGTCCGTCCAATAGGGCGAGCCGTTCGGCACAATCAAAAACTCGGCTCCGGCCTTGGCCAAGGTCAGACAAGCCTTTTCGCTCCAAATGTCCTCGCAGACCGGCACGCCGATCGGCAGGCCCCTCACCTCGATCGGACCCGGAAGCGGACCGGCTGCGAACACACGCTTCTCGTCGAACACGCCGTAATTGGGGAGATTGTACTTGAAGCCGACCGCCTCGATGCGGCCTTGGTCCAGCAACGCCATGGCGTTGTAGACGAACGGACCTTCCGCCCAAGGCAATCCGACCAGCACCGCAGGGCCGCCGTCGCTCGTGTCGCGGGCAAGCTCCTCGCAGGCCGCGCGCGCCGCCCGCTGCAAAGCAGGCTTCAGCACCAAATCCTCGATGGGATAACCGGTCAAAAACAGCTCGGTGAAGGCGATCAGATCGGCGCCCGCCGCCGCCGCCCGCGCCGCCCTCACCTTGCCGACGTTGCCGTCGATGTCGCCGACGACCGGATCGGCTTGCGCCAGCGCCAGCCTGAAGCTGTTTCTGATCTCTTTCGCCATGAACGGAACTTAGCGGCAGACGCGGAACTGTCCAGCGGCTGCCGTGGCTGCCGGGGAGCGTCCTCGATCCTGCAGCCTACTCTCCGGCCGCAAGCGAGAACGCGGGCTCCGGCCGTCCCTCCCGCTCCCGCTTCAGCCTTTCGGAGACGATAGCTGCGCCAATTTATTGCGATTCTTCTGGGCTCAAATCGCGACTGTCCAATAATTGTCCTATATAGCGAGCCTCTTAGAGGCTTGCAAGACAACGCAAACGGGAGCAATTTAGCGGGCACTGGCCGGGAGGTGGAACTTCCGACCAGCACCACTTGCCACAGCAAACCCGGTGGAGGTTCGCAGTGACCGAAAAATCCCTAGCACGAATTCGTTCGGCGCTCGCCCTCCACACACCAAAGGAGGGCCTATCGATGGTCGCACGGAAACTTGAACCGGTTGCGATTGACTTCAACAGAGCACTCGGGCGCCGACTCGCACAGCTTCGATGGCGCTTGCAAATCGACGAATACCAGGCCGCTCGGAGAGCTGGCGTGAGCGTGGCGGCCTGGCGCAAATGGGAAGCGGGAACCGTTACTATGCAAACCGACTCGTTCCTCAAGATTGGCAGAGCCTTCAACTGCTCATTCGACTGGCTAGTGGGCCTATACGAGGTGCAGTCATGAACAACGTTGTCGCCATGACCACAGAGGAGAAGGCCGACGATCTCAAACGGTCGAAGGCAATTGAAGGCTTCAATGCACTGTTCGCGCGGTGGCTGCGTGCCCGAGCAACCGTGTTGCTGCCAGAGGACGATGACGAGGCCGGTGATCGCCAGAGCGAGAGGCTTGATGCACTCACCGATAAGATCATTCACACCCCGGCCGTCACTAAGTATCAGATCGGCTTCAAGTTCGAGGCCATGCGTGTGATCCTAGACCCAGACCATGCGTTTCCCCCAGGAACGCTGGAAATGTTGGAGAGCATCTACGCTGACCTCTTGGATATGGATTAGGTGCTGCGACTCTTTGTCGAGGAGCGCGGGCGACAGCTCTGAGGCAAGATGGAGGCGCTTCAATTAAGTACGTCTTCCCAAAGATGGAAAGGGCGTCGACTTCGGCCGGCGCCCTTCTTTGTTAGCCGCGCCGCTGTTCGTGAAGCGCGCGGAGGTCTTCTTCTGGCAGCCGCACTTTGTCGGTGCCGTAGCGCGACCACCAAATGTTGCAAGTCAGACAGCCTGTCAGACGCCTGCCGTAGTTGTCTATTTCCACAAGCGGCTGCTTGCACTCAAAGCAATAACTGACGGTGCTTTCGTCGGACATTGTGGGTCGGCTTCGGTCGGCGCCCTTTTTCTGCTATAGGACGCCCATGGATGTCTGGATGCAGAAAGACGTCGAATTATTCCGTAGGCTTATAGCGCGTGGCGACACTTCGGATGAGATAGCCGACCGTCTGCAATGTTCCAAGGGTGACGTGTGGGTAAAGGCGCGCGAGCTAGGAATGGTGTGGAGATTGGCAGACGTTGAGCGCCGTAAGGCTGGCTACGTCCGTTTCATTGCCGAATATGAAGACGGGTCTAAAGATACTTTCATAATTGACTGCTGGGCCCTTGAGACCGGAGATCATGTTGCACCTATCGTTGCGCGTGAACGACAAGAGGAAGGCCGGCCTCCACGAGGCGATAGCCTAAAGCCGGGCAAAATCGTCAAAGTCTACCGCGACCCGGTAGTCCTCACGCAATCCCAGATCGAGGATATTCAATCCGGCGGTTAAAAGCGGACCCATCTCAACCCACAGGGAGGGAGCGATGAAAGAGAAGCCGCAGGAGAACAAGGATCCACCGCTGGAGGACCCCAATCATGTGACCGAGATCTTCGGTGACGAACTTGTGCTAGCCGCCATCTCTGGCGGCTGCGCTCACCTCACCTTTGCGGCTAAGCGAATATTCCCGCCCATCAGAAAGGATCAGCTGCCCACCGTTAAGCGAGAGGTGACCTGCCGACTCATACTAACTCGCGAAGCGGCCATTGCTGTGATCAACCAGCTCGTCCAGCTTGGAAATGCGAGTGCCTTGGCAGCGGTACAGCCCGCTGGGGGTGGCGAGAAGGCAAATTGAAGTCCGCATTTAATTACTCACACAATCCCTGACTTTGGATAGTTAATCCGGCGATTGAAAGCGCGCGTCACGCCGGGCTCTTCGTAGCTTACGGCCATCAGCCCGAACGCATCAGCCGCGTGCGAACTCCAATCATGCTCCGGTCCTAGCTGAACATCCCTGCGCTCATCGCGACGCTCGTAATAGTAGCCGAGCGCGTCACGCCCTGCCTCTGTCGTTGCCTCGTTGAACCATATCTTCGGGAAGAGGCGCCTCACCGCCTCGATACGCATGGCAGCTGCACCGAGTCCCTGGTTCTTGATCGTGGTGACACTGAACTCCGCATCACGAAGATGATCCTCTAGCCGCTTGCCGGTGAGGATGTTTGTGTTGATGCCATCATGCGGAAGATAGATGGTCGCGCCCTGATAGCCGCGCGTGCGAAGCTCGGCGACAACGTAACCGAGCGTTTGCCCAGCTCCTGAAGACAAGCAACGTCCGGGCGCGCCTCGCGCAGCCATTCGAGGAGATTGGCGAGGCGCTTGTTGACGTTGTTGATGTTGAAGGTGGCGATTTTCATGGAAAGAGCCGGCGGGCGCTTCTCACCCGGGTCGCCTTACCACGGCATGATCGTATCCCAGGTCGTTCGATAGGCCCTGACATCGCCATTCCTGATGAGGTCGATCACCGCGCGAAGGCGGCTTTGGAGATGCTCCCGCTCAAGGTGCTGGAGGTGATCCAGTTGGTAGGCAGCCGGCTGCCGACGGGTCAGCGCCGTAAATGTCTCGCACAATAGAGCACAAGATTCCTTCGCCTTATCCGCCGTCGCTTGGGCACGCAGATCTTCGAGGGCAAGCCAGGTGACGGATTGCGCGATCTGCTCATGCACATAGGGATCGACAGACCTATATTTCCCGGTCAGGTCCTCGCCGGCAATCCGAAGCATAACTTCATCGTCGCGCAGGCTCGCCTTCGCAAGCTCCATGCTTTTTTCGAGAGTCACGCCGAGGTGAAAATTGGCGTGAGCCCATTCGTGGATTCGGACGATGTATTCAACGCACCCGGCCTGGCAGGACCAACTGCCGCGCGGCGTGTTCGATGCCCTTCGTGAATATCGTGATCTTGCGCTCCCGCGCATCGTACTGGCCGAGCAGCTCGTCGATGGTCCAGTTTTCCTCGCGCTTATCCCAGCCTGGCGGATCGTCGTCGCTCTCGATCTCTCCGGCCTGCAGCGCGGTCGCGAGGACCAGCCCGGTTTCAGCGGACACGAGTTGATGGGGAGGCTTTATCATTTGAGAGAGGGCTTCCCGCATCGTGAACATGTCAGAAGGAGCGCTCGAACCGGATTTCCAGTTTGCCGTCTATAAAGTCGTCGGCACAGCCATACTGCCAATTCGTCAAGCGGGGCGTGTGATATCTCACGATCTTGCACCGCGGCGCTTCCGGCTCGGTGTTGGAACGGTAGAATAGGGTTCGGGGCGCGGTAAGGGTTGAAGTCAGCGATACAAACAGCGGGACATATTCCTTGCTGCCGATGAAGATGACAGGCCGGTTCGCGTCCGGCGGCAACATCTGAAAATCACGATAAGAGTCCGACATCCTGCGGCGCTTGTAACTCTTGTCCCTTTTTCGGTTTGAAGGTGATGTCATAGTCGGGAGTCAAAAAGGATGCCGGGATCAGCCCCCATCCCGCCGACAGGATGAGAAAATTCTCGATTCCGACGTGCCGGGCCAAACGCCGGTAGATATCGTTCAAGTACAGCTTGAACGCCCTCAGAAGGCCGAGCGGATTTTCGCCGGGCGCTTCGTTGTACCGGAGCAGCAGTTCCATCAGGAGGCCGCCCAGCTCGAATATGTCGTGTTGAAAAAGAGCTTCCGCCGCTCGCTGAGCGGAATGCTGAGCTATACAATTGTGTGGTCTGGCCAATTCGACTTTAGCCGGCAGGGAAACTTAGCGCCCCTCATGGAACATCTCCGTGGTCTGGACTTCCGACCACCTATGCCACCGACTTTGGCGACTTCGTCCGTCAACTTCCAATGGAGCAATAAGGCATGAGAACTCGGGCCCGAGCAGTTCCCTTCGCTCGCACCCGTCCCGAATCCCTCACCAGAGATATGGCAGTTTTGCCAGTGGCCGAGTGGCCGAAGCATTTGCGTTTAGCACGAAGCATTTTGATCGATAAACGAGTTTTCGATGAGGAGAAAGCACGGGCCGTGCTTGTCGCTTCCTATTGCGCTGCCCATGCATGCGCTCAAGCAATCAATCAGCGATCCCGCGACATCGCCGATTTCGCCCAACGCCTGAAACTCCGCAAGATATTTAAGCGCATTGCCAAATGCGCGCGACGTTCCCCTGCGCCCTTGCGGCGTCTTCTAGATCGCGGTGTCGGCTGCGCAATTCACGATCGGGTCGTCGACGCGGAAAGCATCGAGGCTCTGATTCAAGCTCTCATCGCAGCGTTTGCGAGCTTCCCAAAGGAGGCGCCTGCCTTGACAGTCCTCCGTGCCATAGCCCCGTTATCATCACTCCTTGAGGACGCAAATATCGAGAGTCCGAACTGCCTTGATGCATACTTCGCTGAAGCGTCCGTTTTGCTACAGCAAGAGTACTCTGCCCTGCGAGCGATCGATCAACGCACGATTGAGAATGCGCTCACTGCGTTGCGGGATAGCGGCAACGCCGAGTTCGATGCCGCTGATGTTTGTGAGTCGATTGCGCGTGCGCTCGACGGCGACAAAGGAATCAGCTTAGCCCTACACGACCTCATTACCGAGTACGTGGCCGTGCTCGCGGAAATCTGGTTACAGAATGGCGTTAAGCCGGCCCGCGCAGCGCGCTCATCCAACCCGAGTTACCGAGGCAAGTTCCATCGCTTCGCGGATCTCGTACTGACCGCCGCCGTAGAGCCGTGGTCAAAGCGGCATGATGTCGACAACCACGAACTGTTGGCAACCCTGCGCAAGGCACACGCCCGACTTCCAAGCGACATCCGAAAGTTTGTTAGCTGCGCGCCCAGGCGAAGGGACGTCGAGTGGCTTGTCAGCGACGATCTTGTGAAGACTGTCCTCACCCGATTCAAAAAACGACCCCCTAAACACCATACCCGCTCCTCCTTCATTCAGAGGTAAGGCTTCTCTGAGCCGCTGCGCAGCGTGCTCGGGACGCAGTTGAAGGAGATCGTCATGTCTTTACTCCAGCCCCAAGGCGCGGAAGGCGTGGATCAAACTCCACGTCTCCTTTCGATCAAGTTGGCCTGCCAGAGCCTCGGACTCAGCCGCACCAGCCTCTACACGTTGATGGCCTCCGGCCAACTTCGGTCGGTCACTGTGGGGCGGCGCCGATTCGTGCCGCGCGAAGCTATCGAAGAATTCATCGCTAGGCTTCCGGCCGAATACAGGAGGTCTGCATGAGCACGAAGTCGCTGACCCGCTTCTACACGGTCGCGCAGGTTGCGGAATTACTGGCGGTCTCCACGCGCAGCGTCCGGCGTTGGATCGCCGCGGGAGAGCTGTCGGCGCACAAATTTGGAAGGCAAGTTCGGATCTCAGAGATCAACCTCAAGGCTTTTGTGGACTGGCATCCGGTCGCGTAGAATCGAGTCGCGTATGGTCATAAATTGTCTATATCTGGCAATAGATTATAATAATTCGGGATTACTACTTATGTACAGATGTTCCATCTATTATATGGTAGTCTTCCCGAATTTCACCATCTGTCGGCTCGGGTCATCCCGAGACCGCTCTTGGCCGCTTTTGACCAAAGACGAAAGGTGCTTCCAATGACTAACGACCGAAAGACCTGCACTCCAACTCTCGCTGACGTCCGCGAGGCTCTGAAGACGTGCGAAGATCGCTCGCCAGTCCGCATCCGGGACCTGAGTTCGGCAATCGCCCGGTTTTCCGAGTTGATCGGTGAGGAGCCCGACCGCATACCTCTCGATCTCGCTCAGATCCGCGAGAGGCTGAACGCGATCAATCCCATCGCGAACGGAATCAGCCCAAAGAGCCTTACCAATATCCGGTGCAACCTCTTCGCCGCGATCACTGCGAGCGGGCTGAAGCCAATCAGGCGTGCACGGCCGGTTTTGACCGAGCCTTGGCGAGCGCTGTGGTCGACGCTCAAAGCAAAGCGTCATCGCATTGGCCTTTCCCGCCTCGCCCATTATGGAAGCGGCGAAGGACTAAAGCCCGGCGACGTCAATGACGAATTGATCGGCGACTTCATCGCATCGATCCGCGAAGGATCGTTCCATCGCAAACCGAACGAGCTTCACCGAAAGACGACCATGATCTGGAATGAGGTCGCGCAACAGTTTCCCGAGCTCGGCTTACGCCCGGTAAGTGTCCCTTCGTTTCGCCCCCCTCCCCTGCGGATCGACTGGTCGCTGCTGCCTGATAGCTTCACCCAGGGCCTGGAGGACTATCTAGCCTGGTGCGCTAACACGGACCCGTTCGCCGCCGACGCCCGCTCCCGTCCACTTGCGCCTGCGACCGTCAGGCTGCGTCGCGACCAGATCCACACAGCCGTCACGGCCTTGATCGAGAGCGGCGTTGAGCCAACTGCAATTAGAACGCTGGCGGACCTCGTATCAGCGGCCAACTTCAAAAGAGTCGTCGAGCGCCGCCTGAAGATGGCCGGCGGCCGAGAAAACAGCTTCAACCGAGGCGTCGCGACAGCTCTCGTCCAGATCGCCCGCGAATGGGTGAAGACAGACGACGCAACGCTGAGTGAGTTGAGGCGTCTTGCAGGCAAGCTTCCGATGCCGCGCGCCGATCTGACGGTGAAGAACAAGCGCTTCCTGCGTCAATTCGATGACCCGCTGGTCCTGCAGCGCCTTAGAGCCGTGCCC